>JACCDV010360507.1_pt1 | contig 13162 bp, 15 predicted proteins | sample 7446131 | NCBI WGS metagenome assembly JACCDV01 (sample SAMN15323448, study PRJNA562643) | freshwater metagenome | isolation source: river surface water | place: USA:Blue River Watershed | collected 2017-08-17 | reverse complement strand
ATAGCTAGTATTAATTCCCTCTATTTTGGGGGTTTATTCCATAAAAACATGGAAAAAATACTAAAATGCCAATTTAGTCACTGAGCTTATAAGCTCAAGAATAAGGTGATAAATTAAGGAAGGAGTTACGCGCTTAGCACTAGGTCATGTCCCTAAACCCCTGTCAAAAAAAATCGCCGCAAGTTGAGCAAATGATGGGTCGACGGTATTATCTTGTAAAGCCCAGCACCAACTCACTATAGATTGCACAAAGCACCATTGGTTAATTCGTTGTTCACTAACCGTAAAATATTGAGAAAATTTATTAATGCGATTCAATATGATTTCTTTAGCTTGGGGATGTTGCGACAATGCTAAGCGTGGATTACTAATAAAGGCTACTACTTCATAAATAGCTTCTCCTATCACCCCTTTGGGATCGATCGCTCGCCAATCATTACCGTGTTGCAAGATATTCTCTTGATGCAAATCACCATGTAGCAATACGGGCGGCGTAGCCGTTGCTAGTAATGCATCACGTAATTCACGAGCTTTAGTTAAATACATTAACGGTAAGTCCCAGTCCTGGTCTAATATCGCTAACCAATTTGCCAGCGTTGGAAATGCGAAACCTTCAAATAAAGGTGCCTGATGTAATTTTTGTATGATTTGCGCGGTGATGGTCAGAGCATCTTCATCTTGTTGAGCAAAGGAATCACGTAAAGAATTGCCTGGTAGTAAGCGCTCTAATAATAAAGCATGCTCGTGTTGAGCTAACAATTTGACTATACTGCCATTAGCGAACGCTGTTAAGGCGGCAGCTTCCTGGCTTAATGAAGAGGAATCGAATCCTAGTTTTATTATAATGGGCCGCTCTGCTTGCCAACCCCTCAGCAGATAGTGATGACTGAGTTGAGGTAATACGTGTAATTCTGTTAAGTCCCATTGTTGCGCCAGTTGATTGACGAGGCTAGGTAAATCGTTTAACCACTGTCGACCTCGCTCGCCATGACTAGCAAGGATGTTAGTTTCAAATAAATTCGCCATAATATCTCTCTCCATAATAGGACCTTTTTGTTATAATCGCGATTTATCGCTAAGGAGAACCCCATGTCTATTACTCTATCGACTATTGCGGAATTTGATCCCGAGTTAGCCCACGCTATCGCAGATGAAAATCAACGTCAAGAAGATCATATCGAATTAATTGCTTCCGAAAATTATGCAAGTCGTCGCGTGATGGAAGCCCAAGGTTCTCAATTAACCAATAAATATGCCGAGGGATATCCGGGTAAGCGTTATTATGGAGGGTGCGAATTTGTTGATGAAGCAGAGCGCTTAGCTATTGAGCGAGTTAAAAAATTATTTGGTGCCGATTATGCCAATGTGCAACCGCATTCGGGTTCACAAGCCAATGCTGCCGTGATGATGGCATTATTGCAACCGGGGGATACCTTTTTAGGCATGAGTTTAACGGATGGTGGCCATTTAACGCATGGTTCCAAAGCTAATTTCTCTGGTAAATTGTATAACGCTATTTCCTATGGCGTTGATCAAGGCGGCAAATTAGATTATGAGCAAGTCGCTGAGTTAGCGAAACAACATCAGCCGAAATTAATCATTGCAGGGTTTTCTGCCTATTCTGGCATCGTCGATTGGCAACGTTTTCGTGCTATTGCCGATAGCGTCGGGGCTTATTTAATGGTGGATATGGCGCATATCGCCGGTTTAGTCGCAGCGGGTTTATATCCGAACCCAGTGCCAGTAGCCGATGTCGTGACTTCCACTACGCATAAAACATTACGCGGTCCTCGTGGCGGAATTATTTTAGCCAAAGCGAATGAAGAATTAGAAAAGAAATTTCAATCATTGATTTTTCCAGGTACTCAAGGCGGGCCCTTGATGCATGTGATTGCCGCTAAAGCGGTGGCTTTTAAAGAAGCTCTGCAGCCTGAATTTAAAGCTTATCAGCAACAAGTATTGCTGAATGCTAAAGCGATGGCCAAAGTCATCCAACAACGCGGTTTTAAAGTGGTATCCGGGGGTACGGAGAATCATTTATTGTTAGTCGATTTAAGCGATAAAGGCTTAACGGGTAAAGAAACGGAAGTGGCATTGGGTCATGCGAATATTATCGTCAATAAAAATACTGTACCGGGCGAAAAGCAATCACCATTTATTACCAGTGGTTTGCGCTTAGGCACGCCAGCGATTACCACTCGCGGTTTTAAACAAGCGGAAGTGGAGCAAGTGGCTAATTGGATTGGTGATATTTTGGCTGAGCCTCACAATGCAACGGTTATTGCGCGGGTTAAGCAACAAGTATTAGCGTTATGTAAATCCTTTCCTGTCTATACTAAGTAAAACGTAGGGGTTCATAGCCCTTTTCATAAAAGAGGGCTATTGACACTGCTATTTTTACCAGGTATTCTGCAAATATTATGTATAATACGATTAGTCAACCCATCACTTTTCCTGTGCAAGCTTGTTTTGCCAGCGGTACTTTATTCCTCCTCCTTGCGTAAGCGAGGACCTACTTATTTTTCTACATTTTATTCAACTATTTTTATAACTTAAAGATTTCTATTCTTAATGAATCGAGGTAAATGATGCAATTACAAAAAAAGATTAGCGCGATTGGCTTATTAGCGGCAGCGGTAGGCGGAGTGGTTGGCTCTGGTTGGTTATTTGGGCCTTTATATGCGGCACAAATTGCAGGACCCGCGGCTATTTTATCATGGATTATTGGCGGTATTTTAATGTTAATCATAGGATTAACATTTGCGGAATTAGCTACCGCGTTTCCTATCGCCGGTGGCATGGTCCACTTTGGAGAAATGAGTCATGGATCGGTAGTGAGTTTCGCGATTGGTTGGATGATCTGGTTATCGAGCGTAGTAGTAGCGCCGATAGAAACGTTAGCTTTGTTGCAATATGCCTCTAATTATATTCCTGACATTATGCAAAAATCTGCGGGTACTGCCATATTAACCCATAGCGGTATGGTAGTCGCAGCTATATTAATGTTTATTATGTGTTGGTTAAATGCACTTAGCGCTAAATTTTTCAGTAAAACGACGACGGCGGTGGCGATTATTAAATTATTAGTGCCTATTTTAACAATAGCGGTGTTATTGCATATGGATTTCCATTTAGAGAATTTCCATAATTATGGTGGGTTTATGCCGTATGGATGGAAAGGGGTAGTGCAAGCTTTACCCTTAGGTGGCGTAGTATTTTCTTTTATTGGATATAGCACAGCTATTCAATTGGCAGAAGAAGCGAAAAATCCACAACGCGCAGTGCCATTGGCGATTATTGGGACTATTTTGATGTGTATGGTGTTATATGTTTTATTACAACTGAGTTTTATCGGGGGATTATTTCCACAATTTTTAATGGAAGGTTGGCAGCATGTAGGCTTTGCCGGTGATAATGGTCCTTTTGCTGGAATATTACTATCCATTGGTTTTGTATGGTTAGTGATGGTCATTTATGCAGACGCGGTGATATCCCCTTTTGGTACCGCTTATATTTATACCGCGGCTACTGCGAGGGTAGGCTTTGCCTTAAGTAAAATTAATTTTTTTCCAGCGTGGGTTCAAACTTTAAATAGTCACGGTGTGCCGTGGCGCGCGATGATGGTCAATTATGGGATTGGCTTATTATTATTTTTACCATTTCCAGGTTGGCAAAGTTTAGTAGGATTCTTAGTCTCTTGTTTTGTGATTTCTTATATTATTGGCCCTATTGCTTTGTATAGTTTACGGTTACAGCAATCAAATCAGGTACGACCGTTTCGCTTACCGGCATTTCGCCTATTAACGATAGTTGCATTTTACTTTTGTAATTTAATAATTTTTTGGACTGGCTGGGATACGGTATGGCGTTTATTAATAGCCATTAGCATAGGATTTATATTTTTTATTTACCGTTTTATACGTGATAAACAACAAATATGGCGTGGTCATTGGCAATATGCTTGGTGGTTATTTGTATATTTAATTGGGATGGGGATGATTTCTTACGTAGGTTCCTTTGGTGGTGGTAGAAATATATTACCATTTGGTATAGACTTTGCAGTAATTGCTGGGTTTACTATCATTATCTTTATTTGGGCAATTAAAACTGCTAAACGTTAACCTTAGGTAATATTATGCATTGTCCTTTTTGCCAAGCAGATGATACAAAAGTAATTGATTCACGCTTAGTCGCCGATGGTGGACAAGTACGACGGCGCCGCGAATGCACTGTTTGTGGCGAGCGGTTTAATACGTATGAAACGGCAGAATTAGCCATGCCGCATGTGATTAAACGTGATGAAAGACGAGTGCCATTTGATGAAGAAAAATTGCGAACGAGCTTTATTAAAGCGTTAGAAAAACGTCCAGTGGCCGTTGAGGCGGTGGATACGGCCGTCAACCAAGTGAAAAATAAAATTCGTGCTGCGGGTGAACGCGAAATTCATTCAGAACAAATTGGCGAATGGGCAATGGATAGTTTACGTGAGTTAGACGAAGTGGCATATGTGCGCTTTGCCTCTATTTATCGTAGTTTTCAAGATGTCTCTGCTTTTAATGAAGAAATTAAACGATTACAAAGAAAAACGACGATTAGCAAAAATAAAACAACATTATGACTCTCGAACTTCATTCGCACTACATGCAACGCGCGTTAACATTAGCTGAATTGGGTTTAACGACTACAATGCCTAATCCTCGCGTAGGTTGTGTGTTAGTAAAAAATAACGTTATCATCGCCGAAGGTTGGCATCAGCGGGCGGGAGGCGCACATGCTGAAATTCACGCCTTACAACAAGCGGGCGAGGCTGCGCAAGGGGCGATTTGTTATGTAAGTTTGGAGCCTTGTGTTCATCAAGGGCGCACAGGACCTTGTGTTCAGGCATTAATCTCAGCAGGAATAAGTAACGTCATTATTGCAATGCCAGATCCTAATCCCTTAGTAGCTGGACGTGGCATTGAGCAATTACGTGCAGCAGGTATTGATGTTGAAGTCGGTGTATTGGCTGAATCAGCAGCGCAATTAAATCGGGGTTTTATTAAACGCATGCAAACCGGGTTACCGTGGGTACGCGCCAAACAAGCCATGAGTCTTGATGGGCGTATCGCTTTAGCTAATGGCGAAAGTCAGTGGTTAACGGGTGAGATTGCACGGCATGATAATCAACAATTGCGCGCACGCAGTTGTGCTATCATGACAGGAATTGAAACGGTGTTAACCGATAATCCAAGTTTAAATGTGCGTCTGCATGCCACGGAACGGCAACCCTGGCGGGTGATCGTCGATAGCCACTTACGCTGCCCTCCTGATGCAAAAATATTGCAGTTGCCAGGTAAAGTCTTGTTGGCAACCGCCAATGCCGATGAACAACACCAACAATTATTCGATCAAACCCAAGTCGAAATTCTGACATTGCCAGATAGTGCTACTGGTAAAGTGGATTTACGGCGTTTATTGCAATGTTTGGCGGAACGAGGCTGTAATGAAATTCATTTAGAAGCCGGCAGCCGTTTGACAGGCGCTTATATGCAATTAGGGTTGATCGATGAATTAATTCTGTATATGGCGCCCATGCTGTTAGGACCTGATGCTCAAGCATTAATGCAATTACCGTTGTTGACTAGCCTAGAAAAAGCCCCTTTATTGCATATTTCCACACTGACACCCTTAGGCAAAGATGTTAAAATCGCCCTCATCGTCAATCATTGATTAGGTCATCGCCCATGTATACCGGGATCACAAAAGGGTTATTTAGGGTTAGCGCTGTTGAGAAACAGCCTGGCTTATTAACCTATGTCGTGGACTTTAGCGAAAAACTAGTGACGGATTTAGAAATCGGTGCGAGTGTCGCGATTAATGGCGTTTGTCAAACGGTGACAAATATCGATCATCATCAAGTCACTTTTCAAGCGATGCAAGAGACGTTAGCTAAGACCACGTTAGCCCAATTACAAGTCAATGATTATGTTTCGGTGGAACGCAGCGTCAAGATAGGTGAAGAAAATGGTGGCCATGCTATGTATGGCCATGTCGATGGCATGGCCACGGTGGTGGCTCGCGATGTTAGCGATAATAATCTGTGTTTAACGTTAGCATTAGCCCCGCATTGGATGATGTATGTATATGATAAAGGGTTTATCGGTTTAGATGGTTCTAGTTTAACCGTGTGTAATGTCGATTATATCCGGCATACGATCCAAGTGAATTTAATTCCGCAAACATTAGCGTTGACCAATTTTAAGCATAAGCAAATTGGCGATCGAGTAAATGTAGAATTAGATGCTCAAGCTAAAGCTTTGGCGAACATCATCAGCAATATTCCTGTCTTAAAAGATTTGCAACAACGTGTGACGGCACTAGAGAATAAAATAAATGCATAGTATTGAAGAGATTATCGCTGATATTGCACAAGGAAAGCTTGTCATCATCGTCGATGATGAAGACCGGGAAAATGAAGGTGACTTAATCATGGCAGCGCAAGCGCTGACTGCTGAACATGTCAATTTTATGATTACTCATGGTCGGGGTTTATTTTGTATGCCGATAACCGCGCAATTGTGCCAGCAATTAGGCTTAACATTCATGGCAACTCATAATCAGAGTCGGTTTCATACTAATTTTACCGTCTCGATTGAAGCCACTGAAGGGGTAACCACGGGTATCTCGACTCATGAACGAGCGCATACTGTGCATACCGCGATAGCCGATGGAGCGAGTGCAGCTAACATCGTCTCTCCTGGTCATGTTTTTCCCTTAGTTGCCGCAGAAGGGGGTGTGTTAACACGAGCGGGACATACCGAAGCAGCGGTAGATTTAGCGCGATTGGCAGGCTTTAAGCCAGCAGGAGTATTGATTGAAATTTTAAATACAGATGGTACTATGGCGCGCGTACCTCAATTAGAAGAATATGCCATATTACATAATTTAAAAATGGGCAGTATTGCCGATTTAATCGCTTACCGGAAACATCACCATGTCTGAGATAACAGTATTACAAGGCAATATTACTAAGTCAGCCGACAAGAAAATTGCGATTGTCGCGAGTCGGTTTAATGCCACGATTGTCGATATATTATTGCACGATGCGTTGGAAACATTCATGCGTCATGCAGTAGAAGAAAAAAATATTACCGTAGTGCGCGTGCCGGGCGCCTTTGAAATCCCCTTGGTGGCCGCTAAACTTGCTAAAAATCATGCGGTGGTGATCGCTTTAGGGGCAGTGATTCGTGGCGAGACTCCGCATTTCGATTATGTCTGTCAAGCTTGTGTCGAGGGCGTTAATGGCGTGATGCAAAGCACGGGTACCCCCGTAGTCTTTGGCGTATTGACGACTAACACGGTTGAGCAAGCCTTAGCTCGTGCACACGGGGAAACCGTGCCGAGTAGCAAAGCATCGCAAGGTGGTGGCGTTGCCGCCGCAGAAGCGGCATTAGAATTAATCGATTTACACCGTCAATTAGATGAAGGAATTATTTAATGTTTATTAAGCAACGCAGTAAAAGCCGAAGTTATTTAGTGCAAGCTTTATATACATGGGCAGTAGCAGAAAAAGCCCCGGCTGAAATTGAAAAAGAATTTTTTGAAGATTTCGATGTTGGCAACATGGATGTCGATTATTTTAAAGCATTATTAAAAGATATTCCGGCTCGTAGCGTAGAAATCGAAACAGCATTAACACCTTGTTTGTCAGGGCGAAACTATCAAGAAATTGAACCCGTAGAAAAAGCCATTTTACAATTAGCGGCGTACGAGCTTTTGCTGCGTCATGATGTTCCCTATCGGGTGGTGATCAATGAAGCGATTGAATTAACTAAAAATTATGGCAGTAATGAAGGCTATGGCTTTGTTAATGCGGTATTAGATAAATTAGCTCACACTACTCGTAGCATTGAAATGAAGGCCGCTCGTCGTGAGCGTTCATGAATTTGATATCATTGACCAATTCGCGCAATTAGCTGCGCCTGAAGCCAATGTGGCGTTAGGTATCGGTGATGATGCAGCCATTATCGACATTCCTGCCGATCAGCAATTAGTTCTTAGTATCGATACTTTAGTCGAAAATATCCATTTTTCATCGGATACCCCCCCGGATTTAATTGCTGACAAAGCCGTCACGGTCAATGTCAGCGATATCGCAGCTATGGGCGCTGAGCCACGCTGGCTAACACTTGCCTTAACTATTCCACAAGTTGATCAGACATGGTTAAACGATTTTCGTTGCGGCTTACAACGAGCTATGCAACGCTATCATGTCAATTTAATCGGCGGTGATTTAACTCGTGGGCCGTTGAGCATCACCATTCAAGCGCAAGGTTTAATTCCTCGTGGCCAAGCGCTGCGGCGCAATGGCGCACAAGCAGGTGATCATATTTTTGTTTCAGGAACTCTCGGTGATGCAGGATTAGGTTTAGCTATTTTAACTCAACAATTGACTGATCCAATAAGCGAACAAGCATTTTGTATCGAACGCTTACATTGTCCCAGCGCCCGCATAGCGTTAGGTGTAGCCTTGCGAGGTATCGCGACTAGTTGTATCGATATTTCCGATGGATTAGCGCAAGATTTACAACATATTTTAACGGCTAGTGCGGTGGGCGCGACAGTCGATGTGAGCGCATTACCTTTATCGTTTGCTTTGCAGTCATTACCTCCAGAGTACGCGAGGCAATTAGCCTTGAGTGCCGGTGATGATTATGAATTGTGTTTTACTGTGCCAGCGGATAAAGTACCTTTATTGCAGCAAATTAGTCAAACAATAGATTATCCGCTTACTTGTATCGGTAACATTACAGTCGATCGTCAATTAGTTTTCTTGGCAGATGGTCAGCTTTGGAATGTAATCGACAAAGGGTTTAAACATTTTTAAACCGACCTCTGATCACTAGTGACAATTTCGAAAAAACTCGACTCAATTTTTGCTTATCAGTGCTTAAAAATCGGGGTAGCCAATAATTTTGTATCTAAGGGTTTTAGATGAGATGTCAATTGGTTATAAACTATGACACATCGATCTAAATCCACAAAACAAACCTGTCCTGCCGTTCTATATAGTTTTTGATTGTAATAAATGTCATGTAATAAATTTTCTACTTGACGTTGGTAGCCTGCGTCTAAATTAGTTAAGCGTAATAAATACTGGGCTCGATTTTGCTCAGCATATAATGGCCACAAATTAGCGAATAAGGTATTGCGCAAGCCTTTAATTTGCGGCGTTAATTTATCTGGTGCGGGAGTGTAGGGAATATTAAGCCAAGCATAAGAAGCGTTGATTAATTCATTGATACCGGCCGTAGCAGGAATAGGTTTTTCATGAGTGCTTGGGAACTGAGATAGAAAATTTTCTTGGTAATCGAGTAAATGAGCAAATTGCTCGATACAAGCAGATGCGTGTGAAAAATCACAACGGCTAATAGTGAAAAATTTTTCTATTTCACTCGCATTACCACCTAATTGAAAAACCCGTAATTCAATTTCACCGTGTGTATTAAGCATCTTTAGCGCTGCGGGTAATTGTTCTACTAACGTTTGAGCATTGATAGTATTGCTCAAAGTGAATTGGCGTTTGTCATCAGCATTAATGAAATGTAACTGGAGAGTAAGGTATAAACTGCCCTGATGATATAATTCTTTAATGAAGGAATTACCACACATATCCCGAAAAGCTTGAGGTTCATGAATTAATAAGTCGCCACGCGCATTTACATTATTTATGCTTGCGGGAATATACCGTTGCGACGGTAACACGACATTTGTGCGATAAATAAAGGTTTGCGTTTCAGCATCATTATTAAATGAAGAGACAAATTTTCGTACGGGTTGATTGCTGAAAGTGGCGATAGAAGGGCCGATGCCAGTATTGATATTGAGTTGCAATGCCGCTTCATTACTATTGGTATTTTGATTGCGTTGATCGATGACTCGAGAGCCTTCGATAACTACACTTCCATCCTGCAAACAATTTTGCTTACTTAATTCTTCATCACTATCATAGCCTTGTTGCAATTGATGGCTGTTAGGCAACACATATTGTATGTAAATAGGGTTATCAGCCAAGGCAGGAAAGAAGGTCAACAGTAATAGGTAATAAATCGTGATTCGCATATCAAAGTCTCCTTCAATGAGACTAGATAAAATAAATTAAATGTCAAATTTAATTTAAATGCAAATAATATTTTTCAGTTTAAAAGCAAGTATAGAGTAGGCCAGTCGAGGCAAAATTTACCAGATAAACGGTTAGCCGTTAGATAACAATATTAGTTAATGAAAATGAGTGATGCGCTCCAGGACAACACCCAATAATTGGTGGTCTTGGCAAGTGATGGATTCATATTTAGGATTTAAGGCTTTTAAATAAGCACCATTTTCATCGGCAACATATTGGCGCAAAATGATATGGGGCGTTTTAGCGATGACATAGCTGCGATCTTTAACTTGTTTGGCCGGGTCGACGATAAGGATATCGTCACGATGAAAATTAATTTTATGACCATCAGAACTTAGCATCGAATCATCCTGTACCCGTACTGCAAAAGCTCGGGGGCTAACGCTCATTAAACAAGGAACTTTTTGATGCTTCATGCTGGGATCGGCGATCAGAGCATTGGCACGGTCGATTTCATTCCAATTCAACAAGGGAACCGTGGCGACATTGCCAGAATAATGAGCGGTTGTTTCTTCAATGCTATGATCACGCGCAACCGGTTCATCTTCAGGTCCTAAGGCTAACCAATCGGGGGAAACATCCAAGGCATGGGCGATTTGCACAATATAGCTGGTACTTTTAACTTTACCCGCTTCAATACGTTGTACGGCTTGTTGCTTAATACCGATTTCTGACGCTAGCTGTTGCTGAGTCATTTTCTTTTTTAATCGGGCTTTTTTTAAACGTGTTGCTAGGCTCATATCGACACTGTACAAACAAAAGGCGCATTCTTCAAACAATAATCATTGTAATAGTTGTATTTTGCCCTAAAAATGTAAAAATTTTATTCAGTACCCACGGATTGGGCTTTATGGTATTATACGCGTCGCTCGCAGCAGCGCCAGATTTTTTATAAAAAACTTCTTTTTAAGGATTCTAGTGATGGTTACTAATATAGCAGCATATAAATTTGTCGATTTAAACGATTTAGAAACATTACAAGCCCATTTAACCCAAGTTTGTCAGGAATTGAACTTAAAAGGTACAATTCTGTTAGCGACTGAAGGTTTGAATTTAATGTTGGCGGGCCCCGTCGCTGCTATCGATAATTTTCTTCATACTTTAACTTGTGATCAACGATTTGCTGATATAGAAGTGAAACGCAGTGAATCCATCGAGGCACCTTTTCGGCGTATGCGAGTGCGCATCAAAAACGAAATCGTCAATATGCGTATGGATAATGTTCGACCTTTAGAAAAAACGGGCCAGCGCTTGTCTGCTATGGAATTAAAACAATGGTTAGATGAAAAACGCGATTTTATTTTTTTAGATACGCGCAATGATTATGAAATTGAAATTGGAAAATTTGCCGCTGCGGAGCATTTGTCGATTAATATGTTTAATCAATTCCCCGAGGCGGTGAAACAAATGCCTGTTGACCGAGAGAAGCCAATGGTTATGTATTGCACGGGAGGTATCCGTTGTGAAAAAGCCTCTGTTGCGGCATTAGAAGCTGGGTTTAAAGAAGTTTACCAACTAGAAGGTGGTATTTTAAAATATTTTGAAGAATGTGGAGATGAACACTATGAAGGTAATTGCTTTATCTTCGATCAGCGTACGGCCGTCACTCCGCAATTAGCGGAAACAGGTTTAGTGCAATGTCCGCGTTGTGACCATTTTATTCAACCCGAAGAACAAAATCATCCGGATTATGTAGCGTTTAAACGCTGTCAATATTGTTCAAATATCCCGAACACTGCATTATCCCTTTCAACTTCAAGAACAATCGCATAGGAGAGCAGCATGAGCTTTAAAGATGTACCTGCGGGTAAAGAGGTACCGAAAAATATTAATGTCATTATTGAAATACCCGCTAATTCACCACCAGTCAAATATGAAGTCGATAAAGATTCTGACGCTTTATTTGTCGATCGTTTTATGACAACGGCGATGTTTTATCCTTGTAATTATGGTTATGTTCCGCATACTTTATCGGAAGATGGTGATCCTGTGGATGTATTAGTGGTGACGCCTATTCCATTAATTTCTGGTGCGGTCATCCGTTGTCGTCCAGTGGGTATGTTAAAAATGAGCGATGAATCGGGTCCCGATGCTAAAATCATTGCTGTGCCGATCAGCAAATTAACCAAAGAATACGATGATATTAAAACGTATGAAGACTTACCGACGAAATTGCTTAAATCAATCGAACATTTCTTTGCTCACTATAAAGATTTAGAGCCGAATAAATGGGTTAAAATCGATGGGTGGGCTAGCGTGGATGCTGCAGAGCAAGAAATTATGGCTGGGGTTAAACGTTATACTAGATGATGTTGTGAAAGGGTAGTCGTAGGATTCATTTTTTCTAATACTAAAATGAGTTTATTGTTACCCATTTGCGTGAAATAGCAATTGCCTTGGCAATGATCAACGGTGGCAGTATGCGATAAAGAATTTTCGCGTAAATCCGCTGTGCAAAAGAAGTTAGTTAAGCGATTGCCAACGGCGATGGTAAAATCGGCAGGATGATACAAATCTTGTTTAAATAACGTGGATTTTTCCATCGTCGCCTTCAGGCTATAATTGGGGGTGGTTAACCATGCGCCATTTCCGGTAGCGAAATAAGATATCGCTAGACTTTTTCCCGATTTATTCAAAATATAAACGTCAGTTTGCCCGACATAAGAACAATAACTGGCTAACCAAATGCCGACGATCACCAATAAACTAGCCAAGCCACCCAATAACATTTTTCTTTTCATGATGGCTGGATTTTAAGGACATAATCTTAAGGTAATCTTAGCACTTATCCTAGAATAGAGTCCTTTCATGCTGGAAATCCGAGGGCTTTTTCAGACTCATTTCATATTGGAAAACACTGTTTAAAATTAATGGTAAGATATTGAAAGAAAATAGCAAACGTGTAAACAACCCTTAATGAGAAATCTAAAAAAATTATAACAAAGCGATACTCAGGATGCCTAGAGCCAAACTAATTCTAACCCATTCGAGCACTTCTGT
>JACCDV010010512.1_pt1 | contig 13169 bp, 13 predicted proteins | sample 7446131 | NCBI WGS metagenome assembly JACCDV01 (sample SAMN15323448, study PRJNA562643) | freshwater metagenome | isolation source: river surface water | place: USA:Blue River Watershed | collected 2017-08-17 | reverse complement strand
GACGGTCAGCTACTACACCAAGGGTGCCTTGGTGGCTTTGTGTTTGGATTTGGCTTTGCGTCAACATGGCGTGCGCAACCACAGCGTCACGCTGGACGATGTCATGCGTGCTTTGTGGCAGCGCTGCCAAGCAGGCCCGATGCAAGAAGCCGACTTGTTGGCGGTGTTGCAAGAGCTCACCGGCCGTTCATGGGCGAAAGATGTTCGCGCATGGGTGCATGGCACGCGCGACTTACCGCTGGAAACATTGCTCACCGCACATGGTGTGCGTGTGCACCATGACTCTGCTCAGTTGGCACAGCGTTTGGGCTTGCGAGTGAGTGAAGACCACAGTGTGCAAATTAAGCAAGTGTTGAACGGCAGTGTGGCGCATGCAGCGGGTTTCGCACCTGGCGATGAATGGCTGGGTGTGGAGGTCACAAGCAGCAAAGTACGCAACAGCGCTCGGGCAACTTCCAATACGCAAGCAAGCCAAGCGTGGCGTTTGAAAAAACTTGACGATGTGTTGCTCTACGCAGGCACGGCTAAAAAAGTGGTGGTGCTTGTCAGCCGCGACAGACAACTTTTAAAACTGAACCTGTCGATGCCATCTGCAAAAGACCATAGCACTTGGCGATTGTCGATAGACGATGTGAAAAAAGTTGCTGCTTGGCTCAAGCCTTGATTGATGCGCGCAAAGCAAGCGTGCGCTGAAATCTGCGCGCACGCAGCGCCAACCTCACATCACTTTAAATTACGCAAATCCACCACGCGCTTGGCCTTGCCCTGACTGCGCTCCACACCACCCTCAGCCTTGAGCTCCACCGCAATGCTCGTGCCCACAAAGGTTTTCACATCGTGTTGCAACTGTTTGGCCGCAGCACGTGCGGCTTCGCTGTGTGGATCAACACCGGGGCGTGTTTCAACAACGACTGACAAATTGTCCATCGGGCCCTCGCGTGTCAGCACACATTGGTAATGCGGCGCCAACTCAGTGCGCTTCAAAATGAATTCTTCAATTTGTGAAGGGAACACATTCACACCACGCACGATCATCATGTCGTCGCTGCGGCCGGTGATTTTTTCCATGCGACGCATGGTGCGTGCGGTGCCAGGCAACAAGCGTGTCAAATCGCGGGTGCGGTAACGGATGATGGGCAAAGCCTCTTTGGTCAAACTGGTGAACACCAATTCACCCATTTCGCCATCGGCCACTGGCTCACCGGTTTCGGGGTGGATGATTTCTGGGTAGAAATGGTCTTCCCAAATGGTGGGACCGTCTTTGGTTTCCACACATTCGTTGGCCACACCGGGGCCCATCACTTCTGACAAACCATAAATGTCGACCGCATCAATGCCCATGCGTTTTTCAATGGCGCGGCGCATGTCGTTGGTCCAAGGCTCGGCACCAAAAATGCCCAAACGTAAACTCGACGATGCAGGCGACAAACCCAAACGCTCAAACTCATCGGCAATGGCCAACATATAGCTGGGCGTGACCATGATGATGTCGGGTTTGAAATCTTGAATCAATTGCACTTGGCGTTCGGTTTGGCCGCCCCCAAAAGGCACCACCGTCAAACCCAAACGCTCCGCGCCATAGTGCGCACCTAAACCACCGGTGAACAAACCATAGCCATAGCTGACATGCACCATGTCACCCGGGCGCGCACCTGCCGCACGGATGCTGCGTGCCACCACATTGGCCCATGTGTCGATGTCGTTTTGTGTGTAGGCCACCACCGTTGGCTTGCCCGTGGTGCCACTTGACGCATGAATGCGCACACATTGTTCGCGCGGCACTGCCAACATGCCAAAGGGATAGCTGTCGCGCAAATCGGCTTTGGTGGTGAAAGGAAACTTCGCCAAGTCAGCCAAGGTGTGGCAATCGTCAGGGTGCACACCTGCGGCATCAAACTTGGCGCGATACACCGGCGAATTGTTGTAAGCGCTGTGAAGTGTGGCCTTCAAGCGTTTGAGTTGCAAAGAACGCAACTCGTCGATGCTGGCCTTTTCGATTGGCTCAAGTGGAAATGATTTGGCAGTGGTCGTCATTCGGGTATCACCGTTCCTTGAATTTGTGCACTCTTGCCTCTGAACATGGCAATGGTTTCACCTTGTTGGTTGGTCACACGCATGTCGTAAATGCCATGGCGTCCTGACAAGGTTTGCTCGAGGCCTTCACAAGTGAGCACATCGCCCAACTTGGCGGGCTTTAAAAACTCAATGCTGCAACCCGCTGCCACCGCTGCTTTGTTGTAGCTGTTGCAAGCAAACGCAAAAGTGGAATCAGCCAGCGTGAAAATAAAACCACCATGACAAATTTGGTGGCCGTTCAAATGCAATTCACGCACGGTCATGCGCAACACTGCACGGCCGGGTTCACACGTGAGAATGGTCATGCCCATGGTGTCTTTGGTGGCGATGTCCACCGCAAACATCGACTCCGCCACTTTTTGCGCCAAGGCTTTGGCCTCGGTGCTGTGTTTGTCAATGCTCATCATTCCCCCTTGAATTGCGCTGGGCGTTTTTCTAAAAACGCGGTCACGCCTTCGATGTAATCGTGTGTGTGGCCCAAGGCCGATTGCGCGTCGCGCTCGGCATCTAAGTGCTGCGTGAAACTGCGGGTGCCTGCATCGCGCAACAAATGGCGCGTGGCCACCAAAGCTTTGGTGGGCATCACGGCTAATTTTTCTGCCATGGCCAGCGCAGCGGCTACGGCGTCATCGGCAACATCCCAAATCAAGCCCCATTCTTTGGCTTGTGCCGCACCGAGCTTGTCGCCGGTCATGGCCAAGGCCATGGCGCGTGCCATGCCTAACCGTTCTACCAACAACCAGCTGCCACCCGCGTCGGGTATCAGCCCAATTTTGCTGAAGGCTTGAATGAAGCTTGCGGTGGGTGCAGCAATTGCGATGTCACAACACATGGCCAACGAAGCACCTGCACCCGCAGCCACACCGTTGACCGCAGCGATGGTGGGCATGCGCAGGTTTTGCAATTTGCGAGCGGTGGGGTTGAACGCTTGGTCGATCACCGGGCCGGGGTTGGCACGCTCGATCAAATCGGGCCCAGGGGCAAAATCGAATTCAGACAAATCAGCGCCAGCACAAAAGCCGCGCCCCGCACCGGTGATCACCATCGCGCGAATGGCCTGGTTGGCCTCGGCCCGATCGCAGGCGGCCCACACATCGTGGTGCATTTGGCGGGTGAAACTGTTGAGGGCGCTGGGGCGGTTCAAGGTGACCAAGGCCACGCTGCCCCGCTCTTCGTACAAAACGGCGGGGCTGTTGTCTGAAGCTGTCATGAAGATCTCCTGAAATGAATTTATCATTAACCGACCGATCGGTTGGTTAATGTTTACCCTAGCTGACTATAGTTAACCCATCGCTTCTTTTTCTGGCATTAAATTTTTTGGAGACCCCATGGCTTACGAACTCATCAACGTCACCACCGAAGCAGGCAAGGTGGGCGTCATCACTTTGAACCGCCCCAAGCAACTCAATGCGCTCAACAGCCAGTTGATGGTCGAACTCGGTCAGGCCCTCAAAGCCTTTGATGCGGACCCCGCCATTGGTTGCATGATCATCACCGGCAGCGAAAAAGCCTTTGCCGCAGGCGCAGACATTGGCGCCATGGCAACCTACACCTTTGCCGATGTGTACCGCGACGACTACATCACCCGCGATTGGGAAACCATTCGCAGCATTCGCAAGCCCGTCATTGCAGCCGTGAGTGGTTTTGCTTTGGGCGGTGGTTGCGAATTGGCAATGATGTGTGACTTAATCATTGCCGCAGACAACGCGAAGTTTGGTCAACCCGAAATCAAATTGGGCATCATTCCAGGTGCAGGTGGCACACAGCGTTTGCCACGCGCGGTTGGCAAAGCCAAAGCGATGGACTTGGCACTGACCGGTCGCATGATGGATGCCAATGAAGCTGAAAAAGCTGGTCTTGTCAGTCGCATCGTGCCACTGGACAAATTGATGGAAGAAGCCTTGGGCGCTGCGCTGATGATTTGCGACTATTCACAAATCGCCACCATGGCAGCCAAAGAGTCGGACAACCGCGCGCTAGAAAGTGGCTTGGCAGACGGCGTGCTGTTTGTGCGCCGTTTGTTCCATGCGTTGTTTGCCACCGAAGACCAAAAAGAAGGCATGGACGCATTTGTCAACAAACGCAAAGCCGCGTTCAAACACCAGTGATGAAACGTGCGACAAGATGAAAACCATCTTAGCCATCGGTGCGGTTCTCGTGATAGGCGGTGTCTGTTTGTTGATCACCGAACCCGAAGCTTGGATCGCAGTGGTGCTGGTGGTGGTGGGCTTGTCGCCTTTCACTTTGTGGACGCCTAGAAATGACACGTTTTAAGGTGCGCAACACAAACTTGCGTCAGGCCGCGTGCGCAAACCTCACGCAAAACCAGTTGAACCTTCGTTAAAGCTTGGGCTAGTCGTGTCGATGATTAATCCGCAATTCTGCGACCTCATCGAATGTCCAACACGATCAACACGGCTCAATACCTCACGCAACGCCTTGCAGGGCTGAGCGCGAGCCGGGTAGACACGACCACACCCACGAACTTTAGTACTCAAAACGTCGCACCCACTACAAGTGCGTTCAACATTAAAACCGGTGATTTTGGCAATTTGTTGTTGCGAGACACGATCTCACGCAGTGCCGAACTGGTGGGCGTGGTTCAAGTGACACGGGAAGACTTAGACAACATCGCCAATTTTCTGGAAGACATCGTCTCGCGTGTTGACACATTAAATACCCTGTCGACCAATGACCCCGCGTGGAGCAGCATCAACACTGAGATACACGATCTTGAAATAGAGCTGTCCAATTATTTGGGCTCAAGAAACACCCAAACGCCCGATGTGGCGATGAATTATTCGCCCTTGGAAAATTTGACCGAGCGGTACTTTGACACCACCATAGCCGATTCGCAATTTCCGCAGCTTGCCAACAGCGAAATCGCTGCACTCGAAGTTGATTTCAGTGCCATCTTTGAAAGTGTTCACACCGCCGACACCTGCCCCATTTGTGCTGCAGCCAAAGGCGACATCAACGATGACATATCTGCGTTGGCAGGCCCCGCATTGAACAACACCAACGTCACTCAGGCTGTTGGCACGCAGACTTCGGGTGTCTCTTATATTGAGACCCTGCGCATGGCAAGCAAATGGGATTTGACCGCGGGTGAAACGCTCAGCTACTCTTACTACGACGCCAACTCTCCCGTTCCTTATTTGAACTATCCAGCGGGAGGCGTTAACCCACCTTTGGCTGTCAGCTCCATGATCGCATTTCAAGCCAGCTTGGACACTGCGTTTAATTTATGGGATCAAGCGAGCGCCATCACACTTGAAAAAGTGACAGAGTCTGGCACAACGGTTGGTGAAATGCGTATGGCCTACACGGACAACACGCAGACACAGGCTGGCTCGGCCGCCTATGCGTTTGGTCCTGGTAACAGCACCGTCAATGGTGATATTTGGTTTGACAGAACACAAGCATCGAACCAAGCGTTCAACCAAGGCGATTACGGTTTCATGACCGCTTTGCATGAAATTGGACAGTCACTGGGTTTGAGCCACCCGTTTGGTGGATCAGCTTCAGGTGCGACCTTGCCTGCCAATGAAGACAACATTCGCAACACCCTCATGTCGTACACCAATACCGACAGAAATTTGGTACTGAGCGTTGCAAGCAATGGTCAGGGTGGGTGGACTGCGAACTTCACGACAGGTGTGTATGCCAGCACCCCCATGCTGTACGACGTGGAAACCGTCGAATTCCTCTATGGTGATTCAACCACCACCCGAGTGACAGACACCACATACAGCTGGACCACATCACCGCAGATTTTAGAAACCATTGTTGACAGCGGTGGTGTAGACACGATCGACGCTTCCAATCAAACCAAAGGCAACATCATCAACTTGAATGCTGGTGCGTTCTCGTCGATTGGCTATTGGAGTCAAGCAGATCAGCTGACTTACTACCAAGGCTTGTACGGCGGCAACACAACAGCCACATTGCAAAACTTCATCACGTCTGCCAATAACGGTTATGGGGTGAGTGATGTTCTTTATACGGGCGCTGACAACGTTGCCATTGCTTACAGCGCCGTCATTGAAAACGCCGTGGGTGGATCAGCGGCAGACACGATCACAGGCAACAGCGCCAACAATAGGCTCAAGGGAAATGCTGGAAACGACAGCTTGACCGGTGGTGGCGGAACTGACACAGCTGTTTTTGTTGGGAACTATGCCAACTACACCATCGCTCAAGCAGGTGCGAATTGGACCATCCAAGACAACACTGGCAACGAAGGCCTAGACACCGTCACGTCTGTTCGATACCTTGAGTTTGCTGACTTGACTTGGGATTTAACCACTGGGGCATCGACAACGCCTGCAGGTGGTGGTGGTGGCGGTGCGGGTGCGTCGTCGTCAGCAGATACAAGTTATCGCCGATACGTTGGTGCAACACGCAATAACTCGGCTGCTTCGGATGGGTTGACTGCCAAGATTTCTTCTTCCAAGGAAAGCATCTTGAACGCCGCGCCCTCCAATGCTGTGTCGGGAGGCGTTGGCGCAGATATATTGGTTGGCAGTGAAGGCGACGATGTTCTCACCGGCGGTTCTGGCGATGACGATGTGCAAGCTGGCGGTGGAAATGACTTGATCGTTGGCGGCAACGGAGAAGGCAACGATATTTATGTTGGCGGCAGCGGCGAAGACACGATCAAATATTCAAGCGCACGGTCGGGAATTGTTGTCAACCTAGACATGGGTGTTGCTGGATCGCAAGGTGGAGGCGATTCAGCTGGCATTGGTGTAGATGTTTTGGCAGAGATTGAAAACATCATCGCTGGCCATCACGACGACTACCTTGTTGGTAACTCAGCCAACAACAAAATTGCTGGCAACGGCGGTAACGACATCATTGACGGCGGTTCTGGCACCGACACCGCCGTATTCGATGGTGCTAGGAACAGCTACAAAATTGAGGCCGTGAATGGGGGCTACCTGATCAAAGGAGCTGGCCAAGCAGCCTTCGTGACCAACATTGAGCAATTGCAGTTTTCGGATGGCATCTACGACTTGGCAAACAACAAGCTAACACCATCCACGGGGACGGGAGCCGTCGCCAGCAAACAAGTTGACATCAGCACACAAGCTGGCGCTTCCAAAGCCATCGATGCTTTTGACAAAGCATTGGCCTACGTCAACACGCAACGTGCCAGTTTGGGCGCCGTCATGAATGTGCTTGAAAAGCGCATCAATGTGATGACAACAGAGCGCACCAATACCAAACAGTCTTACTCTCGCATCAAAGACACTGACTATGCTTACGAATCAACCGCACTCGCCAAGCAAATGATCTTGCAGCAAGCTGGCCAAGCGATGCTGGCAATGGCCAATCAGTCGAGCAGTGAAGTGATGGCTTTGTTGAAGTGATTAGTAGAAATAGGTTCTCACCGCCAGCCAAAACCCTCCATAAAATCTCGCTATAATTTCCGGCTTCGGCGCTTTAGCTCAGTCGGTTAGAGCGATGGAATCATAATCCACCGGTCCGCGGTTCGAATCCGTGATGCGCCACCACAAAAAAGTCAATGAAATCAACGACTTACGAGAAATAGAAGGTCAATTTCAAAGACAAAAAGTATAGAAGTACATACTTTTATACTTTTCTAAACCCACGCACCCCTTGGTCCGTGGGTTTTTTCTTGCTCGGATGAGACTCGCAACAGGACAAATTTTGTTGCCTACCGACTACACAGATTGCCATTTCCCTTGGTTCTGACAGGATCCACACCCCTATCAACAACCAATGAGGTTTCAAATGTCATCAACAGACAAGTCAAGTGCAATTCGCAACTTCCGCAAAGTCATCGACTCAATGGAACGAGAAGAGATGACTATGGTCATGGGTGTCTACGGAGATGCACTCAAACAGATAGTCGGCATCGTCAAAGAAAACAATCTTTCACTGAGACACATTGAACATGCGTTGAGCATGAAAGAACCTAAAGAAAAGAAAGTGCGTGTACCAAGAAAAAAGAAAAACTTAGAAGTAGATACATCTACCGCTCAGTGACAACAAACGAACCCACCAAATCGGTGGGTTTTTTCATTTCAGGAATCATCATGTCTATCAAGTGTGCAATCTATCTGCGTGTTTCAACTAAGTCACAAGACACAACAAATCAACTGATACCGTTGCGTGAGTATGCGACTCGTTGTGGTTACGAAGTAGTCGAAGTCTACGAAGACAAGGGTGTGAGTGGTGCAAAGAACTCACGACCCAGTCTTGACAAGATGATGCAAGACGCAAGACGAAGGAAGTTCTCTATGATTCTTTCATGGTCAATAGACAGGGTTGGAAGAAACATGAACCATCTATGTGGATTTGTAGACGAGATGAGTCAGTTGGGGGTGAACCTTTATTTCCACCAATCAAACATTGATACCAACACATCAGTCGGAAAGATGTTCTTTCACATCATCTCTTCAATCGCAGAGTTTGAACGGGAAATGATTCGGGAAAGAGTGATTGCAGGATTGGAAAAAGTTCGTCAAAATGGCAAGAAATTGGGTCGTCCCACAACGATGAACGATGGTGTTAGAAACGCAATCAAGATCCTGCAAGAAAAAGGTGTCGGTGTGCGTGAGACATGTCGGCAGTTGAAGATTGGACCTGCAAGTTATTACAAGGTAATTAAAGAACGATGATGAAGTTTATCCTGCTTACCGCAATGATTGCCTGCTCAATATCAACTCACGCAGACTGGAAATATGAGACAACTACAAATTTCAAGGGTGAAGAGCAACGATATTTAGTTGCAAAAACATTAAACGACGGAACTGAGTTTTGGATTGATTTACAAAAGAAGTTTGCAGTAATACGAACCAAGAAGAGAATAATTAACAGTGTCAATGGAGTCAAAATTGACGGCAGATACTTTGATGTAAATGGAGAGCACGGTGGCGATAGATTTGAATACTCAATCATCTGTGAGATGACTAGAAATAACAATTGTTACCGGCAACTTTTTAATGCAAAAAAGATTGAAGTAAACGTAGACTACTTTAGGATTGGGGAAATGGTCTCAACTTTTTATCCAAACGCCGCCTCTGATACAGAAAAAAAATATTACGCCAGAACTTGTGAGGCAATTAATCATTATCTGAAATACAACAAGTCATCAACTTCAACAAAAGCAGATGACGAAGATGAAGATTGGTTAAAGCAGAACTGCAAATGCGACAAGTACCAAAATTGCGAGTAGACAATTTATCTACCGGAAATAAGAATCAATGTTGATGGTTGGGTTGAATTTTTCTTAATGAAGTTCTTTAACAACTTATCAGCATCTTTATTGATACCACTAAAAATGCAAACATGTATGTCGCCTGGTTTGGCGGTATCTATCAACTTCTTTAATGCGGACTTGTCTACTGTCATTGATACACCTCGTTCATGTCGTTGAGAACTGCTGTGATACCCCTGCTTTCAATGTCTGAAATGTGTCTTTCGATTGCATCTCTTGCAAGTGTTGACATCGGTATCTTGGTGCGTTTAGAAATGTTGGTGAATCTTGCATGTTGTGAATGATTGATACGAATCGGTATCTGCTTGCGTGGTTGTTGTTCGTTGTTGTAAAGCGGCATAAATGAACCTCCTGTAATGTATAGAGACTAAGACCCACACAGGACAAGTTAGTGCGGGATCACTTGCGAACATCTATCAAGGATGTTCAGCGGTTCAGGTATTTATGCCAGTTGAATGTCTGTGGTAACTCAATAATCAGTTCAACAGAAGCGAGCACGAAGGGATTGATGAGGAGAAATCAATCTTAAAACTAAATAGACTAATCTTTACTGAAAAACAATCCATTAGTAGGGAATGCAACAGAATTGTATATATCTGCAATTTCACTTGCCGTTAGCGCTCTACTCCATGCATTGGAATTTCTAATCTCACCAACAAAACCAGTCTGAGGTGATAAGGTAGTTCCATCATATGTTTCACCGCCCAGCGTGATTGAATTATTGAAATTCAGAGTATTGACTGAACTTTTAGTAAATCCATTCACAGGATTAGCACTAGGGTTTGAGAGTGGGACACCATCAATAAAAAAAGTTGTTCCAGTTCCTGCAGCAGTTCCATCAAAAGTCACAGTAATCATGTGCCAGTTTGTATCATTGATGTTAAATCTCTCACTCCAGACACCCCCGACTTGGAAATCTAATTGCATCAGATATGTGCCAGCACCGTTGTTGTAACTGGGAGTGCGTGACGCTATGTCAATAAGCAGTGCCGACCTTCTGTAACTACTAAGAGTTCCCTGCCCAATAATGGTTGAATATCTAGTCAAAGCAGATGGCAAGCGTATCCAAGTGTTGTATGTCCTTGCGGTACCGCCAGAAACGATCCCCGTTACATTGGATGTGTAAACGAAATTAGTGCCAGAGAATGAGTAGACAGTTGAACAATTAACACCAATGGTAGATATATTTGCATTGTTCACAGTACCGGTTCCACCTGACACCTTACAGTATTGCAAGTTCGGTTGCGTTGCAATCGTGACTGAGTAGTTTGCGTTAGTTGAAAGTTGATTTGCAAATGTGTAGTTACCGTTACTGGTAATTGACTTACTTTCGTTACCATCAGTCAATATCAATGTCTTTCCTACGCCTAAACCGGAAACAGAAAAACCAATCGTATAAGTGGGTGCTGCATTGTCTGCACAATTGACAACAACATTTGTAATGTTGTTGTTTGTGATGGTTCCTAAACCCGAAGAAACCGTACAAGTTTGCCCAACAGGTTGACTAGTCACACTTACAGAATATGAGGTACCTGTAACTGATGCAGTCGCAAATGTATACGATGTGTTTGATGTGCCAGCAATTGAATCACCACCATTTTGCAAAGCAACTTGTTTACCAACTCCGAGTCCGAAAATGGTAAGTCCTACTGTATAGGTTGCTACAGGATTGTCTGCACATGTAACAACCAAGTTCGTGATGTTGTTAGTAGAAACTGTGCCACTTCCATTGGATAAGGAACATGTCTGACCAATTGGTTGTGCAGTTATGTTTACAGAATAAGAATCGCCTGAGAGATATGTTGATCCGAAAATGTAATTTGTATTATTTGTTACAGTCTTGTTGGTTGAACCATCATTCAAAATAACACTCTTGCCTGCGCCCAATCCTGTAACTGTAAATGCAACTGTATAAGTTGCAACTGGATTAGTAACACACGATACTGAAATATCGGTTATGTTAATTTTCGATACAACACCAGAACCGTTTGTAAGGGTACAAGTTTGACCTACAGGTTGCGAAGCAATTGCTATTGAATACTGCGAACCAGTTGTTAGTTCGTTTTGAAACTGAATTGATCCATTACCAGTTGCAGTAAGAAATTCAGAACTATTTGAAAGTTGCAATTGCTTACCTGCACCAAGTCCAGAAACAGTTGCGGTCAAAGAAAATCGGGAATCACTAACATCGATTGATGTCGAACCACCACCTCCGCACCCCACAAGGCAAAATGAAAGAATAATAGCAATAGCGTATTTCAACTTAGTAACCATATTTCAACCCTATCTTTGCAACGGGTTGATATCGTGATTTGAATAACGCACTTCGATTTGCATCTACTTCTAACTGCAAGTCTTGAAGTGTGATATTGCTTTCACCCAGAAGATTAGTTTTTACATCCGCATCGTAGCGACCAATCATTACGCCAATTTCTGCTACCCCATTCCATCCGTAATCATTGCCTGTTCCCGACTCATAACCGAATCCAATAAATGGAGTTACTTTAGGAAATTTGTATGTTATGTCCAGATAGTTGTCGCCAGCAGGTGCGACCTTGCTGTTAACAGCGATTGCACTGTTGGGAGTGGACTTAACTTTGTGCTGAATACGATTGACATTAATGCCTGCTACTAACTTGAACCCGTTTTGGGTTGGATACCAATCAACATAAGTTCCAAGACTGTAGTTAGATTTGTCAACTACATACGCTGATCCATTAATGGTCTGCGACTTACCAATTGACTTATAAGCATTTGAGTCAGTCCGTAGGCGAACATTTGGACTAACATAGACGGAGAATCCAAAAAAACCAACACTGCCAATACCTGCATTTGCCGTAACACTACTGCCAAAGTTTCTTTTTGAAAGTTCATTCAACGCATCATCAGTTGACAATGCAGACAAGTTAGGCGCCAGACTGATTGCACTAGAAGTTGTTACTTCGGAATTTGAACCTCTCCACTTGTCAAATTCACGGCGAAATCTGATTTCAACAATACCGTCCACTAACGATTTATCCTCCACCACTGAGGAAACCTCTTTAATCAGTTGGCGTCTAAAGTCATCCTCCATGCCGGCATGTGCATTGTTAATATACAAAGCAATATTCAATACCACCCAACATAATGGGAAAGTGGTATTTCTTGATTGTCGTGTTAACTGATTCAAGGACATATGAGACCAATCTAGTTCATTGGCATCGACCTGAATACAGAGAACTTTAGGTCAGGTTTCTAGTATTTTTGCTAGGAACAGGAATCAGGTGGAAAATCAAATTCTTAAGTTTGGCACCGGAAGAAATAAAAATTGAAATAAAGAGTTTGACCAATGGGGAAAGTTCTTAGCAGCAGTTCCATTGGTTCGATTACTGTGGATCGTCACTGCGTTCCGATGTTCACTAGCGTGAACGAACCACATTTTTTGATCCTAGCAGGAACACCAAACTTTCATTAGATTCTGGATTGTTTGCATAGTCCTTGCCCGTCGAACAGGCAAGTGCAGTTCTTTCATTGAGTTCCCTCATGTTTCAGTTATTACACAACTTGAATGGTAATCATCCCCTTTTGCAAGGGTCGCAGAAGTAGAAACGTTACGCAGCCATGGCCAATCGCTGCTTAGGGGTGAATCCACCCAAGGCCATATTTGGGCGGTCGTGGTTGTAAGACCACATCCACTTCGTTGCAAAGTCTTGCACCTCTGCCAAGTCTGACCAATAGTACTGCGACAGCCATTCATGCCGCACCGTCCTATTGAACCTCTCAACATAAGCGTTCTGTTGTGGGTTACCAGGTTGAATGTATTCAAGCCTGATCCCCATCTCTTGCGCCCATGTTTGTATGGCCG
>JACCDV010144427.1_pt1 | contig 13172 bp, 9 predicted proteins | sample 7446131 | NCBI WGS metagenome assembly JACCDV01 (sample SAMN15323448, study PRJNA562643) | freshwater metagenome | isolation source: river surface water | place: USA:Blue River Watershed | collected 2017-08-17 | reverse complement strand
GCGGATCCGGTCTGGGCCTGACCTTGGCACAAACCTTCGTTCAACAGCATCAGGGCACCATCGAATGCGAAAGCGAACCCGGTCGCACGGTGTTCAGGATCCTCATCCCCTTGCCATGACCCGTGGCCCGGTGGACGGATCGCCCGATGACGCAGACAACCACAGGCCAGCATGAAACCCATCTGGATCGTTGACGACGACCAATCCATCCGCTTCGTGCTTGAAAAGGCACTGGCCCGCGAGGAGCTGCCGGTGCGCAGCTTCACCAACCCCCGCGACGTGCTCGCGGCCCTGGAGGTCGATGAACCCCAGGTGCTGGTGTCGGACATCCGCATGCCGGGTGGCTCGGGCATCGACCTGCTGAGCAAGGTCAAGGCGCGTCACCCCGGTCTGCCGGTCATCATCATGACCGCCTACTCCGACCTGGACAGCGCCGTCTCGGCCTTCCAGGGCGGCGCATTCGAGTACCTGCCCAAGCCGTTCGATTTGCCCAAGGCGGTCGAGCTGATCCGCCGCGCGGTGGACGAGAGCGTGCGCGAAGAGGTGCTCGACGACCGCGTCACGCAGATGCCCGAGATGCTGGGCCAGGCGCCTGCCATGCAGGACGTCTTCCGTGCCATCGGCCGGCTCAGCCAGAGCAACGTCACCGTGCTGATCACCGGTGAGTCGGGCGCAGGCAAGGAACTGGTGGCGCGTGCGCTGCACAAGCACAGCCCGCGCGCCAACGGGCCGTTCGTGGCCATCAACACGGCGGCCATCCCCAAAGACCTGCTCGAATCCGAACTGTTCGGCCATGAGCGCGGTGCCTTCACCGGCGCGCAGACCATGCGCCGCGGTCGCTTCGAGCAGGCCGATGGCGGCACGCTGTTCCTCGATGAAATCGGCGACATGCCGTTCGACCTGCAGACCCGCCTTCTGCGCGTGCTGTCGGACGGGCAGTTCTACCGCGTGGGCGGCCACCAGCCGCTCAAGAGCAACGTGCGCGTGATCGCCGCCACCCACCAGAACCTCGAAGAGCGCGTGCGCCTGGGCGGGTTCCGCGAGGACTTGTTCCACCGCCTGAACGTGATCCGCCTGCGCCTGCCGGCGCTGCGCGAGCGCCGCGAAGACATCCCGACCCTGGCGCGCTTTTTCTTGCAGAAAAGCGCCAAGGACCTGGGCGTGGAGGCCAAGCGCATTTCCGAGCCGGCGCTGGCCCGTCTGGCCGGCTTTGATTTCCCTGGCAACGTGCGCCAGCTGGAGAACATCTGCCACTGGCTGACGGTGATGGCGCCGGCCCAGGTCATCGAGACCAAGGACCTGCCGCCCGAGTTGCTGGACGGCTCGGTCGGTGGCGGGCACGACCATGTTCCCGCCGCTGGGTTGAGCCCGGTTGCGCCCGGCCCTGCTGCCGCGTTGCCTGATTGGGCGCCGGCTGCGGTGCCACATGCTGCACCTGCCTCGCTGTCGGAGGCCTCGCGCTCGTTCGGGGAAGGCTCGCCGGGGACCGCGCCAGTGGTGGGTGGCTTTGGCGAGGTGTTGCCTTCCGAGGCGCAGTCTGCATCCAACTCTGGCGGTGGCTGGCTGCTTGACCTGCAACGAGAGGCCCGAGAGCGCCTCAACGCTGGTCAGACCGATGTGTGGGACGCCTTGACACGGCAGTTCGAGGCGCAGCTCATCCACACGGCGCTGGAGCTGACGCGCGGACGTCGCATCGAGGCCGCGCAAAAGCTGGGCATCGGGCGCAACACCATCACGCGGAAAATCCAGGAACTCGGCATCGACGACTGAGGCCTGGGGCGGGCAGACGGGTTTTACGTTGGGAAACCCGCCTGTCAACGACGTGCATGGGCGCTGCGCTAAAGTAGATCAGTCCAACCAAGGCCCTGATCGATCATGCGCGCTGTCTCTCGCTCCGCTTTCCATTTCCCGACCCGCCCTCTGTTCGCTGCGGCGGGCTTGGTCCTGGCGGCGGCCCTGTCCGCCTGCTCCACCACCAGCCCTGACGTCATCAAGCCGGGCGATGCCCAGCGCTTGTCCCAGGTGGCCGATGCCGTGGTGCTTGGCGTGCGGCCGGTGACGGTTGAGGGTTCTCAAAGCGGCATTGGGGCGGCGGCAGGCGCCGTCGTGGGCGGCATCGGTGGCAGCATGGCCAGCAGCCACAACCCGACCTCCGCAGCCGTTGGGGTGGTCGGTGCCGTGGTGGGTGGCGTGGTCGGCAACGCGGCCGAGCGTTTCGGCACCCGCGAGTCGGCCCTCGAAATCCTGCTGCAGATGCCCAACGGCGAGCGCCGGGCCATCGTTCAGGCCGCGGGCAGCGAGACTTTTCAGCCTGGTGATGCCGTGATCTTGGTGACCACTGGTGGCAAGACCCGCGTGATGCTTGCGCCCAAGACGACGCCTGCTGCGCCCGCTGCCCCGGCTGCGAACCGCTGAGCTGCCGGGCACCATGCGTTTTTTCAATGGGTGGCCGCTGGGGCGGCCTGCTTTCGCCCTGGCCTGTGCCAGCCTGTCGATGTGCCTGCTGGTGAGTGAAGCCGGGGCCAATCCCGTGGCGCAGCTCCCGCCGGCCAACCAGAGCGTCAAGGCCTGGCGGCCCGTGGCCCAGGCCGAAGGCATCAGCGAGTACCGCCTGTCCAATGGCCTGCAGGTGCTGCTGATCCCCGATGCGGCGCGCCCCACCACGACGGTGAACCTGACCTACCGCGTGGGCTCGCGCCACGAGGGCCTGGGTGAAACCGGCATGGCCCACCTGCTCGAACACCTGCTGTTCAAAGGCTCACCCAAGCACCCCAAGGTGTGGGCCGAGTTCACCCAGCGAGGCCTGAGCGCCAACGGCAGCACCTGGCTGGACCGCACCAACTATTACGCCAGCTTCGCCGCCAACGAGGACAACCTGCGCTGGTACCTGAACTGGCAGGCCGATGCGATGGTCAACAGCTTCATCGCGCGCAAAGACCTCGACAGCGAGATGACCGTGGTGCGCAACGAGATGGAGATGGGCGAGAACAGCCCCAGCCGCATCCTGCTGGAAAAGACCCTGGCCACCATGTACCAGTGGCACAACTACGGCAAGTCCACCATTGGCGCGCGCACCGACGTCGAAGGCGTGGACATCGCGCAGCTGCAGGCCTTCTACCGCCGCCACTACCGGCCCGACAACGCCACGCTGATCGTTTCAGGCCGCTTCGACGTGCCGCGCACCCTGGCCTGGATCCGCGAGGCCTTCGCGCCCATTGCCCGCCCCAAGGCGCCCCTGCGTGAGCCATACACGCTCGACGCGGCCCAGGACGGCGAGCGCAGTGTCACCTTGCGACGATCCGGCGGTGTGCCCCTGCTTTATGCGGCCTACCACGTGATGCCCGGGGCCCATGCCGATCACGCGGCGGTGTCCTTGCTGTCCTTGATCCTGGGGGACACGCCTTCGGGTCGCTTGCACAAGCAACTCACCGAGCGGCAGCTGGCGGCCGCCACCTTCGCGTTCACGCAGGGTCTGGCCGATCCTGGCTTCTTCATCGCGGGCGTGCAACTGGGGGCAGAGCAGGACACCGGGCCCGCTCGCGAAGCGTTGCTGCGCACGGTCGAGTCGTTCGCTGCGGAGCCCGTCACCGAGGCAGAGCTGGCGCGTGCCAAGGCCCGCTGGCTCAAGGATTGGGATGCGCTGTTCGCTGACCCGCAGCACGTTGGCGTGGCGCTGTCCGAGTCGGTGGCCCAAGGAGACTGGCGGCTCTTTTTCTTGACCCGCGACCGCGTGCGCGACATGAAGCTGGCCGATGTTCAGCGCGTGGCCTCGGCGTATTTCGTGCAGGCCAACCGGACCCTGGGTGAGTACGTGCCGACGGCGCAGCCCGTGCGTGCGCCAGCACCTGCGCGGGTCAACCTGGCATCGGTGCTCAAGGATTTCAACCCGCAATCGGCGAGCGCCGATGTGGCGCCTTTCGATGCCAGCCCCGCCAACATCGATGCCCGCACGCAGCGCCTGGACCTGCCGCCAGGCATGAAGGTGGCCTTGTTGCCCAAACCCACCCGCTCGGAAGCGGTTCAGGCCACGTTGGTCTTTCGCCATGGCACAGCCGAGTCCCTGGCCAACTGGGGCGAGGCGCCATCGGCATTGGCGGCCTTGCTGGATCAAGGAACCCTGACGCTGTCGCGGCAAGCCTTGCAGGACAGGCTCGACGCCCTGCAGACCGAGGTGTCCGTGAGCGCTGGCGCGGGCCAGCTCACCGTGGGCCTTTCTTCACGGCGCGAACACATCGTTGCAGCGATTGCCGTGGTGGCAGACATGCTGCGGCACCCCTTGCTGCCGGCTGAAGGGCTTGAGGAAATTCGACGTCAGGCCCTTGCTGGCATCGAGGCTCAGCGCAAGGAGCCTGGCGCTGTGCTCGATGAAGCCCTGTCACGCCATGGTGACCCTTACCCCGCAGGAGATGTCAGGCACGCTCGCTCGTTCGACGAGATGAGCACCGATTGGCGCAAGCTTGAACGCGATCAGGTGCAGGCCTTCCACCAGCGCTTCCTGTCGGCTTCGCATGCGCGCATCGGGATCGTGGGCGACTTCGATGCGCAGCAGGTGCGCCAGGCGCTGGCCGCGGCTTTCGGAGACTGGCGTTCGGGCGAGGCCCATGTGCCCGTCTCGGCGCCGCTGCGTCCCGTGCCTGCCGTGCGCCTGAGCCTGCGCACGCCGGACAAGCAAAACGCCAGCATGGAGGTGCGCCTGGGCCTGCCCGTGAACGACTCCCACCCCGATTACGCCGCGCTGATGATGGCCAACCACCTGATGGGGGGCGGTGGTGATGCGCGGCTGTGGCGTCGCATTCGCGAGCAAGAAGGGCTGTCTTACAGCGTCTACAGCGCCATCGAATGGGGGCAGCGCGAACTGCATTCCCAGTGGGTCGCCAGTGCCATCTTCGCTCCACATAATCTTGAAAAGGTGGAGACGGCTTTCCGGGAGGAAATCCAGCGCTCGCTGAAAACCGGCTTCACGCAGGCTGAATTGCGTGCTGCGCAAAACAGCCTCTTGAGTTTCCGCAAGCTCGGCCGGGCTCAGGACAATCGGCTGGCTGCGGCCTGGGCCAGTAACCTCGATCTCGGCCGGGATTTTTCCGTGTCGGCCAAGGTGGATGCAGCCTTGCAAGCGCTCACGCTTGATCAGGTCAACGATGCCTGGCGGCGCTACATCCGACCTCAGGCCTTCGTGATGGGGGTGGCTGGAGACTTTGGCCAGAAGCCTTGAATGACGGGCGCCTCTCGCAGCGCAGGGCAGTGCTCAGCCAGGTGACCTGTCGCTTGTGATCAAAGAAAAAAGGGCCGGATGATTCCGGCCCTTTTTGTTCATGCGGATTTGGTGTGGTTCAAATCGCGAAATCTTCCAGTTTCTTGCCAGAAGCGACGGCAGCTTGAATCCACTTGGGTTGCAGGCCGCGGCCGGTCCAGGTTTCGCCAGTGGCTTGATTGCGGTACTTCGGAGCGACCTTCTTGCCGGCGGTGGTGCCCGTGGCTGCGGGCTTGCCGGGCTTGAGGCCCAGGTCGGCAACGGTCAGGCCATGTTCGGCCAGGAGGGACTTGATCTGGTTGATCACGGAGGAGCGCTCTGCGCGACGGGCCTCTTGGAGTTGCTTGTCGAGGTCGGCGGCTTGCTTTTCGAGGGCTGCCTTCTGCGCGAGGAGTTCCTGATAGTTGCTCATGTGCTTCCTTTGTTGCCCGGTACCCAGGCTTGGATACTTAATCGATGATCAATCCGGATCTGCTGCGGTCGGGAGAAAAAGAGGGGCTCACAGCAGATTGCTGAATTCTATACCCAGGTTTTTGACCCTCGCAAATCCACATGGCAAGCAAGTGTGAATCAAGGTGAATGGCTTATTGATTGTCGCGAGCTGCGGAGCGCGAAATCGCCTGACCGAGTTCAATCACCGCCAGCGCGTAATAGCTGGACTGGTTGTATCGGGTGATGGCGTAGAAATTGCGGGTTCCCGCGATGATGGTGGGGGGCTTGCCGGCGTTATGCAACAGCACCATGGCCAACGGACCGGGGTGATTCTGCGCGGTTTGTGGCAGTTGCGCGCCGAGTTCCAGCATTTGGCTGGGGGTGAATGTCGGGCGGATATCCGGGGCCAGCAGGGTGTCGAGTTGCGGGCCTGCGGCGGGTGGCTGCACCGGGAAATGCGTTGGCCATTGCGCCTGCCAGCCATGGGCTGCCAGGAAATTCGCCACGCTGCCGATGGCATCGGCGGGGCTGTTCATCAGGTCGATGTGGCCATCGCCGTCGAAATCCACGCCGTGGCGGCGGATCGAGCTCGGCATGAACTGCGGCCAACCGATGGCACCAGCGAAGGAGCCGAGCACCTGGCTTGGCTCCAGCCCTTGCTCGCGGCACATCGTCAGGAACTCGCCCAGTTCCTGGCGGAAGAAGGCGCTGCGGTCGCTGCGGCCTTTGGGGAAGTCGAGCGACAGGGTGGTCAGGGCATCGAGCACGCGGAACTTGCCGGTGTCGCGGCCGTACAGCGTCTCCACGCCGATCACGCCAGCGACGATGTGCGCAGGCACACCGTATTTTTCTTCGGCGCGCTGCAGCTCGGCGGCATGAAGTTGCCAAAAGCGTTGCCCTGAGCGCAGTCGCTGGGGTTCGATGAAGCGGCTGCGGTAGGCCGCCCAGTTCTTGGCGCCGGGGTTGGCCGCCGGCATGATCAACTTGGTCACCACTGCTCGATACCGGGCCTGGGCGATGGCGTTGAGGGTCCAATCCAACGGCAGTTCGTGGCGACGAGAGAGTTCGTCGGCGAGCCGCGACGCATCGGACCTGTCCGCGTAGCTGGCCTGGTCGGCGGGCAGCGCGCGCGACGCCATGACCTCATCCGATGGCATGGCAATCGGGGCGGCGACGGCCGCAGTCATCGCAGGGGCTGCGCTGGGCGCGCGCGCGGCTCCTGAGACGGGGGTGGACGCAGCGTTGGGGGCGGATGATGCAGAGGCCGGTAGCGACTGGGCAGTGGTGCCTCGGTTGTCCTCGCCTGCGTTGACATGGGGTGGGGCAGAGCCGCAGGCCGTGAGGGTCAACGCAGCCATGAGGCCAAGCCCGCAGGCTTGGCTTTGCGTGTGTCGGTGGGCGCTCAGCAGTGTGGGCAGGAGAGAGGACAGGAAACGGGGCATGGAGCGTGTGCGCGTGCGTTCGAAGCAGTGTGCCAAAAAGCCAAGGGCGATCAGCCGCCGGTGCTCTGAGCGGGGGGGCGGCCGTGGTGCGGTGACCCGGCAGCTTGTTGTGGAGACAGGCGATGCCATTGGGCAGCCAGTGTGAGCGCCTCTTTGATGAGGGCTTGGCGTTGACGCCGTGTGTCGGTTTGCGTGGGGGAGGCCCAGGCGTATCGCAACGCATCGAGGCTTCGCAGGCACGCGATGAGGGCTTGCGCGAGTTCGGCCTGGCCTGGCGCGTGAGCCTGCCTTTCGATCGCGTTGGCCCAGTTCAAGGCAGGCGCGGGCGCAGGACAGTCGGCCGGGGCGGGCAGGCCCGCTGCCAGCAGCGCCCGGTGAAGCTTCATCAGCGGCGCGTGCCAGGGCGAGCGGCGCAGGCGCGGGCGTTGCCACCACAGCCACAGCAACCCCGCGATGGCGAGTGCACCGATGATGGCCGCGCAGATGCGCACGAGGGTGACCCAGTCCGGCGACTCGAAGCCCCAGTCGCGCAGCAGGGACATCTGCTTTTGCCGTGAGTACTGCAGCACCCAGACATTCCAGCGGTGGTTGGCGGCATCGGTGTAGGCGCGCAAGCCGCTCCAGAACGCCGGATCGAGGCCCTGCAATGCCGGCGGCAGTTGCTCGGGGTAGCGGATCGGTGGGCGAGGGCGGTCTATGCGGTTGGGAGCCACGGCGGCGGTCGGGTCGACCCGGGTCCATCCTCGCTCGGGTGACCAGTATTCGGCCCAGGCGTGGGCATCGCTGTTGCGCACCACGTGCAAGCCGTCCACCGGGTTGATCTCGGCACCTTGGAAGCCGGTGACCACGCGCGCGGGCACGCCCATCGCACGCAGGATCACGACGAAGGCGGTGGCGTAGTGCTCGCAAAAGCCGGTCTTGCGGTCGAGCCAGAATCGGTCGATCGGGTGAGGGCGTTGTGCCGGCTGCGAGGTGGCGCGTCCGGCAAAGGGCAGGGCCGGTGATTCGTCGCGGCCCTCGCCTGGGCCGTCTTCTGGGGCGAGGGTGTAGCCGAAGCCGCCTTGGCGGATGTGCGTGAGCAAGGCCCGCACCAAGGTATCGGCGTCGGCCGCTTGCAGTTCGGGGCGCTGTTGCAGCTGGGCTGCCCAAGCCAGCGTGCGAGGGTTGTGGCCCATCGGCAAGGCAAGGTCGTTGGAGCTGGCATCGGCGACGCGCGGGGCGTGGGCGTCACGCGTGCCCATCCAGGCGCTGGCCTCGACCTGCGTTCGCTCGGTCAGGGGCTGCTGCGCATGCCAGCTCAAGCCGTCTCGGCGCAGATTCGCGCTCGGACTGCCTGGCCCGGTCTGTGCGATCTGGGCCACCAGCGTGCCGTCCAGCAGGGGCACGGTGCGCAGCCTGTTGGGCTCGAGCGTGAGCTGGTAGTCGACGCGCCGGCCCATGGCCTGTGGGGCCTGAGCCGGATCATCAGGTGCCGCCGAGGGAAGTTGCCGTGGCCACTGGCGAAGGGTTGCGCTGCTGGTCCAGTGGCGCCCGTCAAAGCGGTCGAGCACAGGGCCTCGGAAGTACATCTCGTGATGCAGGGGGGGCGGACCCTGAAAGCGCACGCGCATGGCCACGCTGTCGTCGAGGGCCAGTTCGGACATCTCGCCGAGTTCGATGCGGTCGGACAATCCGCTGCGCGGCCCGCTGTCGGCCGGCGCGCTCCACAACGGGCCGATGCGGGGAAAGAGCAGGTAAAGCGCCAGCATCACCGGCACGCCCATGACCATGCAACGTGCCGCAGCGCCGACCGCGGTGAGGATGGGGGGGCGTCCTTGCTGGCGCTGGGCCAGCACCAGGGAGCTCAGCAGCCCCAGCGTCGCCACCAACATCAGCGCGGCCAGGCCGATGGCCTGAGAGTGCAGGAACTGTGTCAGCACCAGGAAAAAGCCGAGAGAGGTCACGACGAACGCGTCGCGGCGAGCACGCAACTCCAATGTCTTGAGGGCCGTCAGCAAGGTCACGAGGGTGACGCCCGCCTGTCGGCCAAAGAGAGACTGGTGGGTGGCCAGCGTCAGTCCGGTGGCCGCTGCCAGCGCGATCAACAGCACCCAGCGAGGTGGCAGCGGGGCATCGCGCCACGCCAGCCAGGCTCGCCAGGCGATGGCCAAGGCCGCGCCCAGGCTGCACCACAGTGGCAGGCGCCCCATGTGCGGCAGGATGCACAAGGTGATCACGGCCAGCAGCCACAGGGTGTCGCGGCCTTCGCGGCTGAGCCGGGTGGTGGCGCGGTTCACCGAGTGCGCTCCGTGTGGGGGGGCGTGCCGCCGGACCAGGTGGCCAGCGTGTCCAGGCAGTGGCGAAGGTGGGCCGGTCCCTGGCCGCAGGCGATCACCTGGCCCGGCAGCCTCAGGCCATAGGCCCGTCCCACCGCCGCGGCTTCCTGCTCGGCGATGACCAGCCATGAAGCCAGCCGCGACAGGCGCTGCTCGGTGCCCAGGGCCCCCATGCCCTGGCTTTGCTCAAGGTCCAGCCAGCGATCGGGGGCTCGGCTCGACGCAGGCTCCCGGGTGACCAGACCTGCCCCCGTGGCCAGGGTCAGGCTGGACTTTTTCCAGGCGATCCATCGAGCGGGGTCTCCGCGGCGGTAATCGCGCAGCCCCTCGGGCAGGTCCTGGCCCTGGCGGCTTTGGTGGGCCGTGGCCAGGGCAGGGTCGGTGTGGTTGTTGTCTGGCAGCGGTGGGGCATGGGGGTCCAGCGCAGGCCAGACAAGCACCTCCGACCGAGGTCGCCAGTACGACCAGGCCCGGAACAGGCCCAGCGGGTAACGTGTCTCGATCACCAGTCGGGGCAGGGGCTGCCGCCCTCGCTGACGCGTGGGCACGTCGAGCACAACGCAGGCGTCCTGTCCGGGGGGCAGGTCGGCGAACTGGGCGGCGGTTTCCTGCGATTTCGACTCGGGCCCTGTCGCCGACACCGCCAGGGCACAGCGCCACAGGCGACGGTGCTGGTTGGTCAGCGTCACCGGCAGTTGCACGATCTGACCCGCGTGCACGCTGGGCGGGCTGCCCAGGCTCAGGCTGATGCCCTGCAGGTTGCCATGCGTCTGGTAAAGCGCAGCCAGTCCGGCTCCGCCAAGCAGGAAGGCGAGGGCGTAGCCCAGGTTGATCTGCTCGTTGATGGATGCCAGCAGCAGCACGCCGACGACGGCAGCGAAACCCCAGCCGGCGCGCGTGGGCAGGATGTAGAGGTTGCGCTGCGTCAGTCGCAACTGGTCCTGGCGGGGCAGCCGGGCCTCCCACCAGTCCGACCAGCGCTGTCGCAGGCGCGACGTGGCAGCGGCCATCATGGCACCGGCGTCGCCTCCAGCAGGGCGCGCGCCTGGGCCGCCGCGCTGCGTCCCGACTGGTTCAAAGCCTGCAATCGATGCGCCACGCCAGGCACCCAGAGCACCTGGATGTCTTCGGGCGAGACGTGCTGCCGCCCCATGACCAGGGCGCGGGCCCGAGCCAGCCGCAGCAGCGACAGCCCGGCACGAGGGCTCAGCCCTTGTGCGAACCAGCGGCCATCCCGCGTGGCATGGATGAGCGCCAGCACGTAGTCGAGCAGGCTGTCGGCCACGTGCACGGCGTCAACCTGGCCTTGCAAGCTCAGCCAGGCTTCAGGTGCCATCACGGGCTGCAAGGTCTGAAGGGCCTGACGCCTGTCCGAGCCCGCGAGCAGCGAGCGTTCCGCGACGGCGTCCGGGTAGCCCAGCGACAGCCGCATCGCGAAGCGGTCGAGTTGCGACTCGGGCAAGGGGTGCGTGCCCAGTTGCTCGCCCGGGTTCTGCGTGGCGATCACGAAGAAGGGGCTGGGCAGGGCGAGTGTCTGGCCGTCCACGGACACCTGGCGCTCTTCCATGGCTTCGAGCAGGGCGCTTTGCGTGCGCGGGCCGGCCCGGTTGATCTCGTCGGCCAGCAGCACCTGCGCGAACACCGGCCCGGGGTGAAAGACGAAGGCTTCCTTCTGGCGCTCGTAGATGCTCACGCCGATGAGGTCGGAGGGCAGAAGGTCGGCCGTGAACTGCACTCGGGCGGCGCTCAGGCCCAGCGAGCGCGCCAGCGCCTGCGACAGGGTGGTCTTGCCCACACCGGGGACGTCTTCGACCAGCAGGTGACCGGACGCCAGCAGGCAGATCACGCTGAGCGCGACCTGCTCCCGTTTGCCCACGATGATCGTGCTAACCTGATCGATGAGCGACGTCAGCTGCGAAGCCTTGGCGCCTGACGAGGCGGATGCGTGCGAATCGTTGCGAAGCATGGCAAGACCTTAACCGATTCCCGGGAGCGCCGAGGCGCTTTCTGAACCATGACAACCGGCTATTTCTCCCACCCGGATTGCCTGGCCCATGACATGGGCAAAGGCCACCCGGAGTGCCCGGGCAGGCTGCACGCCATCGACGATCACCTGCGCGCGGTGGGCCTGGACATGCTCATGCTGCCCCAGGACGTGCCCATGGCCTCCAATCAGGACCTGGCCCTGGCGCATGACCTGAACTACGTGCTCACGCTCGATGACTTCCTGCAGCAGCTCGAAGCCACCGGCGACACGCGGGCACTCGACCCCGATACCTGGGCTTGCCCCGGAACCCGTTCTGCCGCGTGGCGTGCTGCCGGGGCTGCGGTGGCCGCCACCGATGCGGTCATCGACGGCAAGCTGGTCAACGCCTTCTGCGCCGTGCGCCCGCCCGGGCACCACGCCATGCACAACCAGACCATGGGGTTCTGCTTCTTCAACAACGTGGCCGTGGCCGCCCGCCATGCGCTGGACGTGCGCGGGCTGCAGCGCGTGGCCGTGGTGGACTTCGACGTGCACCATGGCAACGGCACCGAAGACATCCTGGCCAACGACGACCGCGTGCTCATGGTGGGGCTGTTCCAGCACCCGTTCTACCCTTACAGCGGAGCCGAGAGCCGGGCTGGCAACATGGTCAACGTGCCGGTGCCGGCGCGCAGCGATGGCAAGGTCATCCGCGACGTCATCGAGAGCTACTGGCTCTATCGCCTGGAAGAATTCAAGCCGGAGATGATCTTCATCTCGGCCGGTTTCGACGCCCACCGAGAAGACGACATGGGCGGCTTGGGCCTGGTCGAGGCCGATTACGCCTGGATCACCCAACGCGTCATGGACATCGCCCGCATGCACGCCAAGGGCCGCATCGTTTCCTGCCTGGAAGGCGGCTACAACCTCAGCGCCCTGGCGCGCAGCGTCGCGGCACACGTCCGCACCCTGATCGAATACTGACCTTTCCTGCCTGTGACTTCCCTTGTTTCTCTCGCCGCCTCGTCGGTGCCGTCCTCGGCCGATTTCGCTGGCGCCCACACCCGCCCCTTGACCGCAGCCGAGCTGGAGCAGCTGCTGAGCCGCTTGCAGCAGCCCACGGCGCTCATCGAGCTGGCGGTCGTGCTGGGCTGTCTGGGCCTGGCCTGGCTGCTGATTCGCTTCCTGCGTGGCAAGCAGCCCGACCCTCGCTCCATCTGGTTCGGCCACCACGTCATCGACGGCATCCTGTTTCCGGTGTTGGCGCTGGTGCTGGCCCTGATCGCTCGCCGCATCCTGCAGGACGCGATCCCGCTGGCGGTGTTTCGCCTGGCGATCCCGGTGCTGTCGTCGCTGGCGGTCATCCGCCTGACGGTCAAGGTGCTGGGCGCGGCCTTCCCGTCGTCGAGCGCCTTGAGGGTGGTCGAGCGCACGGTGTCCTGGGGCGCCTGGCTGGCCACGGTGCTGTGGATCACCGGGGTGCTGCCCATCGTCCTTGACGAGCTCGACGACATCACCTGGAAGATCGGGGCGAGCAAGGTCAGCCTGCGCAACCTGATCGAAGGCACGCTGAGTGCGGTGCTGGTGATGATCCTGTCGCTGTCGCTGTCTTCTGCGCTGGAATCGAGGCTGCTCAAAGGGGCCACGGACAACCTCTCGCTGCGCAAGATGGCGGCCAACATCCTGCGGGCGCTGCTGCTGGTCGCGGGCCTGATGCTGGCGCTGTCGGCCGTGGGCATCGACCTGACGGCGCTGTCGGTGTTCGG
>JACCDV010437220.1_pt1 | contig 13180 bp, 8 predicted proteins | sample 7446131 | NCBI WGS metagenome assembly JACCDV01 (sample SAMN15323448, study PRJNA562643) | freshwater metagenome | isolation source: river surface water | place: USA:Blue River Watershed | collected 2017-08-17 | reverse complement strand
GCAAAGCCCACCATGACCTATGCATTGAATCACGTAGAGCGGGCTCTGGGTGTTGCGGGAGAAAATGTATTTGAAAATACCGATGTGGCGGATATGACGTGTGCTTGTATCGCGGCATTTGATGCGATGTTGTTGTGTGCCGACTGGATTCGTTGTGCGCCCGGCGCAGGTAGAGTGGCGATTGTGGTTGGGGCGGATATTGCGAAATATGATTTGGAATCGAGCGGTGAATATACCCAAGGCGCTGGTGCCGTGGCTGTTTTGTTGAAGGAAGATCCGCGGATCTTGGTATTGGGCGAAGCCGTGGGCGTTGGAATGAAGAGCGAAATGGATTTTTACAAGCCATTGCGGGTGTTCAATAAATTGCAGGCGTTGAAAGATGCTGCATCGCTGCTGGGAGTTTCAGTGAGTGAGCATGAATTGCAAGCCAAAATTGCGGAAGCCGAGGCGCATCGCGCATCAAACATCGCCCAGAATCCTACTCAGCTCAATGTGGATGCGGATCAAACGCTGTGGTCTATACCGGGTAAATCGCTGAAGGTGAATCGCACCGAGCCGGTTTTTGATGGTTATTTTTCGAATGAATGTTATCGATCGCGCTTGGAGGAGGCCATTGCGCATTACGCAGAACAGGTGTCGGGTTGGCAGGTGAGTGACTGGGAGACATGGATTTTTCATCAGCCGTATGCGTTTCAAGGACGTAGGATGTCGGTCCGCTTCTGGATGCAATCCGTTTTAAAACCTTTGATTTTACAGTGCGATGCGGTGAATTGGAATGAGATGGGGTTGGCGGTATTGGCGGATAAATCTTGGGATGCGGTTGAAGGCGATGCGGATTTGGAGAAGGTGATTGCAAAGAGTGCGGCTTACAGGGCGTTTGTAGCTCAGGCGATTGCTCCGGGGGAGCGGGCTTCTGCGCAGTTGGGGAACTTATATACGGGATCGGTGTTGATGAGTTTATGCTCGGTTTTGGCCGATGCGCACGAGCGGGGCTTGAATTTGGCCAATCGCAGAGCGGGATTTTTTGCTTATGGATCGGGCAGTAAGGGGAAAGTGGTTGAGGGAAGGTTTGTGGCGGGTTGCGAGTTGAGTATTGCGGCCACGTCGTTGTTCGGCGATTTATCGTCGCGCAAGGAAATCGATTTTGACACCTACGTGCGCTGGCACGCCTAATATTTGGGGGCGGTAAGCGTGTTACTTTGGCTTGTTACTTAGCGAAATGAAACGGTTGCGGTGCCTAGGGTAGCTACTTCTGCTGAAGCGGTTTGATTGGCTTGGATGAATTCCGCGTTGGTAGCGGCGCCGGCCATGATGTACATGCCTTTTTTGATGGGTTCTCCGTATTTGGCTGCCAATCGGGTGGCGGCGGCGAGACTTTTCCAAGGGTTGTTCATGATGTCGTTGGAGGATCCTTCAGCTACGGTGTTCTCGTCGATGCGCAATTGCATGTTGAGGTTGTTGAGTGATTCGGTTACGGGCATCCAATCGCCCACAGTGAATCCGATGGAGGAACAGTTATCGGCCACGACATCTTCCAGGGAAAATTTGAAGTTTTGGTAGCGAGAATCGATGATTTCGATGGCAGCGGCAACGGCGTCTACATAGTCAATGACTTCGGTTTCATTGAGTTCTCCGGGGATGTCTTTGGCGATGCGGAAGCATATTTCGGGTTCCACGCGGGGGTGGATGTATTGACTACGCGAGGTGGTGTTGTTGTTGGGGATGAGCATGGCAGAGGTTAGTCGGCCCCAGATCAGGTCATGCACACCCATTTGTTGCATTTTGGCTTCTGAGGTGAATCCCATTTTGAGTCCGATCAAGGTTTCGCCTTCGTTCAATCGCAGTTGAATGAGTTCTTTTTGCACGTCGTAGGCCTGGTCTAGCGTCAAAGATTGTTCGAGGCTAATTTGGGTGATGGGTTTGGCTTGGTGGGCGGCTTGGTGCAGCGATTGGGCGATTTCTTGAATGGTTGCCATGGTGCAAAGGTAATATTGAGAGAATTGAACTCATGGAAAACCCTTAGAAATAAATCTGAGTAACTACCTTTGAAGGATGATTTCGATGGACGTGATTGAAGCAGCCGCTGCGCGGCTGCGGGATGCACAAACGCAAGGCGTGCCTTGCGAGCCCGTGAGGACCTTGATTGGCGATGCGGATATTGCCGCTGCCTATCAGGTGCAACAAATCAACAACGCACTGCGCATAGCGCAGGGTGGGGTGGTTGTTGGACAAAAAATTGGTTTGACATCTTTGGCGGTGCAAAAGCAATTGGGTGTGGATCAGCCGGATTTCGGACTGCTGTTTGCCGATACCGAAGTGAAAAACGGTGGCAGTTTGTTGGCCTCTGCCATTTTGCAACCCAAAGCCGAAGCCGAGATTGCCTTTGTGATGAAATCGGATTTGACGGGTGAAATTACTGAATCTGCAGTGATCAACGCTATTGATTATGCCGTTGGTGCCATTGAAATTGTGGGTTCTCGTGTGTTGAATTGGGATATTCGCATCACAGACACTGTAGCAGATAATGCCAGCGCCAGTCACTTCGTATTGGGCGATGTGAAGCGTTTGGTTGATGAGGTTGACTTTGCGGCGGTGAAAATGCAATTAAAGAAAAATGGAACATTGGTTTCTGAAGGTGTGGGTGCAGCATGTTTGGGCAGTCCGATTTTGGCACTGAAATGGTTGGCGCAAACCTTCGCCGATTTAGGTACTCCGTTGAAGGCGGGTGATATTGTGCTCAGTGGTGCATTGGGACCGATGTGCGCCGGCGAAGCCGGCGATACTTTCGAGGCAGAAATCGAGGGTTTTGGCACAGTGACATTTTCTTTTGAATGAGGATCGTGAACAACATAAGCAGTAAAGCGTAAAACGTACTATGGGTAAGATAAAAGTAGCCATCATTGGCTCGGGAAATATCGGAACGGATTTGATGATCAAGGTGATGCGCACCGCCAAACACCTCGAAATGGGCATATTTGTGGGTATCGATCCCAACAGCGATGGACTTGCACGTGCACAGCGCATGGGCGTTGCCACCACACACGAAGGCATCGATGGATTGTTGAATCACCCGCTTTGGCCAGAAATTGGATATGTGTTTGATGCTACCTCAGCCAAAGCCCACCTCCACAATTACGAAAAAATCAAAGCGTTCCCTGGCAAACGTGTTATTGATCTAACCCCCGCGGCCGTAGGTCCATTTTTGGTCCCACCGGTGAATTTTGACTCCCTGCAGGATGTCCCCAACGTGAACATGGTTACTTGTGGCGGACAGGCAACGATTCCGATGGTAGCTGCGGTGAATCGCATCGCAAAAGTGCATTACGGAGAAATTGTGGCCAGTATCGCTTCGAAAAGTGCAGGTCCGGGTACCCGCGCCAACATCGATGAGTTTACTGAAACTACTTCCCATGCCATCGAACAGGTGGGTGGTGCTACAAAAGGCAAAGCGATTATCATCTTGAATCCAGCCGAACCGCCGCTGGTAATGCGTGACACCGTTTTCACTTTGAGCGATTTGGCAGATACTGAAGCGATCAAAGAAAGCATCCATCAAATGGTGGCCGAAGTGCAGCAGTACGTGCCCGGTTATCGCTTGCATCAAGAAGTCCAGTTTGAGGTAATCGCACCAGAAAATGCCGTGTTTATTGAAGGGCTGGGCAAGGTGAGTGGATTAAAAACGACAGTTATGTTGCAAGTGCGGGGGGCGGGACATTACCTCCCTGAATACGCAGGCAATTTAGATATTATGACCAGTGCGGCATTGGCTACGGCCGAGCGCATGGCGAGCAAACAAGGAGGCAACGCATGAAAAAGGTATACATTCAAGACGTGACATTGCGCGATGGACAACATGCCATCAAACACCAATATAGCAGAGAGAAAATGACTGAAATCGCCCTCGCATTAGACGCGGCGAAAGTAGATGCCATTGAAATCGCCCACGGCGATGGATTGGCAGGCGCGAGTTTTAACTATGGATTTGGGGCGCATACCGACTGGGAATGGTTGGAAGGGATTGCGGAGAAACTGCAACATGCGCGATTGACCACGTTGTTGTTGCCGGGCATTGGCACGATCGACGATCTAAAACGTGCAAGGGCGTTGGGCGTAGAAAGTGTTCGCATCGCCACGCATTGCACTGAAGCGGATATTGCGGCGCAACACATCGAAGCGGCCAAGAATTTGGGTATGGATGTGGGTGGATTTTTGATGATGGCACACATGAATGAGCCCAAAAAACTCGCTGAACAGGCGGTTTTGATGGAAAGTTATGGTGCCGATTGCGTTTACGTGACCGATAGTGCAGGTGCGCTGTTGATGAATGATGTAGCGGATCGCATGAAAGCGTTCAAGGAGGTGTTGAAACCCGAAACCGAAATTGGGATTCACTGTCACCACAACCTGAGTTTGGGTGTGGCCAATACCATTGTTGCATTGGAACACGGTGCTACCCGTTTGGATGCATCTTTGTCCGGTATGGGAGCTGGTGCCGGTAACGCGCCGTTGGAGGTGCTCATCGCTGTTTTGAATCGTATGGGTGTGGCGCATAATAGCGATTTGTATGCGCTGATGGATGCAGCCGATGATTTGATTCGACCATTGCAGGTGCGACCCGTGCGCGTAGACCGCGAAACCCTGAGTTTGGGCTATGCAGGAGTGTACTCTAGTTTCTTGTTGCATGCCGAACGCGCTGCTGAGCGATACGGTATTGATACACGCAGTATCTTAGAGGAATTGGGCCAACGTAAAATGGTGGGCGGACAGGAGGATATGATTGTGGATGTGGCCTTGGATATGAAGAAAAAGGGCGAATAACGACCAATGGTATTTGAAATCCGATGGAAATCTGTCATATGTACTACACTGTGGAATAGTTTTTGATATTCGGGTCGTCAAAGCACATTAAATTTGCAAAAAAATATGAAGAAAATTCTTTTTATCGGCGCGGTTTTGGTTTCAGCGATGATTGGAACCACCGGTTGTGGCATCAAGTCTAAAGAAGCCTACCAGAAATCTAAATTGAGCGGTTTTGTGGCCGACCAAACTCAGTTGATGATTGAGGAAAACAATGTAAAAATGAACAAAGGCGATGGTGGCATTGGCAAAATCGTTGAAGAGACCAAAGTGAAGGTTGCTGCAATTGATGCTGATTTGACCCAGTCAAAGGCTGAAATCGATGCGTTGGAAGCCAAATTGGCTGCTGTAGAAGCATTGGAAAAAGAGAGCAAAGCAGAATTCGAGCGCAGTAACGTAACCACTGTGTTTTTTGCATTGAACTCTTCTCAGTTGACTACCGATGGCATGCAGGAATTGTACCGTTGGAAAGTGGGTGCTGACCGCAGTGCTAGTGCTTACGACTACACCATCGTAGTGTATGCATCTGCCGATAAAACTGGATCAGACGCTACGAACGCGAAATTGCGTGAGCGCAGAGCCAACACCGTGAGAAACTTCATGATTAACTCTTTGGGTGTTGCTGCTGCAAAAATTCAAATCGTAACTACCCAGCCAGCTTACACCGGTACCAACAACTTGGACCGTCGTGTGGTTGTAGGTGTAGTTGTTAAGTAATCCCCAGATTGTATCTTCGTGAGTGATGCTTGGTCACACTCACAAGAAGAAATCTATATTGTCCATCGCCAGGGTCGTGAAAACGACCCTGGCGATGTCATTTTTGGCCTTCGGCCACCAATCCCTCACCGCCCAAACAGAGGCAATGCCATCTGACTATGTGAACCCGATGGTGGGGACGGGCGGACATGGGCATACCTTTCCAGGGGCGGTTTGGCCTTTCGGCATGGTGCAACTTTCGCCCGATACCCGCATCGATGACAGTTGGGATGGCTGTGGCGGGTATTACTACGAAGACACTTTTATCTACGGATTTTCGCATACCCACCTCAGCGGAACGGGTGTGAGTGATTATGGCGATGTGCTAATGATGCCTACGGGCGGACCATCATCGCGGTTGCCGAGTTTCAATCCTTATGCCTATCGATCCAGGTATAGTCACAGTACTGAAGTGGCCGAGGCGGGTTACTATTCTGTGTATTTGCCCACCTATGAAGTGAAGGTTGAGCTTACTGCCACCGAGCGCATGGGCGTGCATCGCTACACTTACTATCAGTCCATGAATCAGCAAAAGTATACGGCGAAGGTGCTGATCGACCTGAATCATCGCGATAAATTGCTATCGCATGGTATGGAGCAATTGGATGAGCGCAGGATCGGTGGTTGGAGACAGAGCAAGGCTTGGGCCAACAACCAATGGGTGTACTTTACGATGGAGTTTGACCGGGAAATATCGCGGATCGTGAGCAGTGCGGATGGCAAACAGATGCTTGTGGAATTTGATGTGGAGCGCAGTGTAGGCGAAAGCTCGGATCCAGTAAAATTGGAAGCCAAAGTGGCGTTATCGTTCTGCGATGCCAAGGGTGCAAGGGCGAATTTGATATACGAAAAAGACATGGCCAACATCCGTATGGGCGATGTAAAGCGCATAGCGGATTTTGATGTGTATCGCAGACAAGCTAAGGAAGCGTGGAATCTGGAATTGTCGAAAATCAAAGTTACCAGCGATTTTGAGGCGCAGGCCTTTCGTGTAGGTGCAGAGTCGGCCAAGACGGATATCGAAAAACGCAAATTTTATACGGCATTGTACCATTGCATGATTCATCCGAGTTTGGCCAGTGATGCGGATGGCAGATATCGCGGCAGGGACCAAAAAATCCATCGCGCGGGGTTGTACAAGGAGAATGCGCCCCCATACCACAAGGTGTATTCGGTGTTTTCGCTGTGGGATACGTATAGGGCGTTGCATCCGTTGTTGAGTATCGTGGATCCCGACAGAACGATTGATTTTGTGCGGACGTTTTTGTTGCAATACAAGCAGGGTGGGAAGTTGCCGGTGTGGGAGTTGGGTAGTTGCGAAACCGAGTGCATGATTGGGTATCACAGTGTGAGTGTGATTGCGGATGTGATGTTGAAGGAAATCGGAGTGACGAAGGATGCGATGGGACAGCCGAAATACCCGTTTGATTATCAGTTGGCGCTGGAGGCGATGATGCACAGCTCTCGGTTGAAGGATTCCGCGTTTTTGGATGAGCGCGGCAAGCGTTTGGGTTATATGGGCATCGAAAATACGGCGGAGAGCGTGTCGAAGTTATTGGAATACGCCTACGACGATTGGTGCATCGCCCGGGTGGCGTATATGTTGCCTACTACGCCTGCTTCTGTGGTGCAGGAATTCTATGCGCGCAGTGAGCGATGGAAGAATTTGTACGACGAAAAATCGGGCTTCATGCGTCCGCGCGTGAACGGAGGATGGCTATCGCCTTTTGATCCGAAAGAGGTGAATAACCATTTTACCGAGGCCAATGCATGGCAGTATTCGATGTATGTGCCCCACGATATTTTGGGTTTGATGGATAAGTTGGGGGGTGTGAATGCTACTGAAAGGCATTTGGATTCACTGTTTGGCACGGATTCGCGCACAACGGGCAGGGACCAAGCCGATATTTCAGGGTTGATTGGACAGTATGCGCATGGGAACGAGCCCAGCCATCACATGGCGTATTTGTACAACTATTGTGGGAAGCCGGAGAAAGCGCAGGGGATCATTGATTATGTGTGTAAGAATTTTTACAAAGACAGTCCGGACGGGTTGATTGGCAACGAGGATTGCGGACAGATGAGCGCTTGGTATGTGATGAGTGCGATGGGGTTGTATCCCGTTTGTCCGGGCAGCAACGTATACGCCACGGGGATTCCGCAGTTTTACGAGGTGGAGATTGCGCGTGCGGGGATGTCGGGCTTTTTGATCACGCGGGGCGAAATCAACAAAAAGGATTTGGGTGCGGGGCCGAGGATGTATCCGGACGTGATCACAACAGCGGGTGCTACGGAAGGTAAGTTTGAGCGAGGCACTTCTGGCGTGGGAGTTACGATGAAGCCGAAGGCCTTGAAAAAGCCATGGGCGGCGCATCAGATGGAGTTGGCGGGGGAGGGCGATTTGCCCAAGTTGCCTGCGTTGAAGGATTTGAAAGGCACGCCCGCTGCGCGGGCGGCCGCCTTGAAGGAATTGCAAGCGCAACGTGAGATGGAGTTGAGGAGCATGCGCAAGGTATATGCTGCGGCAGAGCTTACGGTAACCCATCAGCAACTGATGCAGGGCGATGGCTTGGTGTTTAGCGAAGTGGATTCGGCGGATCGCGATAAATTGTTGTTAAAAACGGCCAAGCAAACGGTATCCACCAATTTTGTGGCGGTGCCAGTGATTCAGGCGCAGCGGACGTTCAAGGATAGTTTGCGTATTAAGGTATCCGTTCCCAAGGGCACCCAAGGGGTGTTGGAGATTCGGGTGGAGAATATGGAGCGATTGGCTTTGGATAAAAAGGGTAAGCCCGTGAAGCCATCGAAAAAATCGCTTTCCGCGTCGGTGCCATCAGCACTCCTGGTACAAGCGGGCAAAACGGAAGTGATTACGGCAGAGGCCGACGGTGAGAAGCCTTATGAATTTGTGATAGCTTACGATGCGATGGTATCGGCTCGATTGGTGAATACCCTTATTTACGGCGGTTTGCCTGGGTCGAATCCCGCGCAGAAGGGTGGTGTGCAGAAGGCCGATGCCCAAAAGGATCCTCAAGGTGTTGATGGCGTTGGTTCTCCCAGCACGGGCACCAGTGATTGGGCCACAGGGGTATTCAATAGGAAGGAAAATAATTATTCGATTTCATTGGGGGACGGTGTAATTCCTCACCCCCAATACAGCGCCGGCGGAGCCGGCGCGCTGGTCGATGAAATCCAGGGCTCTAAAGAATGGCGCGCTGGGGGCTGGATGGGTTTTTATGACCAAGATTTCTCCGCGGTGATCGACATGGGTTCAGTAAAACCAGTGAGTGAGGTGAACGCCCGTTTCTTGCAAGATTCTCGCGCTTGGATTTTGATGCCACGCCACATGGAGGTTTTGTCTTCCACAGACGGGGTGAATTTTACCCCATGGGCTCAAATGGTGACGTTCAAAGACGATTGGCAGAACAACGAAACAATGATCAACCAGGTGCTGATTCAACACACCGATGGCAAGGCGGGGGTTAAGGCAATCAAGGCGCGTTATATCAAAATTGAGGCTGAGCAGTATGGGCCATTGCCGGAAGGACATTTGGGCTATCCGTATCAGGGTAAGGGGTATATTTTCACGGATGAAATTCAGGTGCGATGAAAGGGGTTGAGGTTTGCGTTTTTTCGGTGGATGACGCCTACGCTGCTGAGGCGGCGGGCTGCGCCCGCCTTGAACTGTGCACCGATTATTCCCTGGGTGGAATCACACCGCCCATAGAAGATTTACAGCGACTGAGTCCCGCCAACAGCGCCGATGATGTACGACGGGGACTTCGGGTGTCGGCAGTGGTGATGGTTAGACAGCGCGGGGGAGATTTTTTGTATAGCAAACGGGAGAAAAAGTGGATGCTCAATACCATCAAAAGTGTGGCGAAATTGGGTTTTCAGGGGGTGGTTTTTGGTGCATTGCTGAAGAAGAACGGACAGTGGCAATTGGATAGGGAGTTCTGCATGCAGGCCTGCGAACAAGCGCATTCATTGGGTTTGGAGGCAGTGCTACATCGGGCGTTTGATGAGATTTCTACGCCGATGAATGCCATATCGGAAGCAGAGGAATGTGGCTTTGATCGTGTACTTACGGGTTGGGGCGATACCCGACTTGAAACCCTGAAAATGCTCAAATGGCATGCGGGGTCTATTGATATTTTACCGGGTGGTGGCATCCGCAGCAACAATGTGCAACATTACCGCGATTTGGGATTTTTGGAAGTCCACACTTCCGCCCGCGGAGCGGGCGGAACACTCGACATCGACCAACTCAAGCAAATGGTTGAGGTGATGAAAGGAGTCCCGCTTTGATCGGTAAACAATACATCGCAGTGGCGCGACTGTGGAAGGTCATGTTGTGCTCGTTGCTGCTGTTTGCTGCTTCAAATCTCAGCGCTCAGCTCAATTCCCTCGTTCCGTTGCACCATGATGGCATCGTTGATAAAAACAATGAATCCAACAGCCATCGCATCGAACAATGGGAGTTGCTGGAAGAGGATTTTGTGTTTGGGGTTGTGGCGAATGAACCACATGCCGACCACCTTCGGGAATACGATTCTACGGTTGTGGGTCGGGGTTGGATGCCTGTGGGTTATACCCCTGCCATCAACGATTTGTATTGTCAGCACCCATCGCCCAGTGCCTGTGTAGAACAGTGCGGTAAATACGCCTCGCTTTGCGAACATGAGAAGCAGACCGAGTGCAATGTGCATTGCAAGAGTGTGGAATGGCGCAATTGGACTTACCGCGCGGCGTTGTTTTCGTCGGCGGAGGAAGCGCAGTTAGACGAGCACCATTTTTTGGAAATCAAGCAGTGGGAAGGCGCTTACATGGAGGTGTTCGTGAATGGGAAGCCAGTGAAAAGTGTAAATCCGCTGATGAGCAGTTTTGCCACAGTGACCATTGATTTGGATGGTAAGATCAGGGGCGATGGCACCGATTCTGTGTACATCGTTTTTTCGTCGCCCACGGTATTGGGGAAGCTTTATAGCGAACGCAGTGGGATGACGTTTCCGGCCGATAATGAAGCAGAAATAAGCACTTTTGGCACGTATGGATACATTGCCAAAAATCAGACGTTTGCCAAGGCCAGTCCCTACTTGCGCAAGCCCATCGTACAGTATGGTTGGGATATTGCCCCGCGTAGGGTGTTGGTGGGTTTGGGAGAAGGCGTTTTTGTGCATGGTTGGAGCGATAACCACCTACAAGCCCTCAAGATTTCTCAAGATTCGAGTTGGATGGGTGTGGAAGCGGGGAAGGCAGTAGAGTATGTTTACGGTCACGCCGATTTGTACTATTTGTGCGATACGATGCGGGGTCGGCCCAGTTTTGTTCGCATTACTTCTGGGAATTTGCCGGGTCTGCACGATGACATAGAGTGGGATATTGTTCGAAAGCAGTTTACCGCTGACGGAGCAGAGGAGGCCGAGGTGGAGGATGTGGTTTTGGGTGCGAATGAATTTGGTGTGGAGGCGCGACACCGACGGATGTGTTTTCGGGTAAAAAATCCCAAGCATTGGATGCCAAACGGGTTGTATCAGCAGGTGTATGGGGATTCTTCGCCGGCTTTGTATCACATTCAGATTTCGGCGCATCAGTATGACAAAAACGGTCGCAACCAGATTCATAAAATTGAGACGAATTGGGGAGTGCGAACGGTTACCTTGGATACTTCGGGCGGACGATTTGCGTTTTCCGTAAATGGAATTCCTGTTTTTGCGCAAGGTGCAAATGTGATTTGGGCGAGGCAGTTTGGCGATGGGGCGAGTGTGTATCCAGATCAATTGTTTTTGGGGCAGCCCGGCGCGATGGGTGAGTTGGAAAACATGCGTTGGCAGGGGTATAATATGTTGAGGATATGGGGCGGTGGCGCGTATCCCAGCGATGCGTTTTACGAGCGATGCGATGCCCTGGGGATTATGGTTTGGCAGGATATGATGTTCAATGGTACGATGTATCCTGACGATGATATGTTTTATCAGGCCGTAGAGTCTGAGGTGAATGCCCAAGCGATGCGGTTGCACAATCATCCGAGTTTGACATTGTGGTGCGGGAACAATGAGATCGAAGTGGCTTGGCACAATTGGGGCTGGCAGCAGAAATACAACATTCACGGGGCTGATAGTGCGAGGCAGTGGCGGGGGTATTTGTCGCTGTTCGATACCCTGATTCCAGCGGCTTTATCGAATTGGGATGCAGGAGTTCCTTACACAAGAAGCAGTCCGATCGGCAATTGGGGCAATTTGCAACAAATGAAACGGGGCGACAACCACGATTGGGGTATTTGGCATGGTGAGCGGGGTTTTGCGCATTTGGATTCTGCACGAATGCCCTTTTGTAGCGAGTATGGATTACCGAGTCCGCCAGATTGGGCCCTCTCTCAAGTCGGCAAGGTACACGATTGGCGTTCATTGTTGTTGAGTTACAAGGGTCCCAAACTGTTGGAGAAATACGTGCGTGAGGAATATCCCAAGTCATGGCCTCATCAAGGATTACAAAATGTGGAGCCCATGAATTTTGGTGATTCCGCGGCGGTGGTGCAAGGTGAGTTTTTGTACAGGGCGATGATCAGTCATCGAATGGCTTCGCCGTATTGTATGGGGTCTTTGTATTGGCAGTACAACGACATTTGGAATGGAACGACTTGGAGTGTGGCGAATTCATCGCACGGTTGGAGTATGTTGAAATCCTCACAGGGAAGGGTGGCCGAGGCGATGTTGCCGGTGGTGATGCAGTTGCAGCGCAGTGGGTGGTGGGGAGCGAAGGACCAGTTTTATGTGAAGTTCAATTCGCGGTTGCTTACAGAATGTGACGTTCCGATGGAGGTTACGGCTTATGATTCAATGGGGAAATCACTGTTCTCCAAGAATTTCACGGTGAAATTGCCGAAAAATTGGAATTTGGATAAGGATTTGCCAATCACTTGTATGAAAACGATCTCCTTTGCGGGGAAACGAAAGTACCAGAAAAAAATGGATCGGGTGAGTTATTATGAGGTGCGATTGAAGCAGCCAGCAGCAGCGCAGCGGCTGCTGGACCTAATACCCAAAGGGAAACACTACGGCGAAGGGTATCCCGTTTTGGTTGATTACCTCTCGGTGGAGGATTAAAATTGAGCGTAGGGCCGATTAATCCAATAAATAACTCGCTTTGCGGACCTCTGCCACATCGCCTGTTTTAACCGCATAGGTAAAGCCCGGCCTCAGTGCGTAAGCACCAATATCGCCCTGTGGATTGATGGCGATGAACCCGATCTGCGTATTGCTCCAATCTTTCCCGCGGAGTACAAATTTGTCGCGAATCGCCTTTACTGCTTGCTCGCAGGCTTCTTGCGGACTTGCCCCGTGCCGCATTTCTTCTACCACCCTGAAAGAGCCCACCACGCGAATCACCTCCTCGCCCTGGCCAGTGGCAGTGACCGCGCCCACCTCGTTGTCTACGTACAAACCCGCACCAATGATGGGGGAGTCGCCAATGCGTCCATGCATTTTGAACGCCATGCCAGAGGTAGAGCATCCGCCCGATAAATTGCCGCTGCCATCCATCGCGATCATTCCAATGGTATCGTGGT
>JACCDV010366206.1_pt1 | contig 13183 bp, 13 predicted proteins | sample 7446131 | NCBI WGS metagenome assembly JACCDV01 (sample SAMN15323448, study PRJNA562643) | freshwater metagenome | isolation source: river surface water | place: USA:Blue River Watershed | collected 2017-08-17 | reverse complement strand
CCTATTTTCATGGAGCCACTTGACAACTTCCAAATGACCATTTTTAGCAGCATAATCCATTGCCCAAATAGTACATCCCTCATTCCTATTTTCATGGAGCCACTTGACAACTTCCAAATGACCATTTATAGCAGCGCTATTCATTACATTTGTCGTAAATAACTTGTTTTTGATATGATTATATTTTATGATATTTAACTGACCATGACTTGCCGCATTGTTTATTGAAATCTTGGAAATGATAGCTCCCGTTTGTTTCTTGAATATTAACTTGGAAACGTAATTCATTTTGTATTATAATTATCATATTTTTAATTTGTTTATTTTCCAGTTAATGTAACGGAAACTATATTTGGTCAAAAAAGTCCTTTTCCGTTTGAGAAAAGCTTACGGAATACTTTTCAACCTTATGACTATACTTCTCCCAAAATTCAACGGGAAGTGATTTGTTCCAGCACAACACACTCCAATGAACCCGGTCAATATACTTTTCCCAAAATTCAATGGGAAGTGATTCGTTCTTGCACAAAAATTTCCAATTAACCCGGTCAAGATACTTCTCCCAAAATTCAACGGGAAGTTTTTTGTTCCGGCACAAAGATCCCCATTGAACCCGGTCAATATGCTTCTCCCAAAATTCAACAGGAAGTGATTTGTTACAGCACAAAGAATTCCACTCAATTCGGTCAATATACTTCTCCCAAAATTCAACTGGAAGCGATGGGTTAGTACACAACGCATCCCAATAAACCCGGTCAATATACTTCTCCCAAAATTCAACTGGAAGTGTTGGGTTCCAACACAAAGCACCACAAACTCGGTCATTATACTTCTCCCAAAATTCAACTGGTAGCGATTCGTTCTCGTACAAAGAATCCCAATCAACTCGGTCAATATACTTCTCCCAAAATTCAACGGGAAGTGATTTGTTCACGCACAAAGCATACCAATCAACACGGTCAATATACTTCTCCCAAAATTCAACGGGAAGCGATTCGTTTCCGCACAAAGAACCCCAATGAACCAGGTCAATATACTTCTCCCAAAATTCAATGGGAATTGATTTGTTCTGGCACAAAGAATACCAATCAACTCGATCAATATACTTCTCCAAAAATTCAACTGGAATTGATTGGTTCTCGCACAAACCATACCAATTAACTCGGTCAATATACTTCTCCCAAAATTCAACGGGAAGTGATTGGTATTGACACAAACCCAACCATTCATCGCGTTTAATAATTTTCTTTACATGCCTCTCGATAAAATCGAGAGGCAATGTTCTGTATCTGAACAGGGTGCACCAGTCAATTAAGTGATGGTGCTTATCCAGAAATTCCAAAGGGATAAATTGGTTCTCGCACAAAGACACATAGTTAATTTTCTTGGGATATTTTTGAACATGTTTTATAATCAACTCAGTGGTTTTCTTTTTGTAAATGGTGAGCTTATCAAGAGGTTTCTTGTAAAAGAAATAATCAAGCCCACGCTTCAACTTTTTGATTCTCTGAAGGTCTCGAGAAACATACAGTTCCTCGAAATAGCTCTGAACTGTTCCTTCACACATCCTCCTCATCACATCCTCATACAGCTCCAACTTAACCACATCATCCTTGTTCTCGAGAATGAGATCAAAAAAGCCGTAATCCTCAGGGTTGGGGAGGAAATATGTTGCGTTCTTGTAAACGATTGTGATACTCATTTTGCATTGTAATTATCATATTTTTAATTTGTTTATTTTCTAAGTTCAGACATCATTTCACGGTTGTTCAAAATGAATCGGATAAGTGTTAATAAGATAATCTGGTAAATCCTGTATCATAGGCATATATCTTTTATTACAACATTGTAGTGGTTCATTTAAATTTTCCCCTACCAACACAATTTCAACTGTCCGGAGACTCCAGTGTTTAATATAATAAAGCATATATTCGGAATTATCCGACAAGTTTTCAATATCTAAAATAGATTTTAATTTAAATCTATTTTGAATATCTAAAATATGATGTTTTTTAACATAAAAAATAAATGACATTTCAAATATACCCATATGAAAATAAACGTTCATATTATTTTTTTGCCTTGTCCTGTATAACACGTGCTGCCATAATTCGCCGCTTAGCCTCTTTTTCTTCTTCAGTACGATCGATACGCAACACTGTATGAACTTCTGGCTCACCTTCTTCACTCTTGATGAGTTGTAATATACTATCGTAATCCGTGGGTGGAAGATTTAATTTGATAATATTTAATATATCCTTTTTCGTTGGCATATGTTTCACCTTTGTTTTGCGTACTGATATGGTACGACCCTTGACATTAATGGTCTCAATTTGATGATCCTGATCAAGCTTCTGATTAAGATCCTCAAAATATTCTATAATTTTGCGTTTATCCACCTCGATCGAATCACGAATTTTTATCAATGCGAGGGATGTCTCAAATAATAGACGCTCATGTTCCACCAGTTGATGTAAATTATTGCTAATTGGCGCAATCAGTGCTCGATAATGCTCTTCAATACTCATTATAGTGTATATATATAATTGATTCGTACATTTAGCCGCGGCGACGCGTTTCACATTAGCCGCGTTTGCGCTTGTCATTATTTCGTCGGAGTAATTCACGGAATTTCGTTAAACGCTGTGCACTCGTAATCTTGCGTTTCTTAACCACCTCTTGTGTCTCGGGATTTTCCTTCATTTCACGCTGACGCTCCTGGAATTGAATTTTACCCTGTTCCTGTGCGACTATATTTTCCTCGATTAATTTATTCAGGTCATCATCCTGATATTTGGCAGCCATTTCACGATGAATAACATCACTATCCGGAAAACTGGGCATCCACTTGCCACAATCACCTAGATATATATGGAAATTGGGATCTAATTTCTGTAATTCCTTGACCTTGCGATGAGCATCCTCAATCGTACTAAATACACCTCGAATCTTGATGGCACGTAGAGCCACTTCATCCCCAAAATCGGCGGCAAATTGTTGACGAGTCTCCACGCCATTAATAGCCAGCCAGCCAAGATAATCGTCCTGAATCATTTTGATACGATCAATCGGAGTAAGGGCTTCGTTTAGACGAACCATATAATTCACAAGTTGTTCATCAGATTTTAGGATTTGATCCATATATTTATAGCATTCATAACGAACGCGATCTTCAATACGACGATTGGGGGGGTCCACAAACGAAACGAGAAAGTAGTTCTGGCCGGGCATCTGCGCATCGGGCTTTAGAAAGTCAGATTTACTGTGATGAGACATATACTTGTAATATATTATATTTTAGTCATTGTACGCAAGTTGGAAAATACCGCACCTCGGAATGACTTGTCTTCATATTGCGCCTTGTCAAATAAAGCACAGGTATGATGTGTCGTATCATATTGATATCCATGTGCGCGTGGAAATTCGGCCGCCATTTTCCGACACATGTTTTCGGATGGGACTTCAAACGTGGGATATAAAAACGTTAATGGTTTTCCTTCTTCAACATTTGCAGTTTCTAGACAACCATCCTGTGTTACATCCTTCCATTTAATATCACTCGGGGGTGGTGTATCATGTTCGCGAAATTTATTCTTGTAACCAATGGTATAATTAGTAAAGTGGAGTCGTTCTAATTCAGGAACATCCAAATAATATGACCAATTACGGGTATACATGTGACAAATGCCGGGATCTTTAATCCAGCCGTATGCACGGCATTTATCGGTCTGGTTACACATGTTTGCGCAATCTAATTGTGTCCAACCGATACCCTGTGCAACGTTTAAATAATCCTCACCACAACCTGGTAATAATGGGGCGTTACCTATAAATACACCATACACGTCATCGGGCGTTAGACATTTGAGACGATTACATGGTTCGATTGTACTTGGGGGCGGCCCATTAAACAGACACATCCAGTTGGGCATTTGTTTATTAAAAGTCCATTGGGTCCCTATTTTGACAAATAATATACGTGCCACCACGAGTGGGATAAATATAGCTAATCCTGACATGGATTGGAAGAAATAATATGGGAATACGACTAACAGGACGAATACAATCAAGATATCTAGTAATTGCTCGCGGATTTTGATTGTACAGGTTGTGGTACGGTTGCGACTGCCTTCACCACATGCTTTGGAACATGGGGACCATTGAGTTGTATTCCATTTAAAAAATGAACCAATATATGCTATTAAAAACATCAAGTAATATAAAATTATAATATCCATATTATATATATGAGTGATAATAACGAAATAACACCACCTGATGCAGCTGCGGATGCTGATGCGGATGTATTGACACTGATGGATAATGATCGTGCCAATATGGTGAATCAATATTATACATTGATTGATATTATCCGTGATTTATTGGTGCAAATGCCTAAAGCCCAATTAACACAGGAGCAATTTGATTATTTAATCAATGGAATTCAGAAGCAAATAAAAATAAACAAGGAGATGATGAATTATATTATGGCTAAAGTGGACATTAAAAATAATATATAATATGAATAATAATAACGAGTCTAAAGGCAATGATGATGTTAAAACTGCATTAATTGAGCAAATAAAAAGTTTGCAAAAGATGTTATCAAACACCAGCGAGTTACAAAAATTATATAATCCAAACAAAGACCACAGTAAGTTGGTAAATGATATACGTACTCGTGTAGGTTTAACTCCGGTTATATTTAAACAAACCACACAACCATACGTAACCAATGATGCTGAACTACAACAATTACGTGCAAAGACACAACGACAACAAACCGAAAACGATACTCTAGGTGAACAATTCACTGAACTACGAGATGAAAATAAACAACTACATGAGGAAAATAAAAAACTACAAGAGGAAAATAAACAACTAAATCCAGTAACCACCGAGAATCTATCCTTACTACATCAAAACAACCGACTACAAAAACAACTACAACAATTACAACAACAACTGCAACGATTACAACAACTGCAACGACCACAACGACCACAACCACCACAACCACCACAACAACCACAACAACCACAACCATCTAGATCACAACCACCTAGACCACCAAAACGACCAAATCCAAATATATCACCACCTACCTCTCCTACATCTTCTGATGGTTTTCCGAATAATGTACCCCCACTTGGAAACATATTTACACGACCGAGTACCGCTCCTGCCACACGAGTGACGACCCAAAACACTGCGCAACCCTCAAACGGTATACCTGTCGCATCACAATCTCCATCATCTCAATCCCAAACCTCGTCCCAATCCCAAACATCACCCAAATCAATCCTAAAAGATAAAACAGCTGAAATAGCCACTAATCGTAAAGCACACATCGAATGGTTATCTACTTTGTTACCAGTGATTAATGACAATTATAAAAATATGTTAATTACTTATATTGGCAAATTACGTACAACTGATGCACCTATTAACGAGGTATTGGAAAACACATTTGTCGCCAATTTGAAACCAGTTGTTGATGAAAAAACCAAAAAAGAAATGGAAGTCAAAATCACACAAGATAAACAAGCCCAAGATACACTTTTACAAGAGATTACACAGGCACGTAAAAGTAATCAACAAGCAATGATAGATCTCGCCGAAAAGCTTAAACGAGAATCGCCCCAATCCTCTTGGCAGCCCCCTAAACCATCCACCCCCAATCAAACCTTTCAAAATCCATTTACACAACAAAACACAAAAAAACCAGACATGTTTAAGAAACCCGAACCTGGACTAATGGAATCATTCAACAAAACCAATAATACACAAAAACAATCCGCCACGGCATTAACACCAGAATCCGAATCTAGTACATCGGGGAATGATGTATTATTTAATACAGCAATGAAAGAAAAAATTACAAACAAGTTATCATTTACCCCAGAACAGTTAGAACAATTTATGATGCAAATCATAACGAAATTTAAAAAAGCACAACAAATTCAACAAAAACGTAATATACCTTATAAATCTGCACTAGAGATCGTGGAAAACGAATCCAATGTAGCGCGCTTAAATAGCGCCAAACAAATAGAAACATCACCCGAAAATGTTTCAGCCATAGATCATGCATTTAATACACTCGAACAACATAATCCAGCTGCATCAAGTTATATTAAACAACAATGGGAATATTTAAACCATATTAATAAATCAGGTAGGGATCGCCACGAACATCGTATGAGTTTATATAAAAATATAATGACAGAATTAAATTCAATTTAATATGGAAACACTAAGACTCGTTGCTTATATTATTTTAGGATTGACCATCATACTAACCAATGTTTATATATGGTATAATTATGGCAAGGATTCGTTAATAACGGCAGTTATCATTACAACGTTATTGGTTGTCATATATCTGGTCATTGACCAATTGAATCCCGATTATATATCAAATAACTGGGCATTATTATCATTCTCTGCGATCATTTTATGGCTTGTCTATTACGCCTACAACAATCCCGCCGAGGCACTTGTAACGTGGAACGATTTATTGGAAAGTTATGTTTATACTGGAGGGGACGAAACTACATCATCTGGTCTTGAAAATCCAGAGGGGGGGAATGAGGGGAATCTGGGGGATTTAAATAGTTCAGATCTGCAGAGTTCTCAAAACCAAGATAGCCAAGGAGGCGAAAACACAACCCCCACTCCAGACATGACACAAACTCCCAATATGACCGAATCCAGTGATATGATCAAACCAAACAATGACTTTATCCGTACGGGAATCAACAATATACGTAATATGCCCACCCGAGCACAGGTTCCACAAACACCACGACTCCAAACCACCGCCGGGATTGGTGGAATGCCGAGCCAGCCATATATGCCACAAACACCTGGTGGGGTTGGGCAAACACCTGGTGGAATGGGGCAAACACCCGGTGGAATGCCGAGTCAACCATATATGCCACAAACACCCGGGACGGGAATGATGGGACAGCCATATATGCCACAAACACCCGCCGCGATGGGACAACCAACTATACCGGGAATGGCGTATAATATGACACCCTCAACCCCCACTACACCCCGACGAGTACAATTCACGACACCATCTACCAAATAAGGTGGTGATAAAATATGATGATATATATTATATAAATGCATCCAACAAATATTGAATTTCAAATTGTTGATATTCAAGCGGCGGATATACCATCGGGTAATACAGTTTATTATTTGAATAAAGCCGACACAAAGATCGATTGGAAACAACCTGCAATGGAATGGAGCAAAATTGATTTGGGTGGAAACGTCACTATAAACAACGAGGAACATTTCCCTACACCAATCCGAGATGAGTTTGTCGACTTTGTCGCGAGAGATACACAACCATCCCATTGTTCACTACGATATACCATCTATTTATTTGGCGTAACCATGACTGGCGAAAATGTATCTGTGAAAATAATGGATTATTACCCCACACTATTAGTTCGGATACAGGGAGATGAAACAAAAATAGATAATTTTATTACAGGCGCACCAAAATACATGCGCAATTACATGATTACCGAAAAGGGTCAAAATGTATATCGTAAAATTGCAACTCATCATGATACTACATTGTATAAGTTTCGCCAAATACGATTTGCAACATTGTATGCCATGAAACAATTTCAAAAACGATTATTGGGCAAAGCATATAGTCAAAAATATGACAATCCGTCAAATTTTTATACCGAAAAAGATATATTTGAGAATCACATTCCGCCATATATTCGAATGTTAAATCATCAAAATATTGACCCCTTTGGGTGGGTATCTATTCCGGATGCTTATAGAACGTGCCGTGATCCAATGAGTAATTGTGATATTCATCTGTGTAATGTCCCGTTTAAAAAAATCTCACGAATTGAGCGTTTAGAATTTGCACCCCTCAAGATTATATCATTTGATTTAGAATGTATCAGTTCCGATAATAACTTTCCATCTGCAGAACGCCAGGGAGATATGATTATTAATATTGGGGCAGTTGTATCTATTGCAAATCAAGGTGTTACCAATTATCGGCGTAAATGGATTGCATGTTTAGATTCGTGTGATCCAATTGAAAACGCGGATGTGGTTGTTTGTGCGACTGAATTTGAAGTGATCCAAGCATTTGTTTATTTTTTACGAGATGAAAAACCGCATGTATTGACTGGTTATAACATTAATAATTTCGATTTTAACTATATACATAATCGTCTCGCGTTAATGAAAAAACCAAATCTATTTGACATGTGTAGTCGCCTAAACAATACTCGTGTCCAATGGCGAGAAAAAGTGACAGAAAGTGCAGCATTAGGCCAAGTCACACAGACCTATTATGATATTCATGGCATGGTTGTTATTGATATGCTTGAATTTGTAAAGCGTACTCAAAAACTGCGATCTTATCGTCTCGATGCGGTTGCAGAACTATTTATTCAATCTAATAAAGATGACTTGGAACCAAATCAAATTTTTGCATATTTTCGTAAAGATTCATATCATCGTTCGATTGTTGCAAAATATTGTATACAGGATTGTTTCCTCGTAAACCAATTATTGGAAAAATTAATGGTATTAACGAGCGAAGGGGGTATTGCAAATGTTTGTCATGTCCCAATGTCTTTTATCTTTTACCGCGGCCAAACAATTAAATCACTCGTATTATTTGATAAGTTTGCACGTGCAAATGGATTTGTATTACAAGATACATCCGATAAAAATGGTCAAAAATATGAAGGAGCATTGGTATGGGAGGCAAAATTAGGTATGTATAATGATCCAATTAATGTTAATGATTTCAATTCATTATATCCTAGTTCATCGATATCTCATAATATTAGTCCAGATACATATATCCCACTTGATCAATTATCCAATTATGACATGTCGCGGGTAGAAATCATCAAGATCAATGATCACACAAATCATCATTATATAAAACCCGACCCTGATGCGGTGGATGAACAACAGCGCAAAGGTCGCGGTATATTACCATTGATGGAGATGTTTTTATTGAGCCAGCGTGCCAAGTATAAAAAAATGATGGCCAAGGAAACAGATCAATTCAAGAAGAATATTTTAAATGGCATTCAAAATGCATATAAATTGACTGCCAATTCTGCATATGGTGCACTCGGGGCTATTGATTGTAAGATATATCATCCGATGAGTGCAGAATCTATTACTGCAGTGGGGCGATCATTGATTCAACTTGCGAGTCGTATAGTGGAGCGAGAATTTCCGGGAACTACCGTTGTGTATGGTGATACGGATAGTTTATTTGTACGATTTCCGTCACGTGATGGGTGTGTCACATTTGAAGATCGATTAAAGCATAGTATTGCATGCGGAGAACATATAGAGACGATGGTGAGTCGTGAATTGGCTTATCCGCACAAATTTGCATATGAAAAAACATATTACCCGTTTATGTTATTTGCCAAGAAACGATATGTGGGTGCCAAGTATGAAAATGATGTAAATCATTTCAAGCAAGATGCCAAGGGTGTGATATTATCACGGAGGGATAATGCGTTGATAGTTAGTATGATGTATAATGGTATATTGGATTATATTTTGGATCAACGACAACAAGTAGTTGGGCGTGATGAAATCATCAACTATGTCAAACAACAATTACAGAATATTGTAAACAATAAATATCCCCTGGAATATTTTATTATTACGAAAAATTTGGGGGCCAATTATGCCAATCCTGATACTATTGCGCATGATGTATTGACACGTCGTATGAAGGCTCGGCAAAAAGGAAGTGAAGGTCATGTGAATGATCGTATAGAATATTGTCATGTGAAGTTTAGTGATAAACAATTGGCGGAAAATGTAAAATATCGCACATCGACTCCTGACAAGGTTCGGGCAGGTGATATGATTGATAGTCCAGCTTATATTAAAAAGCATAATTTACCACTGGATTACAAGTATTATTTCGATAAACAGTTAAAAACGCCCATAAATCAATTATTGGCATTGGTTGTATATAATAAGCCGATTGATGATAATCCCCAGATTGAAAAAGAGTTGGATCGTATTATATGGAATCGTGTATCTACAATTGATCCAAATGCGGGTATATGCAAGTTTTTCAAACCAGTTGTAAATCGCACATAACAAGATATATATATGATATGGCGCTTGAAAAATCGATTTTCGAAATTATCCGGGAGACTGCCCGTGTTATAGCCAGTGGCCAGGTGTCGGCACAGGACATTATCAATGATCCCTATTCTGTCGTAGATCTCACCACCCGCAAGGTGATTTTATTTAAATATTATCAATGCCCGTTTATTAGTACAACTACGTATAGTTTAATGGCCATGGAAGGTGATGAATGGGCGAATCTAGGAACTGCCGATGTGGTGAATCCCAACGAGATTAAACAAGCACAATACCAGGGAGAAGAAGTATATATTTTACCCAAAGAACAACGTACAAACAAGGTATTGATTCGTCTAATTGAGGATGGCATCGTCGTGGATCGAAACATGTTCTTGTCGAGTGTGTCGATGCAAGATGCGTTTTGGTATATTACCAAGACGAATCCGGAAACTACATCAACATATTTTTAAATATCAACCTCATCGTCTATCTATGTTTATTTATTTTTATATATTATAATGGAATCTCGTAAGATTGTTCTTGGAACTCTGATCATTGTGGCGTTGCTGATTGCCGCACCTTATTTACGTCCAGAGGGTTTTTATTTCAAAGATGAAGCTGCATCGGCGGACTTTGCCGCATCTGTGCAATTTCCCAAGTCACTTTTGGAACTTGGTCTAATCGGTGTGGCTGGTTATGTGGTGTTGACAAAATTAAAGTAAAGGGGAATATTTTAAATTATAGCATTTATGAAGATTATATGTATTACATTAAAAGAACACAAGGCGAAAACGAGGGAGCATATCTGCAATCAATTATCAAGATATGTAACTGATATAAATAATCATGAATTACATTTATTGGCTGTAAATCCACATCCAACAAATGGCAAGGTGGGATGCTTTGAAAGCCATCTCAAAGCATTAAAAATGTTAGGTAATGAACCAGGATTGATACTAGAACAAGATTGTTTATTTACACGCCCTGTTCATCTGGCGGATATTGCAACGAAATATAAAAATGAAAAGGTAGTATGGTTGGGTTATAATGCATTTGATGCAACTGCTGATGAGATGGATGATTCACACATTATCCTAAAACACGCCATGTGTTTACATTGCATTCTTGTTTTACGCCCATGTGAAGTTTTTCCCCTAATTGATTCGTTTCATCCGAATAATAATCATGGCATAGTAAACCCCATCGACGTAGTTTATTCCAAGCTCCAACCTGCATTTGGGTTATATCCGATTGTTGCCATACAAGATGCAGGGTGGTCAACGAGTGAAATGCGTCATACCGATTATCGAAAAACGATGATATCGCGTTCTGAATTTTTCTGGAATCTAATGCCACCATCTGAAATCTCGGTGATATTCTTACCAAAATATACGGTTGAAGAACAATTCAAACTACGCCGTTTGCCAATTGTAAAGGTGTTTCCAAACATGACATTTAACCGTGTTATTTTGTGTGTTGATATGCATAAATTACCTGATGAATGGGACGAGTATTATAAAAAGAATAAACTTGCAGCTTTTTTTAGAACTCGACAATTTAAAGTTGCAATGTTTTCAGGTTCGATATGGGCGATGAGTCGTGAGTATTACAATGCCTATTCTCCATACGTGGTCGTAGACCCGACACGTATTGTAAATCATGTAGATATGTTTTATCCACCATTTGATAGCAAACATACAATGGTATTTAATCGCGATGATATGGAAAATCAAGACAAGTCAATTGTAGAGTCCTACAATAATGTAAATTGGATTGGTCATGATGGATATCGCTCACAGCCATTGATTATGATGATTTATCACAACAAGGAGCATGAAAACATGTGTTTACAATTAGCGCCTTACTTTTATGCACCTTATCTATTGGGTCTAGATGATATGATTATCCGTGTACCTAAACCAGATATTATTATAACGTTTGAACATCATCCGTTTTATGCTATTATATGTGAACCACACATGAAGGTAATAATTATATCAAAAAATGATTTTATACAGCTACCACAGTGTTATCGCCATCTCGTTTCCCAGATCAGTATAATAAAAATAGATTGGAAGACAATGTCGGCAAACGAAATATATACCCATATCAATGTGGGGTTGAAACAGATACATAATCATGAAATTTAATCCACACCCACCCGTTTTATAGGTTTACGACCACACCCTTTTTCTTGGTTTCTTTACGCATATTATTAGATTGGATCATTGTATTATTTACATTCTTTAAATCTTCAGTTAAATCACCAAACAGTCCTAGGGATGATGATCCCGCCGTAACCGAGCTAGATGGAATATTTAATTTTGTAGAACTGGCGGATACCATCGGTTTGGGGGGTGGATGATGGACTATGGGACGAGAAGAAGGGGGTGGCATAGATTTATGACCATTTTGTTTGTTATTGTGATGTACCGTCGACCCGGCTAGACATAATAATCCTACTAATTCTAACTCGGGGGGTAGATCTAGTTGGGATTCGTATTTTTCCACGAGACGATTAATCGTGTCATCTAAATCGCCATCATCGATAATATCACGGCATTTATTAGTCCAACCATCCAGATGGAGTCCAAACGGATCGTAACGACTATTTAGATATTCTACAAACCATACACCATTCGGTACGATATTTTTAACAAGATTACATTTGCGCTCGCGACCAACTAAATTTGCCAATAATTCAGCTTCTTCCTCCAGTTCTTGTAACGTATTATTTAAATTTAATTGTCTTGTGGCGTGAATTTTGTATTTATTTTCGATTTGTTTAATACGCATTAATGATGCGATCTTGCGTTTTTTAATATCCAAAGTTGAAGGTACACCATAAGAAGCATCATCATCTTCATCGTCTTCGGGTATGGTGGATGGGCGCATGAAATTATTATTCATGGGGGAAGGTCGCGAGGGGTGGGATTGTTGAAAAGACGACGAGGAGTGGGGGGGCGGGGGTTGTTGCTGTTGTTGTTGAAAGGACGATGCGGAGGAAGATTGGGGATGAGGGGGCTGTTGCTGTTGTTGAAATGATGAGGAGGTG
>JACCDV010197006.1_pt1 | contig 13184 bp, 20 predicted proteins | sample 7446131 | NCBI WGS metagenome assembly JACCDV01 (sample SAMN15323448, study PRJNA562643) | freshwater metagenome | isolation source: river surface water | place: USA:Blue River Watershed | collected 2017-08-17 | reverse complement strand
GTTTGACTTCATCGAAGTCTTCTACAACCCCAAACGTCGGCATTCGACACTAGGTTACGTCAGTCCTGTAAAGTTCGAGGAAGCGTTATTCGCTTAGGTGAGTGTCCACGGAACCGGCAGCAGCCCAGACTTCAGAAATGTTGCGCTTTGTCTGAACTTCGGCAATTAACGCTGAGTGGTCAGCGAAAGTCTTATTTACATAGAACTCAGGTTTCTTAATGTAGTCATCTCGAAACTTACGCACTAGGTTTTCAAAATTTTCTAGTTCAGCTGGTGTTGCTTCTTTAACGATAAGGCTGCTCATTGGATGACTTCCATAGGTTTATGAAACTAATCATAACCAGATGTAAATCAGTCTGACTTCAATTTAGTGCAACTTTTACCTCCTGAGCAGGATCTTCATCGTCTTGTTACAGGACGCTCAAGCCAACGATTTTGAGGAGTTACGCTTCTTTGCTTGAGGCTGTCGTTGTCCTTCAAACGGACAACCGTAGTGCTCTAAACATCTAAAATATAAGAGATAACTTAATTTTAGAAATTTATGGCAATCAGCTGGACAAAAGAAAAAATCAACGAACTCACAGCTCAAGAGATCTTGGCTCTTCAAGAAAATGCACGAGTTCGTGGGAATTCAGAAATCATGGATTTGTGCACTGAAGTTCTGGCAACAAAAAAGCCACTTCGCAAAGCTCGTACAGCATCCACCACGAAAACACTTGAAGCTGAATGTTCACATCAGTTAAGCGAACTTGCTAGTCAGCTGTCCAGTAAATACGACCTATCTGCAGAAACTGCTGCTAAGAAATCTGAAGGTGTCAAAGGCTTCCGTCCACACAAGCTCACATCGAAAGATGGTCAAGCTAAATTGGGAGGTCAGCAAAGAACTGGAAAAGTTGGGATCGATCGATACATCTCTTACAGGGTGAAGAATGACTTGGTTTCGCTCGGCGCGTGGTTGATCTCTAAAGATTCGCCTGAAGAGTTGGTATGGCAGGTGTTAGGACCTCAGCGCTTTTTCGAGAATTTCAAATTAATCAAAGAGTCTTATCCAAGTCTCTTTGACGCTTCTCACGAGGTTGGTGGAGAAGAGTTCACTGACTTTCAGAAAGCAAGTGAACGTTTTGAGGAAGTCATGTCAAAGCTGACGCAAGAAGTCTAAGAGTGCTTCTTTTAAGTAGGTAAACAATAATGAACTCAAACTTATCTGATCTGCTGTTAGGAGCTCGCTGCAAACACTGTGATACAGACTTGGTGTGGGTAGAAAAAGAGACAGTGTCAGCGAGTAAGGATCTGTTGAAGTCGAACTTCAAGACGCTTGGGGCTTTGCAAACTGTTGATGAGAAAAAGTGTCATCCAATTTGTCCACAGTGTGATGCTTACGGTCTTGGCATTGAATTGGAAGAAGCACTCCCCGTTATCACACAGACAGGTTGGGTTACAAATGTACACATGCTCAATCTTTGGTCTGAGTCCTCTACAAATAAAGAGAGAGGGGCTTTATTGGTAGAACTCAAAGATTGCATCCTGCGTCACAAATCAGCAGCAGAAGATGATGATGTTTCTTGGTGGGATGCAGAAAACCAAGCGCTTAGCTCGTTATTTGCGTATTTGCGCAAGTACTCAGTCTTGAATGTGAATCCTGATCTACTCGCGGCAATTGATGAGGATGGTTTTTCTGATCATGCAACGGAGGTTGCAGAATTGCTTGAGCAGCAAGCTGACGCTCTTCCAGAAGCTGACAGGGTGCTTGTCACAGGACTCTTTAAGTCGTTATGGTCTAGTTGACTTGCACATGGGCTTGTAATAAATCATTAAAGCATCTTATTAAATCTCAATCATCCAATTAAAAGAACTTATGTCTAATGATCTTTTGTTTTCCGAAAGTGTTTGTAACAGCCTTGGAAACTATGTGTATAGGTTAATTGATCCAAGAAACGGCGAAACCTTTTATGTTGGCAAGGGGATTGGTAACCGTGTCTTTGCTCACATAAAAGGGGAGCTGAAGTACGAAAACGATCAAGATAAATCATCTGAAAAGATGGACAGAATTCGAGCCATCAAAAATGAAGGTTTGCAGATCACTCATGTGATTCATAGGCACAACATTCCAAATGAGGCAGTTTTTGAAGTCGAAGCTGCGCTAATTGATGCCTATCCAGGATTGGCTAATGAGCAAGGCGGGCACCACAGCACAGAACGAGGTCCAATGAATGCATATCAAGTGATTCGCAAATATGATTTGCCCACTCTAGATGGAAACCCACAAGATAAGCTGGTTCTTATTAATATTAATGCAATCGATGACAAATCTAGCGTGCAAAAGATTTTGCATCAAGTTCAATATGCATGGAAGATTGATGCAGAGCGTGCTAGCCGTGCGGACTATGTATTAGCTGTACAACGAGGTGTGGTCATAGGTGCCTTTCAAAATTGCAAATGGCATCCTGCAACCAACGAATTTTGCCCCAATAGAGAAGAAGTTGAAGGACGCTACGGGTTTCATGCTGAACCCGCTGAAAAAGATAAGTGGGATTACTATGTTGGTGAGCATGGCAAAAGAATCTCGAATGAGAAGATGCGTCATGTGCAGTTCCCTATTAGATATTGGAATATTTAGACGCTTTAGATCTGAAGTAAAGGCAGGTCTCTAAAGACTTGCGTGCTTGCTTTCACCCAGTGATGTCTTTCAAAAGGACATCCCAACCGTCCCGAAACAAGACGCTCAAAGAGGCTTTGATGCATCACGCATCTTTTCCTGCGCCTTTGCTAGTGCTTGTCGTGCGACTAGCTCTTTTTTCTGCTGTTTAATTTTCGCTTCTTGATTGGCGAGACTTTGAACTTGGAGTTGTTGGGGCGTCTTCGTTGCTGTTGCTTCGTCAAGTTCGTCTTCTTCTGTGAGTTCAGTGACTGACGACACACTGAGATACAGGTGCTTGAGAATTTGAATTGCGTTACTTGAGTTCTCAGCTTCTACTGATGTCTTGACCCATGTGCCATTGTTCAGTTTGACTGTTGCTCTGTAGGTCTTGAGCGTGTTTGTGACTTCGTTAATCTTCATAGATGTATTTATGAAGCCGTAAAAAAGCCCATGACTTCAACATCATGGGCTTTTGTCCTTTTAACGGACAAGACGAGCGTTCCGAAACAGGACGCTCAAGACTTCACTTCTTGAATCTGGCTTTGACGGTGTTTGCGGCTGATTCGATCTGTGAATCCAGTTCTCCCGCGATCACGGCATCTTTCACTTGATTGAGTGCTTTCAACAGTTGAGCGCCGTCACTGACCTCAATCGCATTCTTACCTTTTGAGATTTCAAGCACTTTTGAGCCGTACTTGATAGTCAGTGCGACAGAACCACTGTCTGTGACGAACCACCACTGACGCACATGCATGGGCATTTCAACTGTCTTAGTCTCGCCTGTGTGTCGATCACGCATTGAGCGTAAGCGAGTGGGGGCGTATGTAGTTCCCGTGCTCAGTGCTTCAGCTAATTTGATCTGATGATGGATCTTTCCAACCAATTTATTCCTGCGAACTTGAACAGATGGCATTTGTGTGGGGCGCTTTGCTGCGACTAACTTCAATGAACTTAAAGCACTCATGTTTAACTCCTTTATTTGTTGATGAGTGCTGATGATGTTGCTACCTGTGCCCATAAATTCCTACCGATTTCTCGCCTGAACTATTTGGTGGTTGAATTGTTTTATTTGGTTATGGATAAATTCAATATATCTTGATCACCACACAGATAAATCACTGTTGGTAGCAAGTAATTGGGGGACTTTTCTTCCATCACTTGATGGCTTGCAAGGGCGTGCTTCTAATTTCCAAAAACCGTTGTCTTCGTTTTCAAAAATAGCGTGAACATCAACTTCATTCGTGTTCATGTCCAACATACAGCATCCGAGTACGAGCGATTTTTCACGGGTTGATGAGTTGTATTCAAACAGCCAGCTATAGAGCTTGTCGGAAGTACGATTAATTGCTGATGCAATTTGCTTTTGTTCTTCGGTCTTAGCTTGAAGCTGCCAGTCGTTGTAGTTGTACATGTCAATGACTAGCTTGATTGATGGATCTTTGATGTCTATCGATCCGTTGTAGATCGCCTTGCGATACATCCCTTTGCCGTATGTCGTACCAAATAACTTGTTGTCATAAAAACGGATTGCGATTTCTCTTTGTTTTGTGTCCAGCATAAATTTCTCCTGTTCAGTTGCTGGAGTTGCAGAGTCACTGGTGTACAGAAGAAAAATAAGTCACATGTCGCTGTTGCCGTTTCTTGTCTCGTGTTGCTGTCGCAGCCATAGCTACTCATTTGTCTCAAATCAGCAACGAGTGACATGTAACAGCAACTGCAACAGCAACTAGTTTTCTATACATCGCAACTCATTCGCAACTCGTAAGTATTTATCACCTACGAAAAATTTCTGAGAGAAAAATCAGCTGGAAATGGCGTGTTTTGGGTAAATTGGTTCAGTACTCAGACGTCAGCATGATCACCCAATGAGTTCCATCAAATGAACAATACAACTTAATTTCGTTTAATGGGAAATCGGTGTATTCAATGGCTTGGGTTGAGAACACATTGTCATTGCCATCATCGAGTGAAAGCACGGCACTTGAGCCATTCACCACAAGACGAGCAACAGCAAAGTGATCGTCATAGCTAGGTGTCAGGTGTGACGCAATGGCATCCATCAACCAGAAGCATCGACCTTCTTCAGCCAAGTACTTCGTTCCATCAGTCAAGACATGACGGCGAGTGATGCGATAAAGTTTTTCAGTTCCCGTGAAGTGAGCGAGATTTGATGTGAGGTTATGTGTTGAAGTCATAGACTCAACTTTGAACCCATCTCCAAACGATTCCTAGTCCAATCTAGCCAAGCCGTTGTATGAGGTAGACAGTTCAGTTAATCAACACGACACCAACAATAAAGAAATTCTTGTGAGGTATCAAAGGGCGTTTGGTGAGTAGTTGTATCAGAGCCTAACAACTTGAAATCGTCACCAAATTCATTGTGCAATTTTTCAGAGTCGTATCTAACAACATCAAGACCGCTGCATTTGAGAGGACCATTTGCGCCAAAGGTAGCCATGATGACATAGCCTCCTTTTTTTACAAACTTACGAACTTGATTGACATAGCGTTGACGACTATCAGCATCAGTAAGAAAGTGAAACACTGCTCTGTCATGCCAAATGTCGTACTTCTTTTCATCAAGCTGAGCAGTTGTAACGTCTGCAACATGCCAACTGACTGAAGATGACTTATCACCTAGTCGTCTTTTTGTGAAATCAATTGCGTTTGATGAAATGTCAAGCACTGACAGATTTGAGTAACCAAGCTCTAGCAAGTCATCGCACAAAGTTGATTCGCCACCACCAACATCAATGATTGACTCAAACTTTGAAGGAGCTAGTGACTGAATGAGTTTGAGTGACTCATTCAGATGAGGTGCATACCAACTCACAGAATCAAAGTTCTTTGTTTGATAGACCTTTTCCCAATGTGCTGTCTTCGTATCCATGATTACCCTCGCAGTCTCAACAATTCATCAGCATACACTTATGAATCAAAGGAGACAATGATGAAACGTTTAGGTGTGTGTGTTGGTTTACTGTTTGCAATCACTACGCAAATGTCATCTGCATTTGCAGATAGCAAAGCTGTTGCTATGGATGAGATGGCTGCGTATCTTGAGTTTGTTGATTATGGTGGCGCAACGATTTTTCCTGAGCAGATTCCTAAATCAGAGTACGCAAAGATGATAGTGATTGATGCTCGTGACGCTGCACAGTACAGCAAAGAACACATTCCAAACAGCGTCAACATTGAATGGAGACAAGTGCTTGCTAAGAGCAGTCAAATCCCCAAAGACAAGACCGTTCTCATCTACTGCAACACAGGCAGTTTGTCTGCTCAAGCAGGTTTTGTTTTGAGGGTCTCTGGTTGGGAAAATGTGAAGATTCTTCAAGGAGGCTTTGCAGAGTGGAAAAGTAAAGGTGGTCTTGATGCATATGAGAGAGCATCAGGAAAACAGCCAAAGCACTAAAAATAAAGAGTCCTCAAAGGACTTTTTTTATGTCAAACCTTCAGCTTGAAGAGCATTGGTTTCAAAGCAATTGTTGCGTTCAATGCGCTATTTGTCTGTACCCCACCACGCTCAGAGCCAATCACAAACATTGCATTTTTTGAGTCAAGAAGGATGATGAACTCGTGTTCAAACTTAGCTAGTTTCAGAACTACACGAATCTTGGGCTGATAGCTATCGGTGAAGATTTCGTAGAACAGAGTTGCTTTCTGCTCATGCATTAGATTTTCAATGTCAGAAGCTAGGTGAGGGAGGAACTCATTTAGCAGCAAATTCGTTTGTTCTTTTCGCTCATCTGTATCAAGTAAGTCGAAGGCGAGACTGCGTTGCAATGAAATTTGCTTTTTTTGTAGTTCTTTACTCATGAGAGCAATTGTAGAAGTTCGTCTTTAGCTAAATCTATAAGCATTAACTGATGGAATTGCGAAATCGTGCTGCTCTTAGATAAACCAACCATTGCTAGATCCAATCAAATCCACGAGCCTCGCTTGTTTCCATTCACTTCTTAACCTAGGTTACTTGAACTCAGTTGAAGCGGTCTAGCTTGGATTCTTGGTGCATGGACAGGAATGGCGAAATCGTGTTGCACAAGTAATCAGCAAACACATGTAGGACCTAATTTCCAGCAGCACATACGCACGATCTCACTCGTATGCGAACCATATACGGCAGCACTCACAGACTGTCTCTAGCTTGGTTCTGACGAGAGGTGATGATTTAGTTCGTCCTTTTAAATGACAACTTCACCTCTAGTCTTGCGTTATCTAATGAAATGTATCTTTCGTTATGAAATTACGTAACCACTTGATTTTTCACAGGAAAAATATTGGCTGCAAAAGGCTAGGAATTTCTTTTCTAAGGGAATAACGTTGAGCTCATAAATAGTTAGATATTTGGAGTTCATCAATGAGTCAAGCCCGCATTCTTACAAGCCGCGAGTACCGTAAAGTCCTCGTCTACATCTCAAGCCGTCGTCACGCATCACGCAACAAAGCGATGCTCTACATGAGTCATCTCGCAGGTCTCAGGGTGGGGGAAATCAGTTATCTAACCATCGAAGACGTACTTGCAGATGACGGATCGATCAAAGACGAGATCTATCTGACGGCAGACAAGACAAAAGGAGATAGGGGGCGTACTGTCTTAGTTCCAAAAAAGCTGCAAGATGAGCTTCATCACTACTTGTCTATTCGCTTCAAGTTGAAGGATTTGAAAGCTGTGACATTGACTGATACGTCAAAGAAGTTGTTCTACAGCCAGCGTCATCCGAGTGATGGTTTTAGCCCGAACACGCTTGCTCAACATTTCCACTATCTTTACAAAAATGCTGGGTTGACTGGTTGCTCATCACATTCAGGGCGCAGGTTTTTTGCTACAAAGATTGCAGAAGCTGGTACAAATCCGAAGGTATTGCAGAACTTGCTTGGTCATCGCAACTTACAAACAACAATGCGTTACGTCGAAGTGTCACCCACGATGATGCGTAACGCTGTCGAGCTGATGAGCTAAAACAAAAAAGCGTCCCGAAAAGGGACGCTTGCTTATGTTGATGACATTGGTTTAACGAACTTTTCGTAGATCATTTCATGCTGACAGTCATGCAAAGCAGGGTTGCTGCCTTCATGATGAAAAAGACTGTGGAACATATTGGGCGCACTGTCAGATATGCGTCGCAAATCTGGACCGAATGTGTCAATTGCATCAGCAATATTTCGTAGTGTTTCTAAATCGTCTTCCTTATCCAAGATGTAGAACGCTTCATCTTTTTTTTTTATGAGTTCAGCAAGTAGCTGCGACTTGTTTACATTTGGAATCGTTATTACATCTGTAAAAGCGGGGCGAGGCTGCTGATAGTGAGCTACTTTGATCATCTGATCGACATCAGGGTGATGCTTCAAGTAGGTGCTGTGGCTTCTGATTGTGACATTCGCGGAATACTTGGTTTTCAAGTTTGCAAGAATATGCGGTTGTGTGTCGATAGTAAAAATATAGGCTTTGGGATACATAGATAACTCCTAGTGAGCGTCCCGTTTCGGAACGCTCTTGTCAATTACTTGGCGACAGTCAAAGTGGGCTTCGACTGAATAGCGGGAATTTTTGGCGCTGGAGGCAAGCATCCAAACGAATTAAGTGCGATCAATTTGTCAATCGTCCGCATGTAATCACGTACATCGCACATGTGCCCCGTGTACATAGTTAGATAGTGAATCACTTCACTGCGTGTGAGATTGATGCCTTCTAAGCTCAAGATCTGCAATGCACGATTTGCAAAAACTGCAGGTGATATCTGAGTGAACTCGTATTTGTCGCAGCGAGACAGCACTGGTGCTTCAAAGTCAGTTGGATTGTTCGTAGTGAAGATCACCATCAACAATTTTTCGTAATCATCCATGATCTGCCACAAACGTGACAAACTACCTTTGTATTTGTCTAGTTCGTGGAAAACAATCACGCATCGATCAGTCGATTTCTTGCCGTAGTATGAGATAGTGTTGTCGAGAAGTAGATCTAAGTCTTTCAACTTTAGAAAGTCTTCGATTGAGTAATTCAGAAGCAAGCCAGAATTCTTCGTGAGCGATTTGCTAATGATGGTTGAGATGCATGTTTTGCCATTGCCACTTGTGCCGTAAAGCATCAAATGGGTGCAGGGCATTTCGCCAAGTGCAATCTTCTTCAAGAAGAACTCACTGTTAGGGTCATTGAAAACCACGTCATTCATTGACTGTGGTGCGTATTTAGTTTGCGCTGCAATATTCGTCATATATATCCTTAGTAGTTAATAAATTAAGCTGCGAGAGCCGTGGCTCTCGCATGTAGACAATCAAGCTGCTTTTTTCTCGATTGAATCGTTAGAGGCAGCTTCAGGTGTGATGAACTTAGCTGCTTCACGCTGCAAAGCCAGTGACTCGTCGTTAGATGCTGAATACTGTGCTGCTGCACATTTCACGAGACCACCATACAAACCATCTGCAACGTCTTCGACAACACAGACGATGTTGAACGTCCCGTTAAGAGACGGTTCAGCAATAAAGACTGTGCGTGTCTTAGCTGAAACACCGTCGATCTTGACGTTTGCGAGTGGATTCAACTTGCGATGCTCCATCAGACTGTTGAGGTCTGTTGTTGCAGAAGCGATCTTTTCCCGCTTAGCAATAGTCTCTTCGCTTGGCGTAATGAGCTTTGCAACTGCATCGATGCCACCTTTAGCATGAAGCCATGCAGTCAGACCTGCTGCGTTAACAGCATGTGATTTAGCAGCTTCAATCGCATAGCGATAACGCATCACACGTTTGCGATCACTCTTGAACACGTAACGAATCAACAAACTGAGAGTCGTTGTATTCAATTGAACTTTCACGCCATCAGCTTTCAGTTTTGCTGCAAGCGAATTACGCAATGTCTTGCGATCGTCGTCAGTTGCATCAATGAACAACTGTTCATAGACAGAGTAAGTCTTGCTCAGCAATCCGTAAAGACCGTCTGTTGCTGACTTGTACTCGTTCTTTTCCCACGAGTCACGTGCGATGCACAAAGCATCGAGGCTCGTAGTGATAGTTGCTGCGAATGCTTCGTTAATTGCGGAAGCGATGAAGGTTTTGTTTTTGCTCATTTGGTACTCCGTTTTGATTTGAGCTTCAACATCAAACTTGGGCTGATCTGCTTTCGTTTTGTTGATGTTTGTATTGTTTGGCAGATATCAGTTATGAAAACAAGCGTATAAAAGCTGTTACATTGAGAGCTATGAACTCAGATAAACCACGATTTTTTAAGGGTTTCCAACGGCATGTCGCACCTGATTTGCACGAAGAAATTCGTTGGGCAAAAGAGGGTGTTTATGGGCAATGGTGGAAATTCATGCACTTAAGCCCCGTTTTGTGGTTCGCAATCACAAGAGGCGTAAAGCCCAAAAATCCTGACATAGCAAGATTGGTCGAACTTAATGGAAATTTCTTTGATATGTCATTCAGTCAGTGGTGGACTGATGTAGGCAGAAAAGTCTTTTCTGAGGCTAAAAGACCACCCAAAGTTGAATTAATGGAGCTTGATGAGCTTCTACAGCGTGGTCTGCGTGATGATCGGCTCTATATAGAAGTGCCATTGAACATCACAATGAAGACGATCATGCGTCAGTTTGGTCAACTCATCAGAGATAAGCATGATGGCAGAGACCTTAACGTCTTAGATCACAGTCAAGCTATCTTGAGACTGAACAAAAAGCTAAAAAAATTTGATGTGATCGAGCGTATGTATTGGGTGCATCTTTATAGAGAGCTGTATCCCGAAATCACAGCTTGGCAAATCGGTGATCGTTTGCGTGTCGCCCCTGCACTCGACGTGGTTAATTTTTCAGGAACACGTTGGCGTTACGAAGGGGAGACAGTTCAAAACAATAAAAGCTCGCCTGTTCAAAAGATGCAGAGCTTAATTGGGCGTGATCTCTACAGATCGAACTACTTGCTCTTGAACATGGAGCGAGGTAGCTTTCCGAACTACGACAAGATTGAACTAAGTGAGCGCCATCAACCGTTCGGAATCAAGTTGCAGACGGAATTTCGTCATGCAACTGAATCTACGAAAGATGGCTTATCAGAGTGGCATGAATGGCTCGATAAGAAGCTAGGCTCAAATCTTAGAAGCCACTTGAAAACTCTGCACAGATTCAACGAATTGACTGGAATGGATGCGTTAGATCAGAAACTAAAAGCTGAACATTTCAGACAACGTGACAGATTCATCAAATACATCAAGGGTGAAATGAATCATTGGGCGTGATGGGTCAGCTTAATACGCGCCAGTGTTCAGTTCGTCTCTGTCAATTTGCGGGTAGTACGCTTTCAATGTTCCAACATTGTCATCTATCCACTCATCGTAGTTTTCGTAATCGTTGCGTAGTGAGTTGACTTCCTCTTCTGTCATGCCTTCATCGTCAAAGTCATCAAAGTAGTAGAGCCCATCTTTCTTATTCAGAGTGACGGCAACATCAGCGTTACCCCTCAAGTTGTCGTATTCATAGTAGTTCTCCCCGAGTTGGGTCATTTCTCGGACAGTAATCCGAGCTACTCTTTCAAAGTCAAGTCCATAGAAGGCTTCACTGCAACTTGTATCTTGATCTCTAACGTTACTATCGCCACGAGTTTGCATGTACTTGGACAGCTCGAAATTGAAAGCATTATTTTTGTAGCCAAGACCAACGCACAAAATTTCTTGGGTTTTTAGATTGATGAGCATCATGTTTGGTAGATGTATTGATCGCCATCCACCTGTATCAATGTTGCAGTAGTCATCAAATGGTTTGAACAAGCGACGGAGATCAGTGATGAGTTCATCGCTGCCTAGGTACAAACATAAAAGGTGCCCGCGGTACTCAGTGCCATGTTCCTTGTCCCACCTTTGCAAGTCTTCTGGGCTCGGTCCATAGTACTCATCAGGATCTTGAGCATTGACCCACTCATCTGAATAAATATCGACAAGGTATCCAGCTTTCTTGTATTTCTCGATGAACTGAATGGCTTCTGGTGTTCCACCTGTGTACATGATCAAGTCTTTCAAGATGTCATTTCAAAGGACAACAACCGTCACGAAACAAGACGGTTATCTCTGAGAAGAGCTTACTCTTAATTCTTCTCAAAACTGGATCTGAGAGACTTTCTTGAACAGTGTCACTTTTCAAAAGGTTAGAGCAGAGTCGTCTACACAGTGAAAAACAGTTTGAAACAGTGACAACACAGTCGTAAAATTAGACCTTTTGTGTTGTTCAGTTGGTTAGAGCGCAGCATTCATAATGCTGATGTCGCAGGTTCAAATCCCGCTACCACCACCAAAATAAAAACCCACAGTCGCAAGGCTGTGGGTTTTTTCTTTTGAACGACGAGGAAAGCTCGCGCGTTCAGTTGCGTGAGAAATTTGCCATGATCAAAGAATACAGAGTGCTTTCTTTGCTGACGCGACAGCTGCCTATTATTTTTGACTTCACCCAGACAGAGGTCAGCATCACGCTGGCAGTGCATGTGGTGAGAGATAAGCTTCGCGCCGAGCAAATCTCAACAGCCGTTTTCAAGTTGAATCATTCAGCCCAGTGGTATGCCCACCATGTTGAGGTTTATCCCGACTACCGTCGCTGTGGCTTGGCAACAGTGATGTATCAGTTTGTTCAAAGCGAAATCAGAGGGTGTTTGGTGCCCAGTGATGACCAAAGCCCTGATGCCAAAGGGTTTTGGAGTTTTTTCAGAACGGTGCGTCACTCCTTCCTGGATTAAGATGCAACGCATGAAGAAGCTGCCAAAGATTGAACTCAAGACGGTTATCTCCGTAGGCTTGGGCATTTCTGTGTTGGGCTTTTGTCTCATGATGACCGACATCTTGATGAACATCGGTGCCATTTTGTTTGCGCTGGGTTTGTTGCCTCTGGCCGTGACACTGGCTAGAGGCAAGGACTAAGCCCAGACGCTTAATCTTGGCGGGTACGCTGAAGCCTATACAGCTGAATACACAAGCTGACAGTGGCTAGCACCAGCACCGTGCCCAACCAGTCGCCCACAGCCATGGCCAGTGTGCTGGCCAAGAAGTCTGATGTTTTGTTCATCCAGAAGAACCAAAGCTGATGGAGGATGGCATTCACTGCGGCAAAAAGCACAGAGAGCCTGAAAAAGTCGCGTCCTGTGAGGTTCATCAGCAGTGGGTCTAAATTGAACCAACGTTGGGCCAAATAGCGAGCAACACAAGGTGATCCACCGGAGATAAGGCCTGTGACGATATTGAAGAGGTGCGCGTCTACATCGACATAGCTGTAGTTCAGGACGATCGAGCTCAGCGCAACACCAATGCCGCCAAGACGAGCCATGAGCAGCACAAACAGCAATCGCAAACCACTGGGGATGTACACCCAGTTCACACCGTGAGAAAACTCAATCCAGCTGAACCAATACAAATTGAGTTTGAATGCAAAAAAGTAAGCCAACGCACAACTCAGCACCAACAGCGCTTGCGTCTGCAGTGTGAGTTTGTGGGAAGCCTTTGAGGCTGGCATGCTGACTAATTAGATGGTCTCAAATATCACGACCATTCTAATGACCAGCCTGGTTGCTTTATTAC
>JACCDV010364761.1_pt1 | contig 13186 bp, 15 predicted proteins | sample 7446131 | NCBI WGS metagenome assembly JACCDV01 (sample SAMN15323448, study PRJNA562643) | freshwater metagenome | isolation source: river surface water | place: USA:Blue River Watershed | collected 2017-08-17 | reverse complement strand
GCACTTAATGAAATGAACTCCGATACTTGATTTAAACTATTCGAAAAAATTACTTCTGTTACATCGGTAAGAATATTAATTGAAGTTCTTGAATATGTTAGATTATCGATACAAGCAATATCATTTACAGGAGCTTCATGATGACTACCATTTTCTGTATGGCCTAAATCTGACGGAATTTCAACATGTAATACACAAGCAAAAAACCCAATCAGTACAAAAACTGAAATTGAAGCAAGATATTTTTTTATAAATGCATTATTTAGTATTCCCATATAGTACCATTTTTTTTGATTAGTCAAAATTGACAACTTTGTTTTTTATCATATATATACAAAGGCTAAACATATTAAGAGTTTAGCCTTTGTATATCGGTCTATTAAGTAATATTAGTATTTTTTCAACCACTCTCTCATCTGTCCAATTTCCTTCTCCTGTGCTGATATAATATCATTTGCAAACTTTTTAAGTTCTGGTGAAATTGTCTTATCTTCTAATAACAGTTTTGCCATATCAACAGCACCTTGATGATGGGGAATCATGTCAGTAAGAAAAGCAACTTCAAGTTGTTTACCTGATTTCCCTTTCATGTTTGCCATCATATCCATCATCATTGAGTCCATACTCATAGACTCTCCACCATTATTCATCATAGATCCATCAGGCATTTGATGCATACCATTCATTGAAGATTTTTTCTCCATTTGCATAGGCATAGACTGATTATTAGAACGATAAATATTTGTACCTGTTATTCCAATCAGTAATGCAATAATTCCAACAGTAATTGTATTTGTATTCATATATTTTTTTTATTTAAATTAGTATTTTTAATTGTATATTTACATACTCATAGAACCCATAGTGAAATATATGTTAATCATATATAATGCCATAAGAGCCATAAATACATTTTCGAATAATGTCACCTTAGTCATAGGAACTTTGAAAACTGTTCCAAGACATGCACAAGGGATTTCTTCATTTTTTTCTAATGCTTTCCAGACACCATATGCACTTATACTCATTATTATAAAAGTAACAATATCTCTCCATATTCCACCAAAGGAAAAGAGATACATAAAGCCGAGTATAATTTCAATGAATGGGTATGCATGAGCATATGTTTTTGATTTCATAGCTATTACATCATACATTGCATACGCTTTGGCAAATCCTTTAAGATTATTGAGTTTGAAAAGTCCAAACACTAAAAAGAAGAATGCCATACTGAGCATCATAAGATTCATTGAAGATACATCATTCTGATATAGCCCAGTACCTACTGTAAGTACTATGATTACAGCGAATATTGATAGTAATGGAGTGAGTTTTTTTAACATGTTATTTTCTTTTGAGTTTATATACTTTGATAATCTCCTCTTGCATAACCTTTAATTTGTTTTTATTACTATTATCATGAAGGCAATGCTCGAGATGACTTTCTAGCATCATATCTTCAATACTTGAAATTGCATTTTTAATTGCACTAGTTTGAGTAATGATATCAATGCAGTACACATCATCTTCTATCATTTTCTCTACCCCTTTAATTTGCCCAACGATTTTTTTTAGGCGAAGTGATATTGATTGTTTATTTTTATGTATTCCGTGCATATATGTTTAATTAATTATTTACAGCAAGTTGTTCCACATCCACAAGTTGTACAGGTACAAGTTGCGCATTCACATTTTTTTGTTTTCATATAATTTTTATTTTAAGTACTAGTTGTTATAATAAATACTAATACTTAATTACAAGTATATACCTGTAGGGGGTATCTGTCAAGTTATTTCACTATTGATAATGCAAACCACTTAAACACTAAAACTTTTGATCGTAGGAAATTCCTTTTCTCTAATTATAACCTGCCCAAACGGAGCTTTTTCTAGGAGTAAATGTAACTACGTCATTTATAAAATCATCTCGAGCCTTTTACTTGGTTCTTCATTTCCCCAACCTTCATCTCCTCATGTGTTCCATTGTTTCTTAAACCTACCACATACCCAACTCCAAAACCGATTATCAATGCGATAATCACCAACTCTAATGTGTTTTTTCTCATGTATTTCATATATATTTATTTAATTATTTTTAATTCTAAATAATCTTAATCCATTGAGAATAACAAGAATTGAAACTCCTGTATCGGTTGCAATAGCGACCCCTAGATTTGCCATTCCAAAAGCTGCCAAAACAACAAAGATTAATTTAGATCCGATTGCAATTCCAACATTAAACTTTATAGTTCGAAGGGTTTTCTTTCCAAGTGAAATTAGATCAGGAATTAATTCTATTTTGTCACTCATAAGAACAACGTCTGCTGTTTCAAGCGCAATGTCTGTCCCCTTACCTCCCATAGCAATTCCAATATCAGACAAAGCAAGAGATGGCGCATCATTTACTCCATCTCCAACCATTGCCACTATTCCGTATCTATTTTTAAGCTCTTTAATCTTCTCTACCTTGTCTTCAGGCAAGAGTCCTGCATAGATATCCTGTATACCGAGTGATTTTCCAATATATAAGGCACTATGAACATTATCGCCCGTAAGCATAGTTGAACCTACTCCAGCTTTTGAAAGTATCTCCACAGTCTCTTTAGATGACTCTCGTACGGTATCTGAAATACCAATAATCCCCATGACTTTATTTCCCTCACCAACAATCACCACAGTCTTTCCTTCTTTTTCTAACTTTTCAACACTTTGAATAACATTATCAGTTGCCACATTGTGTGCATTCATCATTTTAAGATTTCCTACAAAATGCGGAATATCATCACATATTTTACAAACAGCCTTTCCTCCTTTTCCTGGAATATTTTCGTATGAATGCATTTGGTGTGGAGTAATGCCTTTTTTCTTTGCATATGCAAGAATTGCTTCTGCCAATGGATGAGTTGAGAATGATTCCATTCCTGCTACATCTTCAAGTAGCATCTGCTCTGTGAATCCATTCAACACGATCACATCAGTAACCATAGGCTGACCAAGAGTTAAAGTTCCTGTCTTATCAAACGCAACAGCTTTCACTTTACCAAACAGTTCCAAAAACTTTCCACCTTTTACAAGTACTCCTTTCTTTGAAATACCGCCAAGTGCAGCAGTAACCGCAACAGGGGTAGCAATCACAAGCGCACACGGACACGCAATTACAAGAAGTGTAATAGCTCGTTCAAGCCAGATTGAAAAATTGCCTTCAAAAAACAATACGGGAATAGCTACAATGAGAAGTGCTACAAAAACAATTCCTGGAGTGTAGTATTTCGCAAATCCATCAATAAATTCCTCAGCTTGAGTTTTTGATTTCTGAGCATTTGATACGAGCTCCACAATTTTCGTGATTGTAGAATCCTTACTTTCTTTTGTAACCACAATCTCAAGATATCCATTTATGTTGATCGTTCCTGCATAGACAAGGTCTCCTATGATTTTATCTTTTGGTAGTGATTCACCAGTAATTGACGCTTCATTTATTGCACTGGTTCCAAGGACTACAGTTCCATCAAGCGGAATTAAGTCACCTGGCTTCACGACAACAATCGACCGTACAACAACTTGATCAACCGCAACAACAGATCCATCTTTCAGTGTCGCTTGTTTAGGGTTATTCTTAACCAGCTCTTCAAGTGCTTTTCTTGAACGCTTCATACCGAAACTTTCAAACATTTCAGCCAGTGAAAAGAAAAAGATCACTGCAGATGCTTCACCAAATTCCCCAAGATATGCTGCTCCAAGTGATGCAATAACAACTAAAAATTCAATATTAAGAAACCTCTTTTTCGTTAATCCTTTATATGCACCTTCCATTACAAATACACCTCCAACCACAATTGATGTGAGAAATAAAGTATTCGTAACAGTTTCTGACCCATCAAAATAAGTAAGCAGAAATCCAATACTAGTTCCAATACCCGAAATGATTGTAGCTATGGTTTGCCAATTAATTGATTTTGATGATGAATCTACATGTTCAATTTCTTCGCAATGATTGCAAGTTGATGACATATATTATTTCTTTAGTTCAGCATCAATTATTTTTTTAAATAATTCATAACTTTTTGGGCTTTGAATTTTCTTTCCATTTAAGAAGAAAGTTGGAGTACCTTGAACACTAAGACTTTCACCTTCAGTAAAACTATCCTCGACCCGTTTCGCAACCTCAGGATTTACCACATCCTTTTTCCACTGGGGTATATCTAATCCGATTTCTACAGCATACTTCTCAAAAAGGTTTTGATCTGCTGTTTGTTTTTCTCCCCATTCAGATTGCTTTGTGAAAAGCACATCATACATTTCCCAAAACTTCCCTTGCTTACCAGCAGCTTCAACAGCATACGCAGCCGTTCTCGAGTTCTTATGTCCAGACAATGGGAAATATCGAACTACAAAGGCAATTTTGTCACCATACTCGTTTGTTAATTGTTTTGTAAATGGATAGTATGCCCCGCACGCTTCACACTCAAAATCCAAATACTCAACTAGAACAACTTTTGATGTCTTGTCACCTTTGACCCAGTCATTTTCTTTTATGTCCAACACTGTCTTCTGTTCAGAACTCACATTTTCAGGAGTTGTCTCTATGCTTTTAAATGCAGACATCCCAATAAGGAAGACAATGAGGATTCCTACTAATATTCCAAGAACGATTGTAATTTTTTTCATATATTTTTATTTTGATTTAATTTTATATAAGTTAATAAATCCGAGAATTGTAATGATCGTAAATGCAGTAAGTGCCATGAGCGGAATGGTTATGAATCCAAACCATTCAAAGAATTTGGTCGTGCAGGACACTCCTGCTGTACATGGTGCAATGCTCTCTGGAAGTATTTTCCAGTACAGAAGATTATGGTAGATGGAGATAAGCAATCCTGGAATTGAAAGAGCAAGTACTGAAATATATGTATTTCGATCATTTCTAATAATTCCAATTGCAGTCAATACTACAATAGGATACATCGCAATTCGCTGATACCAGCAAAGTACACATGGAGGGAGATTCATTACTTCACTGAAGAAAAGACTTCCTGCCATGGCTACCCCTGCCTGAAGCAAGATTGCATAATAGACCATTTCAACCGAAATTTTGTTAAGAATATTTTTCATTTTATATTGCAGATTAATGGATTAATAATTTTTTGAGCCAATTGATACACTGCATACCCTAATAATACAATTCCGATAATTCCAAATTCTCCCCCTTCAAGTGGTAGAAAAGTGAGAAGTCCAGTTGCCCCAACAAGTGAAAGACTTGTTATGAGAAATGAACCGCATGCTGCACACCCTACACCAATCACACCACTTACGAGTCCAACTATTCCACTTGCATCACCCATTCCACGCTTCACTTCTTTAATTTTGTTTTTCAGGTAATACACCATCATACTCATATATATTCCAAACAATATTGAAGTAATAACAGTAATGATTGAAGCAAATAATGTGACACTCGTAGTAATTGAGCCTAATAGACTCAGAAATAATTTTCCTTTGCCTAAAAGCGGTATGTGAGATGAACTGAGTATAATTTCAAGCAAAGATATGTTTGGTAACAATACAATTGCTAAGAAAGTTATTGTGACACACACTATTCCCAATATACGATACTGTGGCTTTCGATATACTTTTTTGAAGACTGTATGTAACATATTATTTCTGAGACAAAGATAGATCGATAAGCTGTTTAATCGTAGCGTATGGCAAAGCTCCGTTTAAAGGGTACTTTGTGCCATTTGGAGCTACTACAATACTCCACGGAGTCCCTCTTGCCCCTGTTTCTTGGGCATTTTGCACATGTAGCTCAATCTTGTCCGCATATTTTCCACTTTTTAGGCATGTATTAAATGCTTTCACATCTAATCCAATATACTCTGCAATCTTAGGAAGTTCAGCAAGATCAAGATTGTTATTTGCTGGAGTGATTTCTGTCAAACGATCAAGGTATGCCCAAAACTTTTCATCGCCACCTTGTTCTCCTGCACATTCCGTCGCTTCAGCTTCCGTCCGCGCTTTTGAATGAAGTTGGTCAATTGGAAAATGTCTGTATACCCATGCAACCTTTCCCGAATCACCATACTCTTTCATGACATCCTGCATCGTTGAATGGAATTTTTTGCAGAATGGACATTCCGTATCCGAATATTCAACAATCTTAACTGGAGCGTTTCTATCACCTCGAACATGGTCTTCTTGAGTAATTGGAAGCATTGCATCAAGATTTGATACAGTCTCAGGAACTTGTTGCGTTCCCATAGCTTGTACCTTTTCTCCTCTATATAGCAAAGATCCAGCAATCAGTGCTCCAGCTATAACGATTGATATCGGAATCATCAATGAATTTTGTTTTGATTGATTTGATTTTTCCATATTGTTTTATCTTCCAAACCACTTGTTAAGGAATATTTTCATATTCGAAACTTCCGCAGTTTGATTATTAATAATAGTATCCGCCAATTCTATTAATTCAGGTCTTTTTGTTCCTTCCTTAAGTGCCTTTGCCATTTCTATAGCGCTTTCGTGATGTGGAATCATATTTTCAAGGAACGCAATTTCTAAATCTTCACCCTTCTTGTTATTCAGCATTGAAGTGGTCGCATGCTCCATTGTTTCAGCTGATATAATCTCAGCTTTAACTTCTCGTGCAGAAGGTGGATACATTTTCCCTATCCTAAACCCCAATAGCAGAGCAATAACAGCAATTAATATCGTAAGTTTATTCATATGTAATTTTTAATGTTAAGCGAGTAATCTAGTTATATAGAGGACTGTTTACGCATAAATTTTTGGATTCAAAATTCCTCGTGCAAACGCTTCCCTGAGAGGATTAAAGAATGTAATTGAATGAGAGTATGAAAGCTTGTTTTTATGACTTGTATGAGTTGAAAGCAGACTGATGTATTTTAAAAGACCGCCAAAAGCTAAAAGGAGTAAGATTTGAATCAGAACATCTTTAAGGGGGATATTAACAATTGTGTTCTGCCAAGCCTGCACATGATCCATTGAGGACATGGAACACATTGATGAGTGACCTAAGGCAAAGGGGCAATTTGTGACAGAACCACTTATATGACGACCAATACTAAAGTGAGTCATACCCAAAACAAGCACAGCTATGGTGAGGCTGGCTGAAAGTATTCTAAGTGCTTTAGTGAGCAATGACCGCATTAAGACCCATTATAGCTGATTTTCTGGAAAATTTAAATATTATTGACCACACTACGTTTCTCAAGCTCTGCATAGCTATGCATCCCATACCAGTCTGTCATTAATTAATATATGGAAACGTATGCAATTGGAAAGATTCACAATACAATGATAATACCAGATATACCTATTAAATACTGCCTATATGCCCGTAAATCAACTGAATCAGATGAAATGCAGGCATTATCCATTGATTCACAAATTAAGGAAATGACAGCTATTGCAGAACGATTAAAGCTTAATATTATAACCGTAAAAAGAGAATCTCACTCTGCAAAAGAATCAGGGCAACGTCCTGTTTTTAAAGAACTGTTATCTGAAGTTCAGAAAGGTGTATATAACGGAATTCTGACATGGGCACCTGACAGACTTTCTCGTAATGCAGGAGACTTAGGAACAGTAGTTGACTTAATGGATCAAAAGAAACTTATTCATATCCAAACGTATGGACAAACATTCTCAAATTCTCCCAATGAAAAATTCTTACTTATGATTCTCTGTTCACAGGCTAAGCTTGAGAATGACAACAAGAGTATTAATGTAAAAAGAGGTTTGAGAGCTAGAGTTGAAATGGGATTGTGGCCATGTCGCCCACCGACTGGATATACCAAGTTTAAGAGAATTGATCAGAAATGCGAATCGATTATAGATAAAGAACGAGCGCCTGTTATCAAACAGATATTTGAGAAAGTTGGATATGATGGTTGGAGTGGACGCAAGGTATATCAATGGCTTAAAGATGAGATTAATTTCAGGACTGAAAATAATATTCATCTGAGTCTAGGTAATTTATACAAGATAATTGAAAACCATTTCTATTACGGTAGATTTGAATTCCCTAAGGAATCTGGAAACTGGTACAACGGATCACATGAGCCAATCATAACCAAAGAATTATTTGACTTGGTTCAAAAGCAAATTAAGAATCAAATTTTACTTCCCCGCTCTGAACAAAAGGAATTTGCGTTTACCAAAATTATGACCTGTGGATTGTGTGGATCTGGTATTACTGCCGATGAGAAGTTCAAGAAACAAAAGAATGGAAATGTTCACAGATATGTATATTACAAATGTACCCGAATAAAAGATTCAAATTGCACATGTGATTATATTAATGAGGATGACCTAATTACCCAGTTGCAAAATCTTATGGATGATTTAGACATTCAAACAGTTCCGATGAAAGAAAAGATTTCTGAAGATGTAAGAAGATTCAAGATGTTCGAACAAATGCTTTTAGGTAGTAAATCAAAGGTTGCAATAAAGGATATTGATATACGTAATTATGCCAAGTTCATACTTCAAGAAGGAACATTGGATGAGAAGAGGGACTTTATGAGATGTTTGAAGAGTGAGATTGTGTTGGAAAATAAGAAAATAAGTTTAAAAATAAATTAAGTTTTTGATACTAAAATAAGCCTGGCAACCTTAGGAGTGTGTCATATTTTTGAACTCCATTAATAAAAATTTCAGCATCTTGGTAATCGTATACAATTGCAACACTATATCTTGCTCTTGTAATCGCAACATAAAATTTTGGAATATCTAAAGCATTTTTTTCTACCAATACTCCCTTTTTATCTTTTTCCATTTTTATAAGATTTCCAGTTTTTAAATACGCGATAATGGGTTTATCAGGACAAATCAACACTCTATTGAAAGTCATACCCTTAGATTCTCCGAAATTCCTTTCAGGAGGGATAGATTTTTGTTTTCTAAGAACACATAAACCACTGGCACCATATTTTTCTATATAAAAATCAACATCAACTGGTCTTACTGTGAAAATTCCAACATGTTCCCCATCTTCAACATCTCTGCAATCTACACAAGAGCATGGTACAGCTTTTTCGAAACCTGGATATAGTTTTGAAGAAAATTCACAAATCTCTCCATTGTTTCTATGAGAAACTTTTAATGTTTCTTCATCAATATTTACTTTTAACTTTTTACATTTTTCCAGCACAAAGTCTTTAATTTTGCCGTTTTTGTACTTAGAGTTTAATCTTTCATGATGAGTCAAATATGTTACCTGTCTAGGATCTCCAACTAATATTACAGTTATATTTGAAATAAAAAGTTCTTTTATAATTTCAAGATCATATCCAGCCAGATCCTGGACTTCATCTATAAAGACATGACTATACATTCTAGATAATCTGCAAAAAAACTCACCATCAGCTCTGACATTTGCTTTGACAATGAATTTAGATAGACAGTTTGGAATTATCTTATATCCAAGAAAATAATGTTTTCTAATTTGGGATTCACTGATATAAATATTATTATTGTACTGAAAATCATGATATAGACTAATGTTTTTATATTTCAGAGATCTATCCATTACAGATTTAAAAGGTCTTACACCTTCTTTCAAGAGAAAGGAAAACCATTCTTGCACTATAATATTTTTAAGCAATAGACCATTTCCATTTCGTCTAGTATTTTCTTCAATTATCTTTTCCCGTATCTGCCTTGCGTTTTCTCGAGTATATGTAGTTATCAAAACCTTATCACTTGGACTCTTATTTACAATATCCAAAGCTTGATTAACAAGATATGTGGTTTTTCCAGCACCTGCAGTTGCAATTAATAATTTATTTTTATCCATACCCTTACTTATTAGGATTAGAAATGCTTATGAAGTTTATCGCGTCAACAATATATTTGGGATATACGATCTTGGTATCACTTTCAAAAATATCTAGGGCGCATTTGGTTTTATTATCCCGCATAAATTGAAGTATTTCATCATCAGTCTCTTTTTGGGTTTTAAATATCATATTTAAAATATCCCTACTGTTATACTTAAGTATTAAAGGTTCTAATGTATTATTATTGTAACGGTCAATTGAACCAGTATATGGATCATTTTTCTCAAAAAACACATCAATGTGATCAATAGAATTAAAGCTATTTTTTAATTCAACTCTTGAAGATTCTCTATTATCAAGATCTACTACGAGTGAAACTTTTTTACAGAGTGGTTTTGCTAAATCTAAAAATCTTCCATAACTATTATTTACAGATATAACGTCAATACCATTACTTATCGGTAATACACCTTTGTTATCCTTGTATGCTCGTTGCAACATTAGCTCATCTGCATCTCCTTCAACCAAAATAGCACTCTTACACAACAAGAGGCGCAATGTGTTATATCCTGGAAGTTTTTTAAAGAAATCTTTAGTATCTTCTTCGAGTTCCTTAAAATGTAATGGTAGACCATTATTTATTAAAATTAAGTTTTCTAAACCTAGCTTATTAACTATATAGCTACTGTGTGAAGTAATAATAATTTGCTTTTCAACGCACTTTGACTCTATCAATGCAACAAGCTCATTAAGAGTTGTATGCGATAGGTGATTTTCAGGTTCTTCAATTAAAATGATTCTGGCTTTTTCAGTTTTCTTACTAGATAAAGAAACATTAGTTTTAAGTATAGTTTGCAATCCCTTACCTATATATGAAAATGGAATATCTTTCACATATAGCGATAGGTGACTATCCCAAGAGTTTTTCGAGGAAGGATCAATTGATACTGTCGTATCTTTATAATCTACATGTTTTTTTAATTCTTCATGAATCTGATGGGTTTTGTAGTGATCTTTGATTCCTCTATAAAACTGACTTGCCTTTATTTTTTCTTGTTGCTCTAGCTTTTCTTTTAAAATTTTTGATATTGTTTGATCAGATGCGTTTTGAAAATTTGATGAATTATCAATAAAAGAATTTTTAATTGGCAATAAAGTACGAACCTGCTCTGTACCTGAAAAACGTTTTAATTCAATTGAGTAAAGTTCAAGCGGAATTGATTTTAAATCATCTACCCCCAAGACATCGTAAGCCTCTTCATATTCTTGCCTTAAACTAATTCGATAAGACAATCCTTTTGCTTTTTTCCCACTAAGATTTTCAACCCCTTCATAATCAACATCAAAATCATCAGAAAGATGTAGATCTATTTGAATTGTAGGCGGATTGACTTTATTTCCATCTTTAATATCTTGAACATACTTTTCAACTACTTTTTTATTAAAAAGATAATCGTTTAATGTTTCAGAGGTTAAATATTTTCCATCTATAGTTCCCGATAGAACAAGGTTGATTGCTTCTAAAACCGTACTTTTTTTGGCTTCATTATCACCCACCAAGATATTCATGTTTTCATTCAAATCAAGATCAAATTTTTCATACCCTTTAAAATTTCTAATGTGGACGCTTTTTATATGCATATTTAGTAATTATTGCATAGATTGCAATGGTTATAAACTTTTGCCCCTGTTGTATCATTCTGTATATTATACAACATTCCATACCCTTCTCGTGCTAGCTCTAAATGGTGACCCTACAGAGAATCGAACTCTGATTACCGCATTGAGAACGCGATGTCCTAACCGTTAGACGATAGGGCCATACCCAATATATACCACAGAAATAGCATTAAAATCAACCCCTACCTTTCCTACATAATCCAACGTACACATCAGCAACTTGTAGCATTGGCACCTTCAAGCTGTTTCCAAATTTTAACGTATATTTTTTAAAATATTTGTCTAAAATAGATGAATACAACTTTCTGTAGTATGCATTCTCGTCACCATCTATAATAACCTTAATTTTTGTTACAGCAAGTACATTAACCTGACAAACAACAGACTCAAAAACATATTTCAGTAAATCACCCAAGAGTAATCTTCCTGATTTTTTATAATAAAATTCACGGTGTTCAATATTCAATGTATCAATACGTGATACTACAAAGATCTTCTCCCTATCCGATAACCTAGAGTATTTAATCTCCTTCTTGTTGATATATTTTAAGATGTCTAAAATCTGTTTACTCAAATACTCGATATTCTTATCTGTACATATACACGCACAAATCGCATAGTCTTTTGAAGTACCTTTATGTGTAGGGTTCCCTGTATCTCCTGATTCATCAATAAAAATATATAACATGGGTGTATTTGACATTAAAAAGTTATTTGATATAGTTAAAGAACCGAGTCACTTATTTGAAAAGAGTCTTGAAATGATAGGCCTTTGTGAAAAACAATAGAATAAGCAGACGGTAAAACACTTCGTATAGACACGAAGTGTTTTACTGTTATGTAGGCTTGAGTGATGTGTGTTTTTCATCCCCTAACCTTACCAAAACTCACTTCAAGTAATCTGAAAGAAATCATAAAGAAAAACCGAATATTAGATAAAAAAACCTACTCCCCCTTCTCTCTATAGAAAACCTTATTATCAAACCGCACATCCACATACTCTATCTCCTTCAACAGCTCAGGCTTACTCTCCACAATCCTCTGCACCCGAGACATGGTCGAACTTGCTGAAATCTCAGTCTTGATCACATATCCATCCGCACTCATAAGTTCAAGTTGTTGATCAGTCAACACAGCTTTCTCTATTCTATAATTTCTCAAAAAATTCATAAACTCTATATCTGTACACAACTCCCGACAAGACACATGTTCTAAAATTCCCATAGGTTTCTTTTCCGTATCACTCCAACTCACAAAAAGCGCTCCGGTGTACTTGAAACTTTTCTTAAATAAAACTCCACTCGTATCATACAAGTAACACTCATCTGCGCACCATACACCAAGAGGTTTTCTGTCTTTAATGCGTACGATAAGTTTTCGTCCAGTGTCAATATGCATGTCAACTATTTCAACACTTGGATATGTTTGTAAAATAAATTTTTCTATACTTCTTTTTTGATATAAAAGTATATGACTATTTGGAATAATCAAAAACCTATATCCTTCTGTAAACGGTCGGACGTCCTGTAGCAAACTTTCTGTATCAGTATGTCGAGCACCTTGTATTTCAATCCCTTGTATGCCAAAAAACGGCACGTACAGAAGAGCCGAAACAGCACCAAGAAAAACAACCGTACCGAGTACAGCATATATTCTTCTTCGTAGTCTAAGCTTCTTACTTGATAACTTCTGTGCCATGCATG
>JACCDV010817499.1_pt1 | contig 13187 bp, 10 predicted proteins | sample 7446131 | NCBI WGS metagenome assembly JACCDV01 (sample SAMN15323448, study PRJNA562643) | freshwater metagenome | isolation source: river surface water | place: USA:Blue River Watershed | collected 2017-08-17 | reverse complement strand
TCTGAATAATAAGAATTAAAATTTAAACTCTTTGAGAGAATGCCTAAAGTAGGTCATTAATGTTCTATCACTTGATCTAGTTGCTTTTGTGTTACTCCGCTAGCATAACTAAGTTCTTTTTTTGAAACTATAGTCCTTGTGAGATTAGCTCCTGTGAGAGTAGCATTGCCAAGATTAGCATTTGTAAGATTAGCATTTGTAAGATTAGCATTTATAAATTTAGTCGCCATGAGAGTAGCATTTGTAAGATTAGCACCTGTAAGATTAGCACCTGTAAGATTAGTATTCATGAAAGCAGTTCCAATAAGAGTAGCTCCTTTGAGATTCACTCCTGTAAGATCAAGATCATAGAGACGAACGTCTCTGAGATTCTTATTTTCAAGTTCAATTTCTACTTTTTTAGAAAGAGCTAAGATAGACCCTGCTGGAAAGTTTTGCAGAGCAGTATCCTCAGTAATTTCAGATCCTTCATAACCCAAAAATAGTTTAGTAACAACTAGAGGGAATTTCGTGACACCTATATCTCGTAATAATTTTTTTGTTTTTTCTGGTGCAGAACTGTTATCATAAGCAGAGTTGTTTTTTTGGGTTAAATGAACGCTAAGTCTATTTTTTAAAGAAACTATAGTGTCATTTGGTTTTATTTTGAAACTTTGGATCAGGATCGTTTGTGACTCTTTATCCCAAATTTGTATGTCGAGATCAGTTCTTCTGTCAGGAGGTATAGGTCTTGTCTCGTTTGGTGTAGGTGTTGTTCTGCATCCAAGGTCTAAAGCAAAGAGTAGTATGAGAGGCATCAAAAGAATAAAATGTTTCATATAAACTGTCTTTATTAAGGGGGTGTTAAGAGCTTGAGTTTAAAAAGAGTAGGAGATTTGTATTAAAGTCTATCAAATTAAAATTTATTAGCAAACTTTTTTTGGGGTAAGATTCTGCGCTTCGTTTTTGATCTGTCATTATCTTGACATTATTCGATATAAAATTTTTTGAGTTAGAGAATGAAAAGTGGTTCACGACACCCGGAGAAAACATGGTAGAAGTTTTTGACAAATATCATGTAAAATTGATTTTGGTCAATAAAGGAAAATCCTTTAAAAACACCTCTCTTAGTTCAAGAAGAAAAGTTTATCTTTACACTTTTATTTCTCTTCAATAGTTTCAAAAATCAGAAAACTTCTGGAAAATCCCAGAAGCTTTTGTGTTGAGATTTTTCATGGTCGAAAAAAAGCTGATATGTTTTATCAGGAGATAGAAGTCATGATCTCTGTTGTGAAAATTCTTGTTCTAACAGTGTGGTTTTTAATACTTTCAAAATGTTCTGTTGAGCCAGTAAATCAAGAAGATATTGTCACTAGTCTTGATAAAATTGAAAATGAAAAAAAGCAACTTATTTCCCTAAAGCAAGATTCTTTTTTTTCTGATGAAAAAACTCCACTTAATTTTAAAGTAGCAATATTTGGAGACTCTGGTGTTGGTAGAGGTTTTGAGTCTGTTCTTGAGCTTGTGAAAAAAGAACAGGCAGATATGGTAATTCATTTGGGAGATTTTTCTTATTACTTAGATCATCATTATGGAGCTCAAATTTGGGATAAGAAAGTTAACGAAATATTAGGGGAAAAATACCCTTACTTTCTTGTGGCTGGTAATCATGAAGGGCCAGGGTGGAATTCTTATGTTGAGCTTTTTTATAAAAGATTAGAACATCTGCCACAAGGTACATGCACAGTTGCGCAAGGAGTAAAAGATTTAGGAGTAAAATCCTACTGTAATTATAAAGGAGTTTTTATGCTTCTTTCTGGAGTAGGAAGTGTAGGGATCGGCCATGAATCTTTTATTAGATCTGCTCTAGAGAGAAATAAAAGCTCAGATTGGAAAATCTGTGCTTGGCATAAGAATCAAAATAGTCTTCAGTTGGGGCACAAGCCAAGTGAAGTGGGTTGGGCACCTTACAAGCTTTGTCAGACCCATGGAGCAGTTGTTGCTACTGGGCATGAGCACTCTTATGGTAGAACAAGAACTTTGACAGAGGTGAGTAATATTTTAAAAAATCAGGGTGCAGTGGGTGCAAATGACGAAGTGACTTTGGCACCAGGAAAAAATTTTGTTTCAGTGATTGGCACAGGAGGAAAGTCTTTTCGTCCTTATAACTGCCTGAAGGGGGCTCTTGATCCTTGGTGGGCCTCTATTTACACAACAAATTATGTGGTAAAAAATAGAGAGCCTCTTAAGCCTCTTTCGTGTGTTGATAATTTGGATGAGTTAAAAGAAGATGACCAAAACACAATTGATTTTGGAGTTCTCTTTTTAGAATTAAACTTTGAGGGTCAAGAGAAAAAAGCAAGAGGCCGTTTTGTGACTACAAAAGGTAGAGTCTTGGATGAGTTTATGGTGACAAAAGAAAACTAGGATACTTAAACATTATTGGAAAAGACGTTTGACTGTCAGTCCTTGAACAATCACAGAAAAAATAACAACGATGAAAGTCATGGAAATAATGACTTCTCGGTATTCGCTTTCAGGAAGAGAAAGAGCAAGGGCTATAGAAATCCCTCCTCTTAGTCCACCCCAAGTGAGAATAGGAATAACTTTTTTTGGAAAGCTTCTTTTCAATCTTAGGAGGTTAATAATTCCAGCAACACCTATAAAACGAGTGATGAGAACCACAGGGACAGCGAGAATGCCAGCAAGAAAGTAGGTAAACTTAAAAGACAGCACAAGAACTTCAAGTCCTAAGAGCACAAAGAGGATTGAGTTCATGATTTCGTCAACTAGGTGCCAAAAAATATCGATATGCTCAGAACTTTTGTCAGACATAGCAAGTTGGCGCCCTCTGTTACCAATAAGAAGTCCAGCGCATACGGCTACAATCGGTTCACTCACATGAAGGTGATGGCTGAGAGACCCTCCTGCAAAAACAACAGCAATAGTAATTAGAATTTCTGTTATGTAGTCATCCACAAGTTTTAAGGTCAAGTAAGCAAGGTAGCCAAGAATAAGGCCAAGTAAAGCTCCTCCAACACTTTCTCTGACGAAAAGCCATAGGATTGCACTCCACTCAAAACTTCCTCCTTTGTAGAGAACTCCGAAGATAACGCTGAACATAACAATGGCGACCCCATCGTTAAAAAGTGACTCTCCAGCAATTTTAGCTTGTAAAGAAGGGGAAGCCCCAAGGGACTTTAAAATAGACATGACAGCAATCGGGTCTGTTGGAGAGATAATACTCCCAAAAAGAAGGCAATAAAGAAAAGGAATAGGAATTCCAATGAGTTCAAGTAGAAACTGCAAAGTAAAAGCGATACCAAAGGCAGAAAAAACAACTCCAACAGTGGCAAGTAAGCCGATCACCATTTTATTTTTATAAAGGTCTTCGAAGTTGACATGAAGTGCACTAGCAAAAAGAAGAATGCCAAGCATCCCTCTAATGACGAGTTCATCAAACTTTATCAGATGAATGGTTTCTTTTGCCCATGTGAGAGAGTCGGAAAAAAAAGAAAGCTCTCCGATTAAGATCAAAACAAAGGACATAATAATACTGTTAATCATGAGACCAATAGTGGTTGGGAGTTTCCAATAGCGGCAGTTAATGACACTAAACCCTGCGGTTGTGACAAAAATTAGTGAAAGAATAGTGAAAAAATCCATAAAGGCCTAAGCTCCTATTCTGTTTCTAGAAGAGAGATTTTTCAGAGGAGTATCCTCTGAGATATTTGATTTTAATGTGAGCTGTCCACTGGTGCTCAGTGTAACAGAGAATGTTGCAAAAAACAACTTAGTACTTAGGAAGGTGATGAGATTAGGCTTCTTTTTCAAAAGAAACTGTTTTTAGTTTTTCATTAAATGAATGATTGTTTTGTGAGAGGTTCTTCTTTTAGTGAGGCATAAATTTTTTTGAAAAAAAATCATGAAAATTCTCTGTGACAATAGTCAAATTTAGTGAAACTTCTTATTGTGAATATTGTGAAATTTCGGATGATGAAATTATTCAATTTACATAATGGAGTCAAGAGTGATTAAAAAACAAAAAAGAGCTTTAGTTTGTGGGGCTGGTGGTTTTATTGGGAGCCATCTTGTTAAATCGTTGAAGAAAGATGGTTACTGGGTACGAGGTGTAGATCTAAAATACCCAGAGTTTTCAACAACAGATGCAGATGATTTTCTAATTGCTGATTTAAGAGATTATGATAGTTGCAAAAAATCTCTTACAGGTTCTATTGATGAAGTTTATCAACTAGCAGCTGATATGGGAGGAGCAGGTTTTGTTTTCACAGGAGAAAACGATTTTGATATCATGCATAACTCCTCTATTATTAATCTTCATATGATTAAACTTTGTAATGAGATGTCGATTTCTAAAATATTTTATTCCTCTTCTGCTTGTATGTATCCTGAACACAACCAGATGGCTCCTCTTAATCCTAAGTGCAGTGAAGATTCAGCCTATCCTGCAAATCCAGATAGTGAATATGGTTGGGAAAAACTCTTTAGTGAACGTCTTTATTTGGCAGCTCACAGAAACTATAAGCTCAATGTAAGGGTAGCTCGTTTTCACAATATATTTGGCCCAGAAGGAACCTGGACAGGTGGTCGCGAAAAAGCACCAGCAGCTCTTTGCAGAAAAGTAGCTGAATCTTCTGACGGGGGTGTTATTAAAATTTGGGGGTCAGGTAAACAGACGAGATCTTTTCTTTTTATAGATGACTGTGTTGAAGCTGTGAGACGTCTTATGGAAAGTGATTTCTTAGGCCCTGTTAACATAGGCTCAGAAGAGATGGTCACAATTGATGAGTTAGCTAAAATGATTATTGCGATATCTGGAAAAAACATTTCGCTAAAACATATTGATGGGCCTGTAGGTGTTCAGGGTAGGAACTCTGATAATGCTCTCATAAAAGAAAAATTATCTTGGGAACCAAGAGGAAGTCTTCGCGAGGGGCTTGTAAAAACTTACCCTTGGATTAGAAAGCAAGCAGAAAAAATTTCTGTGATTCTTCCTCAAAAAAAGAGGATGGAATCAAGAGTGGTACGTTCTTAGAAAAGCACTTCTTCTTTCTGTTAAAGCTTTATTTGATTCCCTCTTGACCCCTTAAAGTCTTCTCAGTTAAACTCCAAAAATCCTATTGTATTTTAATCTGTTTCTAGAGCCATCGTAGGGCCTAGAGCTTTACTTGAGATGAGTTGTATTCATCTTGAATTATAAGGAAAAATAAAATGAAAGTATCTCTCCCAGACGGATCCGTACGCGAGCTACAAGAAGGCTCAAATAGTTTTGACTTAGCAAAATCTATCAGCCAAGGTCTTGCAAAATCAGCAGTAGTAGCTTCTGTTAATGGAAAACTTGTTGATTTAAGTCGAGAATTATCAAACGGCGACAAAGTATCCATATTCACAAAACAAGATAAAGAAGCTTTAGAGGTCTTAAGACACTCAGCAGCTCACCTTATGGCTGATGCTATTTTGCGTCTTTACCCAAAAGCAGAGCTGACAATCGGCCCTGTTATAGAAGATGGTTTTTATTACGATATTTTCTTGCCTGATGGAAAAATAGCTCCTGAGGATTTTCCAAAAATTGAGCAAGAAATGCTAAGGATTGTGAAGAAGAACGATCCGTTTCAGTGTCACAAAGCAAGCTATGATGAAGCTAACGAACATTACGCTCGTTACCTTGCTATTGATGGTGGAAAAAACAAATTCAAAACTGAGATCATAGAAGATATTAAAAACAGGGGAGAAGAACTCACTTTTTATAAACATGGTGACTTTATCGATCTTTGTCGTGGGCCTCATGTACCCAACACAAATTTTCTTAAAAATGTGAAGCTCACAAAAGTGTCTGGAGCCTACTGGAGAGCAGACGCTAAAAGAGAGCAGCTTGTTCGTATTTATGGAACAGCTTTTTTTGAAAAAAAAGAACTAGAGGATTATCTTAATTTTCTAGAAGAAGCAAAAAAAAGAGATCATAGAGTTCTTGGAGAAAAGCTCGATCTCTTCACATTTTATGAAGAAGCTCCTGGATTTCCGTTTTTTCAACCGAATGGAACCATTCTCTTTAATCTTCTTGTCGAATATATGAGATCTTGTCTCAAGAAAAAAAATTACTTAGAGGTTAAAACTCCTCTTGTTCTTTCAGAAGATCTTTGGCACAGATCCGGTCATTACGATAATTATATGGAGAATATGTTCTTCACAAAGCTCAAACTTCGCGATCCTAAAAATCCAGAAAATATTAAGGATAACGTAGAAGAAGAACGTCCAATGGCTCTTAAGCCTATGAACTGTCCAGGTCATCTTATGCTTTATAAGTCGAGGCTCCACTCTCATAAAGAGCTCCCTCTTCGTATGTCTGAGCTTGGACTTGTTCATAGACGTGAACTCTCAGGGGTTCGTCATGGTCTTTTCCGTGTTCAAGCTTTCACACAAGATGATGCTCATCATTTTTGTACACCAGATCAGGTGACAGAAGAAATTATGCTTCTGATAGGGTTTTTCAAAGAGGTCTACACTCATTTTGGTTTAGGTGATATTCGTGTGGAACTATCTACTCGTCCAGAAAAAAGTATTGGTTCAGATGAAATGTGGCAAAAAGCTGAAGCAGCTCTTGAGGCAGCTTTAAAACATGTTGGTCTTGAGTATCAAGTAAATCCAGGAGATGGTGCTTTCTATGGTCCTAAGATAGATTTTCATATTCGTGACACTCTTTCTAGATCTTGGCAGTGTGGAACCATTCAACTCGACTTTTCTATGCCTGAGCGTTTTGGTCTTGTTTATGTAGGAGCTGATGGGGAACGTCACACTCCTGTCATGCTTCACAGGGCTTGTTATGGAAGTTTAGAGCGTTTCCTTGGGATCATCATCGAAAACTATGCTGGAGCTTTTCCTCTTTGGCTTTCTCCTGTGCAGGTAGAAGTTCTTCCTATCAGTGATAAGTATAATGACTATGCCAGTTCTCTCGCTGATAAACTTCGTTCTGAGGGACTGCGTGTGAACTTAAACCTGAAGGATGATCGTATTGGTTACAAAATCAGAGAAGCTAGCCTTAAGAAAATCCCTTACTGCCTTATTCTTGGAGAAAAAGAAATGGAAAGCGGCACTGTGAACGTGCGCTCTCGAGACAAGGGAGAACTTGGAGAACTTTCTCTAGCTGATTTTCTTAGCAGTCTTGAAAACTGGAAAGTATAAATTAATCTTTTTCTTAAAAAAGATATTTTTGTATGCTTGTTTCGTTTCTTGTTTAAGTTTAAGTTCTTTTTTACCCCCCCTGATAAACTAAATACTTGCAGCTTAGAGACACCGGATTTTTTCCGGTGTTTTCTTTTCTTAGAGAAGAAGGCTTACAGCTTTTTTCCAACCTTCTAATTTTTCTTTTCTTTGTTCTTGTTCTTCTTGTGTGAGTTTTACATCAAAGCTTTTGCCAATAGTTTTTTGTTTTTTTAAGTCCTCTAAATTTTTGATAAATCCGCTTCCATAGGCTGAAATAAGAGCAGCACCGTAAGCTGTCGACTCCAAAATTTCTGGTCTTAAAATTTTAAGCTGAGAAAGGTAGCTTTGAGTTTTCATAAGAATTTCATTAGCAGTAGCTCCACCATCAACACAGAGCTCTTTTAATTCAAGTCCACTCTCTTTTTTGAAAGTAGCCAGGAGGTCTTCCACTTGAAAACAAATCCCTTCAAGAGTTGCCTTTATAATTTGTTCTTTTGTGGTGGAACGGGTAAGCCCTAGAAGAATTCCTCTGGCTTTAGGTTTCCAGTAAGGAGCTCCAAGGCCTGTGAGAGCAGGAACAAAATAAATGTGAGGTGCAGCCTCTGTGTCTTCTTTGATTTCACCTGTTTCTTTTACATGGTCTATCATGTGAAGGTTATCTCGTAAAAATCCAACAGCAGCTCCTGCTATGAAACAAGACCCTTCTAGGGCGTAGCTCATTCCTTCTTTTTTTAAATCCCAAGCTATTGTGGTGAGAAGGCCTTCTTTTGAAAGTACAGGTGATTTTCCTGTATTCATAAGAAAGAAGGCACCTGTGCCGTAAGTACACTTTGAGTCTCCTTTTTTAAAACAAGTTTGTCCGAAAAGAGAAGCTTGTTGGTCTCCTAAAATTCCGTGAATAGAAATATTATCAGGCAAAAAAGACAAACCTTTTGTTTTCCCAAAAAGGCTATCAGAATGAATTACTTCAGGAAGTGATGTTTCAGGAATATCTCCCAGAAGACTTAGAAGTTCTTTATCCCATTTTTTTTCTTTGATGTTATAAAGAAGAGTTCTTGAAGCGTTGCTTGGCTCTGTGAAGAAAGACTTTCCTCCAGTAAGCCAGTAGAGTAAAAAAGTATCAATGGTTCCAAGAAGAGCTTCTCCAGATTTTATTTTTTTTGAAATAGTTTTTTCATTTTCTAAAATCCATTTTATTTTTGTTCCAGTGAAGTAAGGATCAAGAAGAAGACCAGTTTTGTTTTGAAATTTTTTTTCTAGATCATTTTTTTTTAGATCTTCACAAATTTTAGCACTTCGCTTGCATTGCCACACAATGGCTTTTCGAAGAGGTTTTCCTGAGTTTTTTTCAAAAACACAAATGGTTTCTCTTTGGTTTGTGATACCGATAGTTTTTATTTGGGTTTCTTTAAAAGTAGGAAATTTCTTTTTGGCTTTTATAAGGCATTCTCTCATGGCTTCTTCGCATGAATTTAAAATTTCTTCTAGATCGTGCTCCACCCAGTCAGAGGAAGGGTAATGTTGAGGAAAGTCCTTGCTCCCTTCGCTTACCAAGTAATGAGGTGTTGTCCCTAAGTCAAAGAGAATGGCTGTTGTTCCTGTTGTGCCTTGATCAAGAGATAAAACAAAGTGGGGATCATGTGGACTCATTTTGAGTGCTCCTAGGTTCTCAAGGTGACTTTTTTTTATTTTTTTGCTAAAGTGGCAACCGAGTTTTCATCACAAGAGTTTCAAGGATGATAAATTCTTTGATCGGTAGGCTACCTTTTTGTACCGCCTAGTTTTAGACTATTTTTAGCTGAGGTCATAGCTCGAATATGCGCATTGTTTTTCTTGGAAGTCCTGAATACGCAGTATACCCGCTGAAGCATTTGGTGGAGCAGGGAGAGCATAAAGTGGTAGGGGTGGTAAGCCAAACTCCTAAGAAAAAAGGGCGAGGTCAAAAAGTTTTTGAATCTCCTGTAACAGTTTATGCAAGAGAAGTTGGTTTAAAGGTTTTGACTCCAGAGAAAGCTTCAAGTGAAGAATTTTTACAAGAGTTAAAAGCTTTGGAGCCTGATCTGTGCGTGACCTGTGCTTATGGCAAGATTTTGACTCAAAAATTTTTGGATATTCCAAAACGAGGAACCATCAATATTCACCCATCAAAGCTACCTCATTACCGCGGAGCTGTCCCTGTTCCTGCAGCTTTGCTAGATGGCTTAAAAGAAACTTCTGTGACAATTCTTTTTACTGTAAAAGCATTGGATGCAGGAAATATTATTGTTCAAGACCATTTTTCTATTGGTGAAGAAGAGAGATCTTCAGAGCTTCTTACTCGTCTTTTCAAAGATTCGTGCATGACTCTTGATAAAGGTTTAAAAAAATTAGAAGACCCTGATTTTGAAGGTGAGTCTCAGGATGAAAGTGTGGTGACTCATTGCAAAAAAATTGCAAAAGATGATGGTCTTGTGGATTGGACAATGTCATCAGAAGAGATCGTAAATCGCTACAGAGCTTTTTATCCTTGGCCTGGTTCTTTTACTTTTTTTGAAGGTAAGAGAGTTCTTCTAGAAGAAGTAAAAAAAATGACTCGAGAAGAAACTCAAGGTCTTTTTTTTTCTGGACAGTTTATCTTCTCGAAAGAGTTTAAAGTTCTTTTTGTGAAAACAGGAGACCATTATCTAGAAGTTGTACAACTGAAGCCTGAAGGAAAAAAACTTTTATCAGCTTCTGATTTTTGGAATCAAATTCCAAAGGATAAAAGGCAAGAAGTTTTTTTTAGTTCTCCTTCATAGTGGTAAGAGTTCATGACAAAGAAAAAAGTAGTGGTAGCCTTGTCTGGAAGTGGCAGAACACTTTTAAATCTTTTGAAGTATGGTGAAGATAATAAAAGCTTTGAAGTGGTTGGAGTGATCACTTCAAGAAAAGAGGTCTACGGAGCCGAGATAGCAAGAAATTATGGGATTCCTCTTTACTTTGAAAAATTTTCAAAGAGCTTTGAAGCAAGCTCTGATTTATCCCTTTGGCTTGAAAGTTTGCAGCCTGACTTGATTGTTTTAGCAGGCTTTTTAAAAATATTTCCTACTCGTTTTGAAGGGGGAGCTAAGTATCCTACTGTCAATATTCATCCTTCTCTTTTGCCTAAGTTTTCTGGCCAAGGCATGTATGGGGCAAAAGTGCACGAGGCAGTTTTACAGGCTCATGAAAAATACAGCGGAGCTAGTGTTCATTTTGTTAATGAAATTTATGATGAGGGCCCACTTCTTGCTCAAATAAAAGTAGAAGTTCTAGAGGAAGACTCTGTAGAGAGCTTAGCAGCTCGTGTTTTTGAGGCTGAATGTGCTATGTATCCAAAAGTAATTGTAGAAGTTTTAAAAGGAAATTTACCTGTAGAGAGGAGACCTCTCCTCTTTAATTTTTAAAAGTAAAATATTTTCTCATCAAAATAAGAAAGAGTGTTAAAATGAAAGAAGAATATCAAATAACAGAAGAGAACTTTGAAACTCATTACCTTCGTTTCGAAAAAAGACAAGCAGGAGTTGGGCTTGTGTTCTGTCCAAAAAAGAAAAGCTATAGTTACAATGCTTACTGCTTTGAACGAGAACTCCTAAAAGAACTTTTTTCTGTGGAACATGAGTTTTTAGAAGATGCTCTTCAAATGATTCACGAAGAGTTTGGTTCTTGGGAGCTTGTGCCCTATGAAAAACAAAAGTCAGGGTGTTCGACTTGCGTGGCTAAATAAGATTTTCTTTTTTTTGTATTCTTTTTTCGCTTCTTCTTTTCTCTTTTCCCAGTGTGAAGCTTTGAGTTTGCTAGATTTAGAAAAGTCTGAGAAACAAATTTTCAAAATTTCTAGTGAAGTTTTAGATTTTTTTAACTCAGGATCGAGTAAGACTCTTGCTTCTTTTTTTCATCCAAGATTAAAAATTACAAAAGAAAAACTCGATGCTTTTTATCAACTAGAGAAATTTCGTCTTGGTATTCCTTTGAATTCATCTCTCTATAGAGTGTGGAAAATTTCTTCAAAAGAAGAAATTGCAGAAGATATTTTGTGTGAAAAAGATGGCGTAAGTTTACTGTCTCACTACGGCTATTCGCATCAATTTAATTTTTGGGTGAATATTTTTGGAAAAAAAGAACAAGGGGTTCTTCTATTTTCTCTTGTTCCTGTAAATGGGAATTACTTGATTGGTTCTTTTCAAGTGGTGAAGTGGTCTCACATGAAAAAAGGTTATGAAGATTGGGTGAGAGAAGCTCTCAAAGAGAAATCAAAAGAACTTTCCTATTTAAAATTAGATATTGCTAAAAAACTTACCCTAGGGGATCCTTTTTTTAAGATTGAAGCTTCAAAAGAAATTGAAAGTTTGCAGAGAAAACTTTTGCTAGAAAAAGAATTTTTTAAAATATATCAAAAAAAACTAAAAACATTAGAGTTGAAGTCTGTTAAGTCTATTTTTAATCAAAATGGGATTGGTCTTCAATTTTCTTACTTACCTCTAGATAAAAGAAAAGAGTCAATAAATTTAGAAGAAGACTGTTTAGCTATTAAAGCTTCTCTTGGTGCTATGATTCAAAATCTTTCTGGGATTCGTTGTGAGTTAGCTTTAAAAACAAGTTCCTCTTCTTCCCAAGAGAGTTTTTTCTTGGCACTTTAAACTTTTTATCTATTTCTGCCGATAGTCTCTTCATGATTATCTTCCTGTTTTTAATTTTCTAAAAAAAGGAAAAAAATGAAGAAATGGCTTGGAGTTATCTTTTTTTCTGTAGTTTTATTTGCAGGTTGTAGTGATGGAAACAATGAAAATAATGGAAAGAATAGCTCTCAGATGAGAGCTCCTCAGATGAATCTTAACATGGAAAATGCTTTTGGTCTTGCTGTTGTCGAAAATGATAGAGCCTCTGCTCTTGCTATTGTGGAAGAGCACAACAAAAGAATTGATGATATGGGACTTGTGGGAGCGCCTAAGATTTCTATTGGAGCTTCAGAAAGAGAAGGCTTTTCTTTGGCAAAAAATGGAAAAGAATTTACATTTCCATCCCTTAAAAAAAATGAGTTTGGTCTCGTTGAATCAAATGATGCTGCTCAACTTATGAGTATTGATAAAGATGGTTCAATCGAAGAAGTTCTTACCTTTGAAAATAATCCAAATGCACAAGAGTTTGATCAAAAAATTGATTATCCATCTATTAAAACTGTAGCTGTATCACCGACGGGTGAGCTTTATTTACATTTTTCACAGCCATTCATTTTTAAAGATGCACCACAAGATAAGAACCCTTGGGATTTTGAAAACGGGTATCAGTGTCAAATTTTCACTTCTACTCAATCAGTAGATAATCTTCTTAGCGATAAAGATGGTGTAGAAGATGCTCTTAAGTGTATTGATAACCTCCATTTTATTTCAAATTGGCAAGCTGAAAGAGAAAGTGTTTTCCAATTTGATAATGAAGGGAATGCATACTACAGAGCTGAAATTCCTCATACTCCAAAGCAGCTTGTTTATAAGCTTGAGCGTGGAAAAACCTATCTAGATCTAAAAACAGATCCTGATGCTATTTCTGAAAAAATTAATGCTAATATTTGTGTTCAAAATTTTCTTGTAACCCAGGCAGCTGGTATATTCTACACAGGCCAAACTTGTAAAAATAACTCCACGGGAGATAGTGGGTTTTTCCGTTACATTTCTCCTGATAACGTCATGACAGAAATTGCTCGTGGATGGTGGAATTTTATTTTTGATATTCAAGAAGCTTCAAGTGATACAAATGAAATTGCTGATCAGGCAGTTTTCTTTGGTCCTAATCCACTTAGTGCTACGACAGCTTCTTGGGATTCTGCTTGTGTTTTTAACTTTGATCCAGAAGGTTCGACTCCACAGGAAAGAATATCAGAGGTCATTACTTGTGGAAGTAATATCTGGGACTGGGTTGAGATGAGACGTGAAGTTGATGTTAACACTTATGGTCGAGGTTATAATAACTGGAAAGAAGCTGGAGAGGCTACT
>JACCDV010172613.1_pt1 | contig 13187 bp, 8 predicted proteins | sample 7446131 | NCBI WGS metagenome assembly JACCDV01 (sample SAMN15323448, study PRJNA562643) | freshwater metagenome | isolation source: river surface water | place: USA:Blue River Watershed | collected 2017-08-17 | reverse complement strand
CCGCCATAATGGAATTAGTAGGCAAACAAAACCACTCCATCGATTCGATAGATTACAACTTTCTATTCATAATAAAACAAACTACTAAAGGTTGTGTAGGTTCTAAACAAGTGCGTCATAGCTACTGATGAGGTAGGGAGTGTAAGAGTCTTTCCTTTCCCCATTACTGCAAACAAAGAGCAAAACTACCAGACCTACATTGAGCATCTTAACCAGGTCTATCTTTGCGTCGTCAGTCTGGACAGTCGCACTCTTGTAACAGTTAGTCGATAAGATCGAGCTATCCATTTATGGAGTGTCATCAATCAGGAAGAATGATACGTCATCTGACCATATTCATATATCAATATTTATCATTTTAATTTGAATGCAAGAATAGGCTCCCCCACCTAAACAAGAAAAAGGATAAAAAGGATAGCCTGAATCTGAGTACTGCTTCTAAATATTGGAAGAGGATGACCCTCATACAAAGGAGCCCGGGTTCTTCCTCAAAATGGCAATAAGCAAAGAAATCAAGATGAGAATGGCATAGCTTGATCGTCAAAAAAAAGATAGGATAGCGAAACTCGAAGAAAAAGAAAAGACGAAATAGTTCTTAGAGTTGAAGCAAAAGTTAGAGTTTATCAGGAAATTGGATGCAAAAAGCTATGAATAGCAAAGAAAGAAAAACATGGGAAACAATGAGATCAACAAATTATTAGCCGATTAGGACCATTTTAAAATGGAACGGTAAAGGCTAACATTCCCACTCTTTGAATCCTTTTAAAATCGTGGGAAATCACCATACATCAAATTTTCATACGCGTTGGGAGCAAAAAATCTAATTATGAGAATCAATAAAAATTATTTCCTGAATGTGCTAAAACTTAGCAGGAAAGACCTTTTCAACATTGCACTATCGTTCATGAGGACATGGGAAACTGATTTCAATAACATGATTAAGACCCTCTGGAAAATATATACAGAAATATAAAAACCTAATACCTATAGCCTCTTTATCAGAGCTTTGGATCTTATATAGGTCACATTCGATGTCATCTACTATGAAAAAAAAGTATATCGCTTTAGGTACAGTCCCTTCGAGTTCAGGACCTCTCCCACCTTCAAGAACGACAATCCACTTACTGGCTACTTTCAAACAATAAGCTGCATTCCCGAATTGAATTATCAGACCAAATCTCAACTTAGTGAGGCTGATTTTTATTCCCAGCATCGCTTGTATATCTTTGATGATCTCACTGACGATAATATTTTCTACAAAATCCTTAATAGAACAAACCTCTTCTTTCAGGTGTATTCGATTTCAAAGGGGACAAATTTTTACTATCAACTGTACAATGAACCTGATGATTTCCTGAAAAAAAGCGTAGGCCACTTCTATCTTTCGACGGTAAGGATGAAGAAATTTATATTTACCTGGCCAATGAAACAATTTAATAAGAAAGGAGACAAGAATAGAAAGATGAGAGAGGAATAGAAATAGATAATTTTGAGCGTTAGCTTCCAATTATAGTCAATCAGCCAGCAGCAACACATAGGAGATCCTGCGTACAAAATGAAAATGCAGATTCTTGAATCAACTAAACTCATAGCCAATGTCGTCAAAGATGATATATCCTACCGAATCAAGGATTGGTACTTGCTCAATAAAGAAGTGCTCATGACAAAGGAAAGAACTCTCTTCGAAGTTTAAAAGAGCTATGTTACAGGAAGGCATAAGTAAAAAGATATCCACACTGAAGATTACTAAACCATTGTTCAGTTTACTTCCAAAGATAAATTTGAAAAGTTTTTTATTGGGCTTTTACTATTGGTGTCAACCTCGCTTGATCGTCATTATTTTACGATTGGTGAAGAAAAGAAAAGGTAAAGATAGATGTAAAAAACAGTGATTTTGGAGACTTATGAAACAAAATTCATTTCAAGTAGAAGACAGTACTTGGAACATTATCATTCTTTAAAACTATTTTTCAAGCATACTTATTATTCAAGCGTGTTCTTTTCTACAGCCAAGGAAGAATAAAAACTAGCCTTTGACTCATTTGTCAAAAATAGTTCCAAACCAACTTAAAATAAATGTTAATATCGGCTCAAATTTGGCTAATGGAAATTCTAAAAGATGATGAAGGCGAAAAAGAAGGTAAATACCAAAAACAAAGAAGAAATGTATGAACTTGAATAAGCTTAATTACTATCCTTCCCTGAATAGTTTAAAAAATACATTTCTACGCTAATTAAGCACTTTCCTTTGAGAGTAGTTTATAAAGACATTCTCAGCTTTGTTGAATCTATCTGCAAGATCTGCTATTCCCCACAAGAAGAAAGCAACACGATAACATTAACCCACTACGAACATGTAATGAAGACGATAGTTAGCGTCCTTTTGGCATACTACTATTACTCACAAGCTAGAGAGAGGTCTGACAAAACCAAGGAGAAAGAAAAGGAAAAATAGAGTTAAAAAGAAGTAGAGTAAATACAAGAGAATAATAACAAAAAATAGAAACCGTAAGATTCTTTCTCAAGAGTGCTATTTATTAAAATTCTTACCAAAGGGTAAATTGGGTTCCTCCCAGAAGAAAAGTTACTCTTCTAAGTTACTTTCAAGATCATGGAATGCAGGACTGTTTGGCACACTCGTCTCAAAGAAGGCTGCATTGTTATAAGAGTGTTTTAAGACCATGTTGATTTTGAAAAAGACTACAACTGTATTAGTTCAATAAAAGGAGATTTAAAAAACAAAAAGATTTACGATGAAGTAACTATTAGATCTCACCTTGAAGGATGCTATATAGACCCAAAATCAGTTATTAATGTATGATATATAAACAATTAGTAATACTATAACATTAATAATAAGAATATTTCTTTTAAGCCTTCAAAAATGATATTTTTGTTGCAATTAAGGGAAATATACTTATTCAAATGTAATAGTAATGCGTCTGTATACAAACTATTCTATTCATGATGGGGAGAATTATTACCTTATTATTGCATCTAGATATTTGTAGTTGTTGGACTAATCTATCGCTTATTAAACCTATTTGAATCAAAATTAAGCTGATTGCAAAGTTAACTTTTTTGCTTGACATTCATCAATAATAAAAGGATATTAAAACACAATGAATTGCTTTATCATTATATAATTATACTAAGCAAACTTCATTATTGGATTGAGCCAATACGATAATAGATGAAAATCATGATTTCGATGAAACTAACCCATCGAAACGTATTTATTTTTTTCTTCAAAGCCATTGTTGTTTTGGAAGATTGAGGCGGCCGATCGGAAATGATCAAAACAGTTAGTAGAAATAATAAATGAAGGGTACAACATTTATAATTAAAAGGTTTTCACACTGTTTAAAGTGGCACTTGGTCGTTGCTTTGCCAAAAGCAACCTATTCGTTCAAGCTAACACCCAATCTTATTCTCTTTACTTCCTTAAAGGTAATGATAATCGACTCCTCTCATCTGAGCACGCCAAACAGATCGAGTCTATTATCTCCTCCAACAACCTCCAAACAAGCTGCTTGCTCTATAACCCCACTGAAGCAATGAGAAAGTTCGATAATTGGAGCCAATCCCTCCCCTGGATCAAAGCTCATTATGCGATCAAATCCAATCCAGCCCTTCCCCTCCTCAATGACTTGCAAGGCAGAAAATCAGGGTTCGATTGTGCTTCCAGGACCGAACTTGAGAATGTGTTAGATGTTGGAGCTGATCGAAGATATGTTGTCTACTCCAATCCCATCAAGGATGAAAGCGACCTCCTTTGGGCCGAAAGAAACGGAATCAAGACAACCACAGCTGACTCGATTGATTAGCTGATCAAGATCAAAAAGATTGCTCCCAGCATGGATATTTTGTGGAGAATCGCCATCAAAGAAGAAGCCTCTGATAATCTCTCAACTCCTTTCAGTGGCAAATTCGGTGACGACATTGATACTCCCTAAAAGATCCATAAACGAATGGAAGAGATCAGCAACATGGACATCAACATCAAAGGAATTCATTTCCATTGCGGGTCAGGAATGCATGGATCATCAGCTTTCAACAAGGCCGTTCTTTTAGCAAGGTAGTGCTTGAAAATTGGACGTGAATATGGACATGAGATGTCCATAATGGATGTTGGTGGAGGATTCCCATCTGCAGATTTGAATAAGAAAACGATTGATGCCCTTAAGATTACTGAAAACGATCCTTTGGGGTATACAGTTATAGCTGAACCAGGTAGGCACTTTTGTGGAAACTCTTTTTATCTGTTAACTAGAGTACTTGGAAAACGACTCAAAAGCGGAAAGCCTTGCTTCCATCTCAACTAATCCTTATATCACAGTTTCAACTGTAATGTAATGGATGGAGTCTCATTCGAAAACAGCCAAGACCAATTCTACAGAGCCATGGAAAATGGAAGAGATACTGAAGTTGGATAGCTTAAAGACTCAACCCTCTTCGGTATGACTTGCGATGGAATGGATATCATTACTAAGACTATGGGTGTTCCTACATCTTTGAAGGTAGGAGATTGGCTTTGTGTTTCAGGAATGGGTGCCTATACATACGGCTGCCGAAGCAACTTCAACGGAATGCGCAGTACTGACAGAGTTATTCGCTGGAATACCAAGCTTTAATAAGTCGAAAGTGTGGCTCCCCTCCCATCTTTCGAGTATGTCTTCTGAAATGATTCATTCAATCTAATACTACAATTATGGTACTATCAAATAATCAAATTTAATTGAATAAATTTCATTTATTAGTAAGCAGAATTTAAGTCTCGAACCAATATCCTAATTTATTAATAATAAGAAGTTTCTTAGTAAATGAGTTGTGAATAATATTGAGATGACATCAGAACCTTTTTCCCTTTTTGACTTAGGTGGCTTGTTGAGGTTTAACCTATTCTTTCTTCTCAGGCTTGTTCACATCAGCAACCCATTTTCCTTTCTTCTCAGCAGCTGGATTGGTTGGTGGAGGAGGTACAAATACTGCCTTTTTAGGCTATTACTTCTTTATCTCTTCTTTCTTTTATACAACAGCCTATGTCACTGCATTATTTAATGTAATCTCCTTCTTCTCAGGGATCTATTTCTTTTCCTCCTAAACCACAGTCTTCTTGGAACCAATCGCCCACTTCCCTCCATCCTGCTTTTTCTCCTTTGGTTATTTCTCTTATTTTACCCCTTCAAGCCTTTCAAACACGTTGTTTGATTTTCCAATATTGATAGGAGCTGTAGGCTAAGGCTTTTTAACCTCCTTCTTAGCAATAACAGGAGCTGATTTTGCAAATGTCCACTTTCCATTCTTAGACTCCTCAGCCTCGATCAGTTTTTCTTGCTACTCAGCCATCTTTAATTGCTGCTATTTCTTTTTCTATATCAGCGAATCATTACCAGATGCTCTTAGTAGAGTGCCTTTGCTCGAATCATTACTTTGTCTTTGAAGTTCTCCTTAAGGATCTTTTTGAAATCATGAAGATCGCTGTCGAACTGATTATTGACTTGCCTAACCTCTTCTTCGATTTTGCCTTTCTGTATAAAGATAGAATTACAAAATATTTGGCCAAGGCTTTAAGCTTCTCTTGATTGGCATGATGCTAATCATAGGATTTCCTTGCAGACTAAACCCAGCCTGCTTGCAATTTTTGCTCCTATTCATTGGAGAGGATCGCATTCTTGATTTTTGGGATGAGCCTTTCTCTTCTTTATCTTTCGAGGAAGTCCACATGGGTAAATGCTTTTTTGAGCCTTGCCTCCTTGTTATTGGCTATCTTCTTCTTTGTAAGCTCCAGATGCTCCAGCAATACTTAGATTGACAAATTTTATATCTATTCGTCAGTCAAAAGCTCGATCTTCTTCTCCATTATCCTTACTACTCTTTGCTACTTAATGCTAATAATGTCATTAATGATGATTCTCTTGGCTGCTAATAGCTTCTGCATTTCTTAGTTTTTCTTAGCGATTTCACTCTATCTGATCTTTCTTTCGATCTCCTCCTTTTCTTTCAGCTCCCTTTCCTCTTTTTCTTTCTGCATTCCTGCCTTCCTCAGCTCCAGCAATGGCTTCTTAAGTTTCTTCTTGAATTAATCGATCTTATATTGACGAATACTCCATATGTTTTGCTAGGCGTTGTTTATGTAATCTTATGCTTTTCTTCGAATGTGCGCCTCGTCTAGCTTTCTTTGTTCTTCAACAAGCAAAGCAACATCAATAAAAATCTAATGGAATTCTTCAGATGAGTTGATTTGCTGGGCTTGGTCTTCGAAGACTAAGATACCTTGGCTTTAATCGAAAGTAAAATCAAGAGTTTTTTGGCGATGAGCTTGGATTAAAATTCGCTTGATAGTTTCAAGGGGCAAGGGAATAAGTCTTTCCAGGGAGGAGAGGCGAATCCTTTGATAAACCTATGCAATCGAAACCAGCTGCTTATTGATCAAAGTAGCCTCAATAAGACTTTGAAATTGTGAGTTTTCTTCTTCAAGTCTACCAACTAGTTCAAGTCCTTTCTTTAAGGAGGAAACTCCAAATTAAAGGAACATAAAGTTCCAGAGCTAGCCTACGTTTTGATTAGCATTTTCAAGGACTCCTCGAGAAACCATTAGTTCAACCAACTCCTATTTTGATGGGATCTTGCCGCTCAGGGTAATCATGGAGCAAACCTTTTCCTGGATATCTTTCGATTGAGTTTTCTCTAAGGTGACCTGAGGGATGGCAAGGATGGAGAGGAGAAGCCTATCAGCAAGTCTTTGCTTTTCCTCTTGAGTAATTTTGGGCTTGGTGAGATATGCAGTATAATAGTTATAGTAGGCAAAGGCATGATAATGCCAGAAGTTATTCTTGCTAAAGAGAAAAGCTAAGCTTTAGTAGTATTGGCATTTTAAGCTATTCTTGAGAGGAGCCTTTCTCACTCGCATAATAGAACTCACATCTTCAAGAACCTGGAAGGACTACCCCCATAAGCCTAGCTTTGTAGTCACTTTGAATTGCTCCATCCGGATTTCAATGTTACGAGTATTCACGTCTGTCTTTTCGATGTCGATGTAAATTGCCTTTTGCTGTTCTGCTTTATCGCGCTTATTAAAAGCAGTTTGAAGTCCACTTCTCAAACTTTTGCAAAAACTCTTGAATTATTGAACCCGGTTATACCGATCAACAAAGTCAAAGATTTTATTGAGTGTTGCCATATAGACATCTTCTAATTTTTGGTTGACCCTCACAGTTTCAACAATCGACTTGTATCCTTCCCACACCAGCTTCAGCTTATTCCTCACTTGGGTTTGTCTTTGCTTTACTTCAGGATGCAAACTGTCCAAAATAATTTAGGGAGATGGTTCGTCGATTTCAATATTTGGCAGGGAGCGAATGATGGGCAAATCTGCAGTTGTTATCTATTCATCCAATATGGTCTCGAGCTTCTTGTCACGATAGTGTTCAAGCACATACTTCAAAGACTCAGAATACTGTCCTTGAGTGATAGCCCTGTAAGATTTGAAGATGTCCTTGATGGCAGAATGCATGTTGGTTTCAAAAGCAAGCTCGATAAATTCATACTGTGTTATTGAAGACTTACTGCTAACTTCTAAAGACTCAAGCTCCATGTGATTTTGCGCTTGGTTGCATTGGTCAAATACTCATAGCTGATTGACAGAGCAGTATAAAGGGTTGAGTTAGAGCTTTCTTCGTTTTCAGGGTCTTAGGCAGCAATGAGGCCTAAATAAGAGGATGGATACCATTGATGTAGGAAAGGGTCTGTTCAGCAGTCCACTGAGTTGCGTCACTTCCTCGACTCATTCAACAATTGATTATATCCAAGAAATAGCTAAATCAAGATAATAATTAGAATTTTGAATGAATTAATAGGGTATTGTATCTACTTCTCAAAAAGTAGACTCTATTAATTTTGAGTTATAATATGGAAGAACTACTAACTAATACTTTCATCGCAAAAAATATACCCATTGAATTTCATACAGGCATTTGGGAAAAGATCTCCCAACAACCACCATAATAATATCAGATTTAGCAGCATCACTTGTATAAATTACTTCAAAAAGATGAAGCCCTCAAAGAAAAATATTTTTAAAAGTTTTAAAAGAACCATTTAAATCTCTATGGCTGGTCACTTCTTGCATCACGGCAAAAAATAGAGATTGAACCATACCTGTTTCGCCCCATCCTCCAACAAACTCCTTCCTTCCATAAGCCCAAGATCACCAAGCTCAAATTGAACCTTGTTCCCAATAGGAATCTAAGAACCTAGCCCAGTTAGATTCAAAAGTTAATGAGAAACGCTGCAACTTCGAAGGAGGGCGGAAAAGTAATAAGTGAAGAGTTGGACAGCCATGAGCTTTACTTACAAACTTTCGCTGCCTGCCGAGGAGACCACTATGTACCGTACGATTATACACGCCATATGAAAAGTGGACTCTAAAGATCCTATTATAACTCATTCATTCGCCAAAAACATAACCGCAATTACTCGAACCCATGTGAAAAGGAAAACACCCTCTCGAAGTTCATTTAGTGGACATAGATGAAAGAGAAAATCTCACTCCTTAGCTTTAGATCCATTCTTTCAAATAATCAGCTAAACAGCGAAAGAGGCCTTCAAAACTTACTCAAACGGAAGGGCAGTAGGAAGCTGGTCCTTGTTAATCATCAAAGGAAGCCTGTAAACTATTTAATGAGAACTCCAGCATAAGAGAACCCTTGATTTATGTAAAGTTTTATTGCGAAGATGTGGTAAATAATTATTAACAATAAACTGCAACTTCATTTAGAATATATTGGTCATAATAATATTGGGATTATGGATGACTTGAAAGCTGAGCCTGTCAATATTCCTTTAGCCACTTCAGGAGAAGGCAATTTTTTTGTCCGCTCCTCACTCCCAGTTGGCCAAAACAGACCAATCAATACTGTTTCAATGTACGCGGGATTGGGAAGAAAAAAGATACTACCTAAACAGCAAGGCAATCTATTGCTATCCTCCCCTCACAAGCGATCATAAAGTACTCACAATCAAAGCACCTAGTAGAAAAGCATAGTTCGATACAAGAAGATTGAAGGAGCTAATTAAACCTCTTTCACAGGACTAAACCCTTTGAAATAGTTTAAGAGACAAGCAACCCGAGGGAAAGTTAGGGCAGGTTTAAGCCAATCTGATAAAAACCTAAAGAAATATTTGTAAATAGTTGAAAAAGTTTAAGCCGAATATCTGTCATTGTGCCAAGAGCAATACTCCAAAGCAGCCGAGGGTAATATAGTAAGGATTTAGTTATAGTAAGACTCCTCAATTATTCTGTTGACTTCAATCTGCCTGAACAATTCCTCAGAGCTCTAAAGGTACTTGCAGATTTTTATTTCAATACGGATAAGCTTGTGTAGGCAGTCTTCTACTATGACCAAGCAAGATAGGCCTGTCTACTGTTAAATCACTCTGTGCTTTTGATTTAGTCCTTAATTGGATTGGCTCAATGCTGCGGAAAGATTGGGATTGAGAAGTAAGGAATAAAGATTCTCAAGAAGGCATTAGAGTATGTTTGGATAAAGGAACTTGAATAGCTGGAGTTGAAAATTTATGATTAAATTGGAAAGCTTCACTATTATATGGGCAATTTACAGAAAGCTCGTCAATATCACTCTCGCCATGTTAATGCATTGCGTGAGCCAGTTGACTCAGCTCTTCGCCAACTATCCAAGCAGAGGATATTGAAGTCCGAGGAAATATATCTGGAAACAAGGTATAAATAGATAGATAAAATTCTTCTTGTTCATTTGAAAGTCCCTATTCGAAGTGTTTAACACGTACCTTTGGTCTTTGAGGAAAATTAAGAGGAACCACTAAGAAAAAACTTCTCTCTGTCCATCAAATATTTTGCAGGATAATAGCCAGTTGAATAAATCAAGAGGGTTTTGAAGGGTTGGTTTTTTAGAGACGAAATCGAGGATCCGAACTTACCAGAACCTGACTGGAACACTACTACCAAACCCAAGAAACATGGGCTGCTTGACTTCCAATTGAACCAGCAGTTAAAGAAGTTCTAGGTGCAAACAAAGAGTGACAAGAAGAAACTTGGAAGGAGCTTTTTCCCTGTCAAATAGTCCCTAGATGAACAAATATCTCGCATAATAAAAGAGCCTCCCTTGTAGCCTGACTGGTATTAGAAAATAGTTAAGCAAATCAATAGAGATCATCGCAATAAGCTGCTTAATGTTAGAAACGCAGTGAGGATGAGAGGGTTTAACAAGAAGGTTGTGCCTTCAGTGGACATCCTCAAAGACATCTACAATTCACTGTTTGACCGCTCCAATCTCTTCAAGATACAAACACAAAACGCGAGCTTCACTACCTGATTAATTGAATATAATTTCCTATATTAACTGATCATAATAAGTTAATTTCCTAATTTTTAAATTTAGTCATGGGCTGTTAATCCTCTGCCGAAGTCTAACAAATCAAATACAAGTTTTCCTCCAAACTATTGCTTAATATGAGACAAGCAAGTAACAACCCCGAAAACAACACTTAACTCAGCTTGAATAAGAGCAATAGTTCATTGGACTCTCAGCTTGACCTTTCCATAGCTTACTATCAAGAGTTCCTCTAAACCAATCTGCACCTCAAATATCCGTTCGATGGGTTGGGCAACATTGAAGACCAGGTGGGATATTATTAAAATAATGTTGAGGGTTGGTATTAGATGGGCCGTTAGAACTCAACTATCCATGGCAATCCCTTTGACTCCCTCTCGCTTTGCTATTCGATGAAGCAGGACCTTTCTGAAGGTAGGAAATGGTATTAGCAAATGGTTGGCAAACACCCATAATGCTTCCAGCTTTACTTCGGGTTAGGCAACATTTATTATAAAATGAAAATGTTCAAATAGGCCTAAAGTTGCTATAGAAAGTCCATAGACTTGAATCCTCGCTTGGATAAAGCCTACCAAAATATAGCCAATATTTACTGTTATAAAAAATATGATAACTCTCAAGCTGAATAATGGGCTAAATTTACTATCAAGCTCAATCCCAACAATTAATATGCAGCTCTTGTGCATGCTCTTATAAATTAAAATAATAATATGAAAATTAACTTACTATAAAAGCTTCGCGAAAAATACTGGAAGTATGTAAGGATACACAACGCTTTGGGACACGTCTATGTGTAGAAGAAAAACTATGAGATGGCAATAAAAATATTTGAATAAGGCTTTAGGATAAATCCTCACTATTACTCGATTCCTTGCGGACTAGCATTCTGTTACTACAAGCTTGATAGAATCGACTGGTCAATCGAATGGAGTCAGAAGGCAATACTGTTAAACCCTAACCATCACTAACCTTATCACTGCTTAGGAGATGCCTTCAGAAAGAAGGGACTACTAAATGAGGCCAAACAATAATATCTTAAGTGCCTCTAAGTCAATCCTTAGTTTGACTAGGCTTATTTGAAATTAGGCAACGTACTTGCCGATCTCAATGAGAAAGAAGAGGCCATTAAATACTATGAAGCTTATTTGTTGAGGGATGAACACAATTTATCTGTGCTATAAAAACTATTGAAACTACACTCCAAAAAATAATCTAACAATAAAAAGCTTTAATATATACTCAAAATACTCAATATTGATAACGAGCATTAGTAATCATTAAGCCATCTGACCAAAATATTTAAAAGCAGTACTGATTAATTCTGCAAAGATATAATATCCCAGTATATTTCCGCTGCTGAGGACACTCAAAAGGCAAGGGAGAAGATGAATGAGATATACAACAAAAGCAGGAAAACAAAATCGGCAGCTAAATTATGAATAGTAATGATTTTATTTACAGTAAAATTAGAAAGAATAAATTAGTCACTAATAATGGTACATGAATGAATTAGCCGTGGAGCGAAATAACTTTTATTTTGACGAATTTATATTTCTGCTCTTAAGGAATGTAAACCGTTATTGCCCTTTTAGTGATTTTTTTAGTAAAGTAGCTCTGCTTTGTATAGGGCATTAACTTTTCCTTTCTCTTTATCTCTTAAAGCGCTCCTTTATTGAATTGATTTTTTGATATTCGATTGCGCCCCGAGTGTTTGAGGCAATTTAATAATCTTATATTTTTCTTAAAAGATTACGATTAGATTGCTGTGATTTTAAAGTAATTGTTGATTGAGAGGCAAAAGAGCGATTTTATGTCCTCACATTTTTCTTTGTACTTCTGCTTTAGCAACGAGATTTGGATTCAGTTTATATAAAACCAACAAGCTTTTCAATATTGGTAGACCGACTTCTAAACAAAAGAGCCTATCGCTTATTTGATTACTTTGGTATTGTCGGTGGGGTTGCGACTGGTGGATTTGTCCACAATGGGTGAGAATGGTATTCATATGTTTTATTACTTTTGATGGCAAGGAACTAAACTTCAGAAGATTCACAAAAGTATTGATATTTGCAATTTTTGATAATAACCTCACCTTAGCCAATAATAAGCTTTTGAAAGGCATTCTAAGTCCATTGGACAAGAACACATCCCCTTTTTATCACCGCAAGTTCAAATTACTCACCGAGTTTAATTTCATTTCTAAATGAGAGAACGATTCTCTTATATATAAAGGTAAGCTGATTGTTTACTGTAAATACATTATTGTTTCCAATAATGAGTTTATTGATTTGATTGATTCTCTCATAAAAGCTCTGCTAAGCAAGTTACTCAGGGGGGATAAACCAGAAATATGTATTAGGCAAGGCAATACAATTGTTAGTACTCACAATCAGCTGGTAAGGCTCACTAACCTCGATAATATTCAATTTATTGTTGACTACACAGTTCTTTCTGATGGGTCGACTTTCCATCTTGTTAATCGCATGGTCAATCTAGATCTTACTATTCTTAGCCTATTTAGAAAGGAGGACGCGGATCTTACCTCGCATCAGAATATATACTCCTTCTCTTAGTCTTTGGGCTTGCATATAGTGTTATACTTTTCTACATCCTAAGAGGATGTGTGGGTTATCGAAAAACAAGGTAAGTTGAGCGATGAAGGGATTTTAGGAGTTGGAATTCATCACAAACATATTCCACGTTTCATCATTAAAAGACTGTTTTTTAAAGAGGGAGTCAGTGGGGTATTTTTGAGTTTGGTAGTTTGTATTTGCTTTCGATATTCTTCTATTCATGCAATAATCAAATTAATTT
>JACCDV011228719.1_pt1 | contig 13189 bp, 23 predicted proteins | sample 7446131 | NCBI WGS metagenome assembly JACCDV01 (sample SAMN15323448, study PRJNA562643) | freshwater metagenome | isolation source: river surface water | place: USA:Blue River Watershed | collected 2017-08-17 | reverse complement strand
ATTGAACACCCTCGTTGTTATACACATTGAGAATGTATCGTTTCTTTGCAGTCCAAATACCTTTGTCAGATAAAGCTTCACGCTTCATTTGCATTTTTTGGGCATACGCATGGACATACGAAGCAAGTTCCTGATAACTTTGGTCAATAAAAGGTTGTATTTTATCTTCACAAACTTTATCCATGAATTCGATGATTCGGTTAGGATCCTTTGTCTGCGAATACACTTTATTAACCAACTCACCAAGGCGGAGATAAATCGAGTCTGTGTCAGAGGCGATAACATAATCTTCATTTTCAGTCTTTAATAGTTTATTCATGTATTGATTTAACTTATTTTCAATCCAACGAATAGACAATTGACCGGCAAGTGTAACTGCCAATGCCTGTCGCAAATCATAGAATCGAAAATACTGTGACCCTAACGCACCATAAGCGGAGTTTAGAGACACTTTCTTTGCAAGTTGAAGATTATTATATCGTGCAACAAGTTTATCAATCTCGACCTTTTTGACCGGGTCTTTTTCATTGACATAATCTTGTTTTGCCTTTAACATCATTTTCTTAAACTTCTTTCTATCTTCATACATTTCTTCCATCATCTTTGGTAAGAAACCTTGTATGTCGGTTCGAAAGAATTGACCATTTGGTGTTAAGGTACACCCATGTAGTTTGGAAGTATCAACTTCTGATGCCAACAAACTATTCACATTGACATTCTGTTTCAGAACATCACGCATTTCTTGGGTGTGGTTTTCTGGTTCAATCAATGTCTCTGGTGAAATATTGTATTGAATCAGAAGATGCGGATACAGACTGTTCAAGTCAAACGATGCAACCCAATCGTGCATGCCGACCTGTGGGTCTTTCACATATGCGCCTTCAAATGCAGAATTTTTTCTTTGAATCACTTTTGGTGGGACAATAATCTTTTTCTCAAGCAAATGAGAATAGATTAGAGCATCCCACATACGAGTTTGTGCGAACACATCTTCGTAGTTTGTTTTTGTATCATATGCCAGAGTAAGTGCCAACTCAAGCAGTTTTAGTTTATCTTCAAGTTTGACGATAAGTTCCACATCTTTGATGTTATATTCAATAAACTTTTGATAGTTAAGTCTATACAGTTGATGTAGGTTGTCGTATTCGTCATACGAGAGTTTGTTTTCGCCAAGTTCGACATTCGCAATATTATCCAGTTTATAAGATTCTTGGGACTTGCCACCTGGCGCATACCATTTATACAGTTCAATATAATCAAGGGCAGAAACACCACCGATATTATACTGAATCAATTCTCGGCCATTGATTGTGACCTTTCTTTCCCACATGTAGTTCCAAGGAGAAAGTTTCTTCGCTTCATCTGCACCGAGAACCATACGAAATCTATTGACAAGATATGGTACATCAAAGAAGTCAATGTTCCAACCTGTGACAACATCGGGACAATTTTCGGACCAATCTTTCAGAAATCTTTTGCAAAGGTCTGATTCACTATCGCATTTGATATAGACTTCTTCGCCTTTTGTTTCATAGTCACCACAACCATAAACAGTAGTACCACCATTCAATGTTTTCCATGCGATGGCAGTAATAGGTTCAGTTGCTTTGTATGGGTCTGGGAAACCATTCTCAGAACCCACCTCAATATCGATAATGGCAATGTTGATGTGTTGAATGTCCCAATCAATTTGTCCAACAAATTCATCCGCAATAAACGAATATTCGAATCTGTCGTTACCATAGATTTTGAAATTCTCAACACCATCATACTTGCGAACAAAGTCTTTAGCGTCACGAATGTCGCTGAACTTCATAGGTTCAAGATTATCACCGAATAGTGTTTTCCATTCAGATGGTTTCTTCGATGGCAAAAACAAAGTAGGCGAGTATTGTATTTTTAACTTTACTCGCCTACCGTTCTTGACACCTCTAAAAAGAATGTTGTTGCCCTGAACGGCAACATTGGTGTAATATTTACTCATTCAATAATTGTATCATACTTTTGGAATTGCAGAGGCAATTTGAATGCCAGAACCGAATACCTGATTGTATTGATTTTCTAGTTCACGGCCTGGAGTTGTTACGCAAAGAACATCAATCTTTTGAATTTCAATGCCTGTTTTGAATTCTTCGGCATAATCTAAGAATGGTGCGAAACCCATCATCGGGCCTTCTTTTGTTGGTTGAACAACTACTTGAACTGGTTGTTTAATTTTGAAACTGTTGAATAGTTTATTATCCAATTCTTCATCAGTATGAGCCAGGATTGTGTGGTTCGTCTTGAATGTTATTAGTTTTATCGTCATAGTGTTTAACCTCAATTACCGAATCTTTCGGTTGTTTTAAAGAAAATTCTGTTGCTTCTTGGAAAGTATCGAAGCATTTAGAGGAAACCATACTGCCGTTTCCAAAATAATAATACACTTTATACATTGACCTTTGTCTCCGCAGGAACAACACCGATGGTCACCCATCGTTTAGGAAATAACATTTCTCGACCTTGAAAATCTCTCATGTCAGAGGTCGGGTCTTGCATCCATCCAATTACCTCAACCATATCATCGAATTCACGGAGAAACAAATCATATCTCTCTGCACGGGGCATTTTGTTTTCGATGGCGAGTTTCTTAGCAATTTCACGGGTGTTCATTCTTTTCTTTCCTTAAAGTCGTAGAAAAAATCATTGTTATTTCGAGCAGAATGCTTATTGAATTTCTCTACTGAATATAACTTTGTTGCAATTTTAAAATCTGGAATCTTAAACTCTGGTACAGTCAAAGAAGCATCATAGAATAATGTTTTATTGTTTGGTTGTGCGGCAAATTGTCCGTTATCCAACTTAATAAAATTATAACTCTTATGTTCTTCTACTGTTTCAGAAAATCCTGTATTAAGATAACCAGGGTCATTTTGGCAAAAATCTACGGTGAACATATACTCACCGAAGTGCCATTTTCTATCCTTGTCCAAGAACTTACACTTCAACATACGAAGGTTGTCTTTTTCAATGACAGTAAAATTATAACTCAAAGCGTCCCAAATTTGCAAGTAGTCCAGAGGCAAAGATGCATCTTTTAAGTTATCTTGCCTTGATACGAAGGCATGTAGTGGTAGTTTATCATATAAAGCACCATAATTAGGCAATAGTGCTTCGATTCGGAATGCCTGACCTTTGATACACTTCATGGTCATCCAAAGACATGGTTCGTATTCACCATAACCTTTTTCGAAATCGTATAAGAATTCTTTCTTAACAAAACATTGAACAGGTGGTAGGTTGTGGACTAAAAATGCCATTATTTAACGAACTTACTAAAGTTAGGTGGTTGCCATCCTTCAGGTTTCAAAACTTTACCATCTTCTCGTTTCAACACCTTTCGGGTCTCTTTATCAATCTTCTTCAAATTACTTAGTGCGCCTTCGTCCCAAATTCTTTCACAGTCCCAACCTTTGGACAACATATACCCTACAATTACCCAAATCATATCGAAACATGCATCAATTTCTTCAACTTCATCCTTGGCATTTTTTGCTTGAATGTATTCGTTGAATTCTTCACAAATTAAATTGTGATAAAGTGACGATTGTGGAATGTTGGTTTCAGATGTGGTTTGCCCTGCAGCGGTCATAAAGACCTGCACATCGGTAAAAACTTTAGTCATTTTAAACTTTCTTATTCAATTCAGATTGATAGGTTCTTTGTCTCAATTCGGAAGAACTAAACCGATGTGTGCGAGAGTTGTAGTATGTTTTAATACCTCTTGCATCACAAATTTCACGACCTGTTAATGGTTTATCTTTATATTCTTCACCACAAATACGGACTGTGATAGGTAAGAACATCAATAAATCTTCTAGGTCTTTTTCGGTGTCATAGACGATAATCTCATCTACGAATTTTACGGCAGATAGTTGAACATATCTTTCAACTACTGATTGAACTGGTTTGTTTTTTGTATTTGGTCTGTCGATTGTTGGGTCAGATTGTAGACCAACAATTAAGTGGTCACAAACAGATTTACATTCTGCCAACATTAGAATATGACCTGCATGTAAGAGGTCAAAAGTGGAACAGGTAAAGCCGATGGGGCGGCCAATCATATCATCAGGTAGAACTAACATCATATCACTCCATTATAAAAAATAGGACTCAGGGAGTCCTATTTATTTACGAATTTAACACTTTCGCCACACTATTCATAACTGATGCAATTCTTCCGATATCTCTCAGTTGTTCAACACTATAACCCATCTTTTTCAGACCATCATAGTGTGCTTTAACACAGAAGTGGCATTTACCAACGATAGAAGCGGCAAGAGAATATGCCTCAAATCTTTCTTTGGTTGTACCACCATGAGTTGCAATTGCGTTCATGCGAAGTTGTGCAGGTAGTCCTTTGAGTTGTTCATCTTCTGCCATCTCAACATATGGATACCACACATTGTTTTGTGCCATCAAGCTTGCAGCAGTCATAGCGGCATTTGCTTCAACGGGTGCATCAGCAAGTAGAACCGCTAGTAATTTACCATTACCAGTTGCGGCCAAAGCGGCAACTGCACAACCCATCGCTTCATCTGCATTAAGTGTGCTACGCAAAAGAACCGCATCAAGGTTTAACTTGGCATCTTTTGCATAGTCAGGCAACGCTTCTTTAACAGAATCGATAAAAGCCATTATAGTGTTTCTCCACCTACTGCACGATTACATGCACAGAGTTCACCTGTTTGCAATGCATCCAAAATACGCAATGTTTCTTCTGGATTACGACCAACATTCAAGTTGTTAACTGTAACATGTTGAATCTCATTCTGTGGGTCAACAATCAATGTAACTCGTAATGCTGCGCCAGCAGGTTCATAGAAGTAACCTAATTGTTGAATGAGAGATTTTTCCCAATCACGGCTAACATCTGCAAACTGAATGTGTTTAATCTTCTGCAAATCTGGATGTGCTTTTTGCCACGCCACTTTACAGAATTCATTGTCTGTCGAACCAGTCAATAGAACTGCATCACGGTCCTCAAAGTCTTGTGCCAATTTATCATATGCAACAATTTCAGTTGGACATACGAATGTGAAATCTTTTGGATAGTAAACAATTACTTTCCACTTACCTGGAAAAGATTCTTCTGTAATTGGGAAGAAAGCATCTTCAGGTTGACCAGGTTTTACACCTGTCACTACAAACGATTCTAATTTATCGCCTACGGTTTTCATTTAAATCTCCTAATAGTTAAATTCAATCAGTATTACTGAATCAATAATACTTATTAATAGTATAGTCAATAAACCATTATTTGTCTAATGATTTTTTCCTATGTTCCTCATCGATTTTTTTAATGATGATATTGCCATTCTTTTCGGAGATATCAAGGGTGTCGCCTTCTTTCCATCCCGTTTCTTCCAATAATTCAGGTGGCAATTCTACGATTGCATCACCATTATCGCATATTTCAAGAACTTTTGAGGTAAATGTTTTCATACTTTACTCACTTCAACACCACATTGTTTTAAAAAGTCGGTACCTTTTTCATCACGGTAACTGTTTCTGTAATACACATTGTTGATACCTGATTGAAAAATTAATTTCGCACAATCAAGGCAAGGTGCATGTGTAACGAACAAAGATGCACCATCACTTGAATTGGTGCTTCGTGCAATCTTTGCTAACGCATTTGTTTCGGCATGTAATACTTCTGGTTTGGTTTTTAAAGTATAACGACCACCATCTTCTTCAAGATATTGCCATCGTTCTTCAATCTCATCAGGATTCAACCAACCACCGGCATCTCTGTCCATGTAGTGTTTGTATTCACAATCGTTTGTCCATCCTGATGGCATACCATTGTAACCAATACCAATGATTGTATTATCTTTTACAACAACACAACCTACCTGTAAGCGTCTTGCAGAGGAAAGTTTTGCATAGACCTCTGCTGTCGCCATATGGGCGTCAATGAACTTCTGCTTCATGCTGATGCAGAATCTTTTTTGTTTTTCTTATCTGATTTAAAAGGTTGAGCGCCTGCAATCTCAGCTTCAATCATGGCATTTTTAAACTGTGACCTTTTAACAGGGTCAATAATGGTTGCCATGTATCGCTTCGTTTGTTTGCTCAGTTTGAAATTCTTATCACGCTTCATAATATCTCCATAATTTAAAAAAGTGGGGCGAAATGCCCCACTCGGTTACGCAGCTTTCTGTTCTTGCAGAAGTTGTGGTTTGAATTCTTTCAATTCAGAACCAATTTCAATCTTGCGTGGTTTCTTATGTTCAGGAACAATATTCTCCAAACCAATGCGAAGAATACCATCTTTGAACTCAGCACCTTTCACTTCAATTGTATCTGCGATAGTGAGTGTTTTGGTGAATGACCTTGTTCCAATACCACGGTGAATGTATTGAACCTCAGTCTCTTTCTCCTTTTTCTCACCCTTAACAGTTAGTGTATCATCTTCAACAGAGATTTCAATTTCGTCTTTAGAAAAGCCGGCAACGGCCAATTCTACGACATAACGAGAATCGTCTAGTTTAATGATGTTGTGTGGTGGGAAATTGGATACAGTTTTTTGAACATCCATGCTCATTAGTTTTTCGACTTCATCAAAAAACCTATCAAAACCCAATGTAGTTTGGGTGAGTGGACCAAATGAAATGCGTCCTAGTGTCATAGTTTATCTCCTTTTAAGCGAGTTTACAAAAGTGTGACCCATTAGGCGTCACAAATCTATTTATTCACGATTTCATAGGCCTGGCGGTTTACTAAAAATATTCTGCCAGGATTCTCTGCGTGATAAACCATGATGAATTCGTAGTTGCCTTCTTTACGAACATCATCATAGTTTTCTGTATATACTACCTCTGAAGAATATCTGTTCTTCAGTTTTATTACTTTCACTTTTTTGTCCATGATAATTCACCATGTCAATAATCTTGTGTTTTCTTACCTATGTTATACTTGGTGATTAATTGCCATTCATCTTTTTCTTTGAATGAAATAATCTTAATTTGATGTAGAGGTGCAATATTATCTTTCATCAAATCTTTGTTCAAAATTTTTATCAATCCCCATTCTTCTAATAGGTTCGCAATTGCATTTCTTCTTTGAACATCGTTCTCGGTTAGATTAGATGGTTTTCCATCCAATGCGAATAACTCTTTGAAATGAACAATGTAGTAACGACCTTGTTTGTGAAGAATATGGCAAGATTGATAAAGGACTTTTTCCTTACGAGAAGATACGCCAATCCGAGTAAGTGTCTCTCTTACTTTCAGAAAGTCGTCTTGTTCTCCTAGGCTGACCTCAATAAATTTAGTCAAATCTACCATCATTACCTCTTACTTAATCCACCCGTTTGGGTTTGTTCTTTTAATTGTTGGATTTGTTCTTTGCTAAGAAGGCGGAGAGCCTCACGGGCTTTTAGTTCGGAGAAACCATAGACAGTTCTAATACATTCTAAATCGTCACTTTTCTCAGATTTTACCCACTTCGCAAACGGTCTTTTGGTTGACCGCACGGTATTTAGTAAAAAGTCGAATTGCAGTTTCTTGTCGATAAAGTGTCTGCGATTCATTTCATTCGCATACATTAGACAGTCTTTATGATAACTCAAAGACCTATTCACCAGAAAGGGAGTATAATCCTTTTCTGTAATCTCATCGACAATTAACTGTTTCTTATTTTGTAAGATGGCATTAACATAATCAAATGGATTACTCATCACAACATCCTTACTAGACCGATTGTGTCGATTGTGGTAAGTAGAATATAGTTGGCGAGCATTCCAAAGGACTTCCTAGTCCATGCAGCCCAAGCATACATAGCACAACCAATAATCCAAATAGGGTATAGAATGAGCAAAGGCGGAGTGGGGACTGTAAGTGCCATTGTGATTGAGCAACCAATACTAATAGCCCAAGCAAGAAGCTCGACAATAAAGCGAAAACGACCAGAAGTCCAATCATCCTTAATCCATTCAATAGTGGGTTTAAATAATTCTATCATACAAACTCGCAATTCACCATCAACTCAGTCAAACATGCAACTGTATTGATTTCTTGGTCTGCCACAAAGGCCGCTTTGTATTGATAGTCTGCAAGAATCAAAACTGCTTGAGGTATAGATGTTGGTTTCATAACATCATACATTGCATCATATAATTTACGGAACAATGTGTTACTATCAATTTCATTCGATGCAACCCACTTACGAATCGCACCAAAGTCTTTTGTAGAAACATACTTTACAATTTCTGTAATTGATACATCACCAATTTGTGCAAGGATGCCAGTATCAATCTTTCCAAATTGTGAATAGCGTTGCAGTTCATTAATGACACGGCGAAAATCAGGAAAGTGTTTCTTAACAAGTTCAGCAATTACCTTGTCATCAAACTCAACTTTTTCACTTTGCAAAACTGTCTGAATTCTCTTAAAAAACGATGCGGCCATCTTGGCCTTTTCACCATTCTTCAAACCAAAGTCAATTACCGCACAACGAGAGTGAAGCGGTTCAATGATTCGGTTCTTGTAGTTACAAGTAAAAATAAACGAACAGTTCGGTGCGAATTCTTCAATCGCATTACGAAGTGCAGGTTGTGTTGAATTTGGATTTAGATAATCTGCTTCGTCAATAATGATGACCTTGCGACCACCAGATAGAGACATTGAAGAAGCATAGTTCTTGATTTTGGTACGAAAAGTATCGATGCCACTTTCATCAGAACCATTGATTACCATGTAGTCGCAACCGATTTCGTTGCACATGGCTTTCGCTACGGTGGTCTTGCCTACGCCAGCACCACCACTCAACAGGAGATTGGGAATGTTTTTCTGATTCACATACTCCTGAAATGGTTTCTTTAGACGCTCGGGAAGGATACAATCCTCGATTGTCTGTGGCCGATACTTCTCTGTCCACAACAGATGTTCCATAATATAAACCTTTCACAAAAATCATAATTTAATTTGTTGTATTCAAACGAGATACAACATCAAGGATTGGGTCATTCAATAAAATTGAACCATTTGTCGTTACAACAAATGTATTCCCAGCCACATCATAAACATTTACTACATGACGATTATCAATCGCAACTTGGCGACCATATGAATTAGTAAACCAAACTAACATTAGGCAGCCTCAAACTTAGAACCTGCTTCAGTAGAAATATAATACTGGAGTGGCAAGTTTTTGTTTTTGAAGTGTGATACACCTTTAGAAGAAATGGCAATCTCATATGCACCTGCCAAAACTTTCGTGAGGTTTTCAGTTTTGAAAATCATTTTAAATTTACTGCCATTACCTTCTGCAACTTCAAGTGCATCAGTATGTGCTGAATCATTTTGCAAATCAAGTGTAACGATACTGATTTTCTTACCATCAGATTCGATTGCAATATGTGGTGAAGAAAGAACAGATGCCGCACGAAGAATCCAGTCAAAATCTTCCGTTGAAAGAGTGAAATTGATTTCAGCAGATGGCATTACAAATTGTTTCTCAGGTGGAGTAACAATCATAGTTGGTTCACAGAAACGATATTTAATCTTACTGCGACCTTTGTTACCAACGATTACAACATGTTTCTCATCGAATTCAAACGATGGGTCGTCTTTGTGTAGAGACACAACTGACAAGAAATTGTTTAAGTCATAGACGCCAAAGTCAGCGGGAATTTCTTCTTTGATTGTAACTTCAGCAAGAATGTTTTTATGTGAAGATACAGTTTTAAGAGTTTTACCTTGTTTGAAATAGATACCTTGGTTGATTGTTCCAAAGTTTTTCAATACAGATAGAGTTTCATTTGATAGTTTCATTTAACACCTCATAATTAAGATTTATCAACAGAATACATTGTATCATGCTCATACAAGAACATGAGGCAACAAAGTGCATGTGCAAGATGGTGTCTGCCGGATTCTGGATCCATTTGTTCACCTTCTTTCCATGCCCACAGATGCCTTTGTAATGCATCAAAATACCTGCGTTTGGAATCTGGCACAACTTTCCAATTGTCAGGTTCATACTTTTCTGCACCAAAAGTCAACACATCGACCGTGGCTTTTAATGCAAGTGGTGGAAGTAAACCATATTGCAGTTTACCACCATCAAACTTGCGACCACCGGTCTTTGCATTTTGGGACTTTTTAATTTCCTCTTTTGTTGCCATTACAGTTTGCCTGTATATTGTGCTACAGCAGGCATGTTGCCAGTAAACGCATATGTGCCAATATGCTGAGTTTTCATCCATGGACACAGATAGATTTGTCCACCCATCTTACGCCACATTTGACAGAACATATAATCTTCACTTAGATAACGGTCAGAACCGCCTCCAACGATGGATTCTTTTGTGTCGATTACTGTATCAAAGTAAGCATGAATGTAACGAGTACCATCAAAATTAGCTTGTCCAACATGGTCTGGTTTGTATCGAATCATTGGATATTCTTTTTCCATTTTTTCAAATACTTCCCGTTTAACCATCATAAAACCTGTGCCGATTTCCATGACTTCAAGTGGGTCTGTAACAGTAAATTGTTTTGTGCCTTTTACGACATTGAAAACATATTCACCAACAAGAGATTCTAGTTCTCTTGGTTCCATATTTGGGTGTGAACGGGCAGCTTGTGCAACATTACCCCAATTGATAGATTTTTTAGGATACGGACCACCAATTACATCCTTGTCCAATGCCATGAGAGCAAGAACATCTTGTGGATTGTAGTGAATGTCCGAATCAATGAATAACATGTGTGTGTGGTCTGAGCGGAGAAATTCGTCAACTAGGTAATTTCGAGCTCGTGTGATAAGTGATTCATTGAACATAAACGAAAACTTAGTGTCGATTCCATATTTGTTCATAGTTGTCTGTAAATCGAGGCATGATTTGATATACAAACCATGTGCCATGCCACCATACATTGGTGTCGCAATAAACAGTTTATTTTTTCTTAGTTTTTCTAATTCAACTTTAATTTCCATGACAACTCCATAAACGAAAAAGAGGAAGTGGTACCTATATGTATCACTTCCTCATTGCTTTAAACCTTAAAATTAGGCAAAAGCACGCTCACCTTGTGAACGAATTGCGGCGATGCCAGCGGCAACCATACGCTTAGTAGGTGTGCCTAGACGGTAGAAAGAAACTTTCTCACCGTTTGAATTGATGCGAGAATTCAAATAAATCGCATGACCTTCGTTACGCAAGTCATTGATAGCTGCAGAAGGATTTGCAACACCAAAAACAGATTGCATCTTCTGTGCAGTCAAAGTGTTGTAACCGCCGTCTTTAGAAAGATAAGAAAGGATTTTAGATTTAGTAGTCATTACAAAATACTCCAATAAAATGGTCTCACAATTAGGAACATTTGAGAGGAGACCGTTCTCTCAAATTAGATTAATTCTATCAGATTAAGATTTGTTTGTCAACACTTATACAGGTAAATGTGTAAAAAACTCCCACAGTTTTACCTGTGAGAGAAGTGCCGAACGATTATTAGAAAGGAATATCTTCACCTTCTTTTGCTTCAGGTGTTTCTGGTTCAATTACAGGGGCAAGAATTTGTTCTGCCGTTGCACCACCATCAACTTTGGTATACAAGTCAAGGAAAGATGCCTTGGTGTCATCATCAAAACGATTCAAACACAAAGTAATTGCCTTCATTTTGTCACCAAAGATACCGTAGGTTTCAACAATGTGAACCAAACGGCGGGTTGAAATCACTTCATCGCAACCGCCATCGGCGAAAGTTTTGCGAATCACATCAGCCCATGTAACAAGTTTCTCAGCGAAATCATTGTCAGCACGACCAACAGAGGTCAATTCTTTTTCGACAATCTTACGCTCAGTTTTAACAGGAGGGAATTCTTGTTCCATTGTGGTACGGAATCGTTCAAGGAATGCTTCGTTAAGCACATTGGTAAACATATAACGACCATCATCAGAACCTTTACCTTTAGTATTTGCAGTAGCGAATACTGTAAAACCAGGTGCAGGTGTAATCAATTCACCTTTCTTTTTCAACATGAAAGGTTTACCTTCAAGCACCCGTTGTAGTGAAGAAAGGTTTTGAGCACCATAATCAATCTCATCGATACAGAGAACGGCACCTTGACGAGCAGCAGTGGTCACAGGACCATCACGCCATTCCATATTACCATCGATAAGAACATAGTTACCAAGAAGGTCGCTCTCATCGGTTTCAGGTGTCATTGATACGCAAACGAATTTGCGTTTTGCTTTGGCACATGCCTGTTCAATCGACATTGTTTTACCATTACCAGAATGACCTGATACGAAAACAGGAAAGAATCGCATCGATTGAACGATTGAATAAACATCATCAAAGTTACCAAATGGTACATAATTTTTGTAAACATTTGGAACTAGGTTTGTATTGTCCAAATCAGTTTGGACATTTTGAATTTTGTGTTCGGATTTTTCAACTGGTTTAGTCATTGGAACTACCTGTGCTTGTAGAGCAATTGTTTGAGCAGGTTGTGCGACAGAGGCAGAACCAGGCACTTTATAAACGCCACGCTTTACACGATTGGCATCATCATTAGTAAACCAGTAAGGATGAGCAATGTCAACTTTACTGCAAATTTCTTTAATTTCATCGGTCGTTACAGTAGGTTTACCAAGAGCAACAACAGCATTGATAAACTTTTCACGAATTTCGGCACGCTTAGTCATAATATAATTACCTCATCAAGTTTGATACATCAATTGTAACATGGCTGAATTGAATTGTCAACCAGCCATGTTGCGTAAAAACAACACTCAGGCAGCGATGCCTTGAATGAATTTGGAGACAAGCACTCGGTTGATTTGCTTCTTTTTATTCATTTTCATAAAGGCAGTTTTCAACTTGTTTGCTGTCACTTTACCCTCAATTTCAATTTCTTCATTTTCGGTTTTCAGGTCATCACCACCAGAAACCAAGAAGAAAGAATTGAAACCAGGAGTATTCGATACAAGAAACTTATCAGTTATAAATTTCTTGGTAAGTTCTTTCACTTGCAAATCGATGGCTTGTTGTTCTTGCCATCTTTCAATACTTTTCTGTGCTTCTTGATATTTCTCAGCATAGGTTTTGCCATCTTCCATGACATAACGATAACTGATTGTGCTACGAACCCACGCTGGTCGAGAATCAGGAATCAAGAAGAAACCAAATACTTT
>JACCDV010136970.1_pt1 | contig 13189 bp, 11 predicted proteins | sample 7446131 | NCBI WGS metagenome assembly JACCDV01 (sample SAMN15323448, study PRJNA562643) | freshwater metagenome | isolation source: river surface water | place: USA:Blue River Watershed | collected 2017-08-17 | reverse complement strand
GACTTCTGGCGCGCAGCAGTATTTTTATGGGCAATCTTTTTATCGGTAATCTTATCGATGGTCGATTGCGCAGCGACAAATACTTTCTTTGCAGCATCTTTATCGCCAGCTTCAATTGCTTTGCGAACTGCCTTAATGGAAGTACGAAGTTTGGAACGCAAACTAGAATTGTGAGCATTGAGCTTCACGGATTGACGAGCGCGCTTACGAGCTTGTGCGGTATTAGCCATTCAATTAACCTATCTAAACAAATAATTAGAATGAAATCAGTCCCTTAAAGAAAGTGGGGCAAAATTCATCTGCGTTACATGAGATCAAATATTCAATCTCGAAAACCTGACATTCTACCTTAAAGACCCCAAAATGCCCACCCCCTCCCCCAAATCAGGGAAAATCAGGTCATGAACCTCCTCTCCGCCGCAGCGAAGGTAAGCTCCCTGACCATGGTTTCCCGCATTACGGGATTGGTTCGGGAAACCTTGATCGCTAGAAGCTTTGGTGCTTCGGAGTGGACCGATGCCTTTAATGTGGCCTTCAGACTCCCCAATTTATTGCGTCGGCTCTTCGCTGAGGGGGCTTTCTCCCAGGCTTTTGTACCAATCTTGGGGGAAATCTCTAATCGGGGAGAAAAAGATCAGACCCGAGCGCTCATCGACGCGATTGCCACTATTCTGTTTTGGGCCCTCAGTCTCACAGTCATGATTGGGGTCGTCGCGGCACCAATCCTGGTTTTTATTATTGCAGCGGGCCTCAAGGATGGGGCTGCCTTTGAGACCACCGTCTTTATGACACGGGTCATGTTTCCCTACATTGGCCTTATTTCCATGGTTTCCTTGTCAGCGGGCATCCTCAATACCTTTGGGCGCTTTACGGTGCCCGCCTTCACCCCTGTACTCCTCAATCTTTCCTTAATCGGTGGCGCCCTTTTTATTGCGCCAACCTTAGAGCAACCAATTTACGCCTTAAGCATCGGGGTCATAATCGGTGGTGTCTTGCAGCTGGCGATTCAGATTCCGGCCTTGATGCGACTCGGATTATTGCCTCGCATTGGCCTGCTCCCCAGAAAAATCAAATCCGCCTGGCAAAATCCAGATGCCCGCCGTGTCCTAAAACTCATGGTACCGGCTGTATTTGCAGTCTCCGTTGCGCAAATTTCCCTCATCATCAATACCAATATTGCCTCGCATTTGCAAACCGGTAGCGTCTCTTGGCTCTCGTATGCGGATCGCCTAATGGAGTTTCCGACCGCTCTGCTGGGGGTTGCACTTGGAACTGTTTTATTACCAAGCCTTAGCAAAGCAAATGCCGCTCAAGATACTGCGCAGGCTGGAGAGTTGTTGATTTGGGGATTGCGCCTCACCTTTTTACTGGCAGCGCCCTGCGCGATCGCCTTATTTCTGTTTGGTACCCCAATCTCAGCGGTTTTGTACCACTACGGGCAATTTAATGCCATGGATGTGGAAATGACCCGGCAAGCACTGGCTGCCTATGGTGTAGGTCTGATTGGTCTCATTTTGGTCAAGATCTTAGCCCCAGGGTTTTACTCACGTCAGGATATCCGTACCCCCGTCAAAATTGCATTGGTGGTCTTAGTCTTTACACAGCTCGCCAATATCGGGCTCGTGCCACTGTTTGCCCATGCTGGCCTTGCTCTATCCGTTGGTCTTGGGGCGTGTTTAAACGCAGCCCTGTTGTGGCTAGGGCTACGTCGACGTGGGGCCCTTCCAAGCGCGGTTGGCTGGTTCAAATATTTCGGTCAACTGCTTGTTGGACTATTGCCACTGAGCATGGTGTTTTTTTATGGTGCACAGGCACACGATTGGCTCGCTTTACAAGTCAACCCCTTGATTCGCATTGGTCTTCTTGGTCTTTGGTTGGGTGCAGCAGCAATCATTTACTTTGCCAGCCTGTGGATCGTCGGTTTACGCTGGCAAAATTTTCTGCGTCATGCAAAATAGGAAATATGCCAACTCAACAACTTGACTACTTTGCCACCTTGGTTGCTGAGGACGAGCATTTTCCCCTCACGGAGGCATGCATTGCAGTAGCCCAACATGCATTTCCTGATTTAGATGTCCAACATACCCTCGATGAGATTGATCAGCTAGGCGATCGACTCAAAAAACGAATCTCCGCCGATGCTTCTGCGGTGCAGCGACTCCAACAGCTCAAACATTTCTTTTATACCGAACTTGGATTTGGGCCCAATCCCAATGATTTTTATGCCCCCGAGAACTCTTATCTGCATCATGTTTTACAAAGTCGTCGGGGCATTCCAATTTCATTGGCGATCTTAATGATGGAGCTTGGCAATCAGATTGGATTAAAAATCCGTGGGGTGTCCTTTCCCAATCACTTTATGCTGCGCGTTTCCTTACCCCAAGGCGAGATCATTATGGATCCGCTGACTGGTGCATCCCTATCGAAGCACGAACTTCAAGAGATGCTCGATCCGTATTTGGAGGCAAAGGGTTATGTTGGCGAGTTACAACTCCCACTGAACGTATTTTTGCGAGTCTCCAGCTGCCGCGAGATCATCTCGCGTTTCTTGCGCAACCTCAAACTCATTTATACCGAACATGAGCGTTGGGAGCGCTTGTTGGGGGTTCAACAGCGACTTGTGATCCTCTTGCCTGATGCCGTGGAAGAGATTCGGGATCGCGGCCTAATCTATGCGCAATTGGAGTATCTGCGCCCTGCCATCGACGATATGCAGCAATACCTCACCGAAGTTCCTAACGCTTCAGATGCCGATGAAATCCGGGAGCATATTGCCACGCTTGAGCATCAAGTGCGTCAACATTAATTTCAACAGAGCGGATGTCGGCCAAGGTTTTATCGATTGTGGGCCCTACCGGGGTCGGCAAAAGCAATTTAGCGCTTGAGTTAGCCAGGCAATGCCGCCAACAGCATCTGAATATCGAGATCATCAGCATGGACTCCGCCCTAGTTTATCGTGGGATGGATATCGGGACAGCAAAGCCCACTGCTGCTGAACAAGCTGAGGTTACGCATCATCTGATTGATATTCGTGATCCGAGCGAGAGTTATTCAGCGGCTCATTTTGCTAGCGATGCAAAACAATTAATTGAAGAGATTCAGGCGCGGGGACATATTCCACTCATTGTGGGGGGAACCATGCTGTACTGGCGAGCCTGGGTCTATGGGTTCTCCAAATTACCCCCTGCTGATCCACAAACCCGCAAGCAACTCGATGATGAAGCTGCCGTGTTGGGTTGGCCTGGTATGCATGCCAAACTTGCTCAAATTGACCCAGTTACTGCAAGTCGACTACAGCCTAACGATAGCCAACGAATTCAGCGAGCGCTCGAGGTCTATGCATTAACGGGCCAACCCATATCTCAGTTGTTTGAAGAGTCACCAAGCGCTACTGGGCGTGATTCAGAGCTCTCCGAGCATGCCGTTGAAGTGATTTCTTTAGAACCGAGTAACCGTCAATCTCTGCATACACGTCTTGAAGAACGTTTTGATCAAATGCTTGAAAATAATTTCATGGACGAGGTGCGCTCTTTATTTGAGCGCGGCGACTTGCATACTAATTTGCCGGCGATTCGCTCGGTGGGCTATCGCCAGGTGTGGGAATACTTAGAGGGCAAGGTAGATTACTCGACGATGAAACAAAAAGCATACGCTGCCACACGACAGCTCAGTAAACGTCAGATGACTTGGCTAAGAGCGATGCAGCGGCATACGTTTGACCCATTGAACCCAGCAGAACTTCAAGCCGCAAAATCAATGGCGATGGTCACCCTCCAAAGATCCTTTAAATAAGAATCGTTTGTGGCGCTCCCTCTGGACGCTGAGCAATATCACCTAACAACCAAGCATTTAGGCCTTGCTGTTCAATACTAGCAATCACAGCTTTTGCTTCTTGCTGTTCAACGACAACCACCATCCCAATGCCGCAATTGAAGACACGCACCATCTCCGCATCAGCAACGCCGCCTTTCATTTGCAACCAACGAAACAGCGGTGGCAGGCTCCATGAATCACGACGCAGCACTGCTTGGGTATTCTCTGGTAACACCCGTGGGATGTTATCCACTAAACCGCCACCCGTAATATGCGCCAATCCCTTCAAGGGATGTTGCGACATCACATTTAAAAGTTGCTTAACGTAGATTTGAGTGGGTGCCATAACTAATTCTTGCAAGGTCTTACCCTCAATGGTCTCACTGGGTTTTGCGCCAGCTCGCTCAATAATCTTCCGAATTAAGGAATAGCCATTTGAATGCGCACCACTAGATGCAATTCCAATAATTGCGTCACCCGGCCGAATACTGGAGCCATCAATAATTTTCGATTTCTCAACCACACCAACCGCAAAGCCTGCCAAATCGTATTCACCCGGCGGATACATGCCTGGCATCTCAGCAGTTTCACCCCCAATTAAGGCGCAGCCAGCCAACTCACACCCCTTGGCAATTCCGGCGATTACGGTGGCCGCTGTATCCACTGATAACTTACCGCATGCAAAGTAATCGAGAAAGAAAAGAGATTCGGCGCCTTGGACCAAAATGTCATTCACGCTCATCGCCACTAAATCCTGGCCAATCGTCTCATGGGCATTCCACTCAAAAGCGAGCTTTAATTTGGTGCCAACCCCATCGGTACCGGATACCAAAATGGGTTCTTTGTAGCGTTTGGGTACCTCAAATAAAGCCCCAAATCCTCCAATTCCCGCCAAAACACCATCGCGCATAGTCTTTTTTGCCAGTGGCTTAATACGATCAACTAGAGCGTCCCCAGCGTCAATGTCGACACCCGCGTCACGGTAAGACAAGCCTGGGCTTTTTGATGGATTAGTCATAAATGGGTCTTCAAAAAAGGGTAAATCCTGCAGATCAGTCATTTACATCGTTAGAATCTCTGAATTCTAGAGTATGAAGGCCCATGGCTGAAATTTTTACCCCTTTTCTATTTGCATTTATTTTGGCTTACATTCTGAGGCCCTTGGTTCTGCGTCTTCAAAATCTAGGACTTGGTAAAACCCTTGCCAGCAGCATCGGCATGCTTTTTGGGCTTGGCGTTTTTCTCATCATCCTGTTACTGCTGATTAATCTACTGCGCTATGAAATTCCTCTCATTAAGGCTCAGCTACCCATTTGGCTTCAAAGTCTGCAAACGTGGCTGGGGCCTAAATTACTCAGCCTGAATATTGAGATCGATTGGCTCGCTTTGCGAGATGCGATTACGCAAAAATTGACTGCTCATTTTTCTGCAAACGCCAACCAAATATTAAGTACGAGTTTTGAAACCATCTTAGCCTCTGGTAGCTCCGTACTTGGCGGCCTCGTCAATATTGTCTTGATTCTCTTCGTTCTTTTTTATCTGCTGATTGATTGGAAACACTTCTTTGAATTACTCAAGCAACTGCTTCCAATTCGCTATCAAGACACTGCGGTCAGGTTAGCACTAGAAACCGACTTATTGCTATCGCAATACCTGCGGGGGCAAATGCTGGTGATTTTGATCATGGCGGTTTTCTATAGCGCCGGATTGAGTTTGACAGGTATGCATGGAGCACTCGGTCTAGGCGTATTTACCGCCTTGGTGATTGTGATTCCTTATATTGGAATTGCGCTGGGTCTGATTCTGGCGATCCTATCGGTCATTTTGCAATTTGGGCTTGGACCTGAACTCGTGATTGTGCTGGTCGTATTTGGGATTGGCCAAGTGCTCGAAGGATTTTTCCTAACCCCCCGTTTAGTAGGCGAACGAATTGGGCTTCACCCAGTGGCGGTTTTATTTGCTTTACTAATCTTCGCTAAATTATTTGGATTTTTTGGAGTGTTACTTGCCCTACCAGCTAGCGCGGTTGTGTTGGTATTGATCCGCTTTGCATGGTCGCAATACGCCCAAAGTACCTGGTATCAAAAGTAATGGCCCCATCCGCACTGCCCCGTCAATTTGCGCTCGATATCAATCAAGCCCCTAAACCCTCATTGCACAATTTTTTACCGAATGGTAATGAGGCACTGATTGACGCACTCAACCAGTCCATCGCTCGTTGGAACTCTCCTGCTAAGACCGCTTCCCACTCGATTGAGGGACGCTGGTTTTATTGGTGGGGAAGCGCTGGCGCCGGATGCTCTCATCTTCTTAGCGCTATCGCAAACCAAGCGCAAACGCTTGGGATGGGATCGATTCGCCTGCTACCCAACGATCCGAGTACCTGGGTCGATGCCGAGCAAAAACTCTCTGCAGCGGTAAACCCTGCACCGATCATCATGACCGTTGATGATGTGGATCAGCTGGATACGCATCAACAAGCCAGCCTTTTTCGCTTACTCAATTTAGTACATGCCTCACCACACTCGTTTGTGTATCTATCTGGGCATGTGCCCCCTGCACAATTGACATTACGAGAAGACTTGCGTACCCGTCTTGGCTGGGGGCTGATCTTTGAAGTTCATCCGCTGTCTGATTCAGAGAAGATCGAGGCGCTATCTCGCGCTGCAAAAGAGCGGGGTTTGATCTTATCCAACGAAGTTTTGCCTTGGTTGATTCATCATTTCTATCGAGATATGCCAAGTTTGATGGCATTACTCGATGCACTCGATGCCTATTCTTTGGAGACCAAGCGCGCGATTACCCTACCCTTGGTTCGTGAACTCTTACAAATTTCTGGACACACCCCATGACTCGCTTAGCTCTGTTTGATTTAGATCACACCCTCTTACCGTTTGACAGCGATTACGAATGGGGGCAATTTCTGGTGCGCTTAGGCGTTGTTGATGGGGAGCAATATGCCAAAGCCAACGATCAGTTTTACGCCGATTACAAAATAGGTAAGCTTGATATTGATGCATTCTTACGTTTTGCCCTAAAACCCTTGGCTGACAACCCGCGTACGCAATTAGAGGGCTGGCATCGTGCATTTATGCAAGAGAAGATCGATGGACGTCTTCATCCACAAGCGATGAGGCTTGTCCAACAACATTTAGATGCGGGGGATTTGTGTTGTGTGGTGACCGCTACCAATAGTTTTGTCACTCGCCCGATTGTGAACGCCTTTGGAATTGAACATCTAGTTGCTACTGAACCGGCCACGGAGAATAATCAACCAGGGGCAAATTTCACAGGCGGTATTGTGGGAGTTCCGAGCTTTAAGGAAGGAAAAATTACTCGAGTTAATGATTGGTTAGCCGGTTTGGGATTACGCCTGGAATCCATCGAGCAAAGCTTCTTTTACTCCGACTCCATGAATGATTTGCCACTATTGGAAAGAGTAACCAATCCAGTAGCCACCAATCCAGATGTGCGCTTGCGCGCAGAAGCCGAGAAGCGAAATTGGCCGATCTTAGAACTATTCCATTAAATTGATCCTAGCTCATCCTCATGATCACTAAATTCATCGATCGCTTATTGCGTCGAGGCCCTCGCCCAAAGTCAGATCAATCTGGGGCCACCCTAGTAGCTCATAAGGTTTCAAAGAAAACCCATCGGATCGATCCTGCCTTACTTTCAAAAAATGCAGTCAAGGTCACTCATACCCTGCAACAAGCGGGCTATAAGGCCTATATCGTGGGTGGGGCAGTTCGCGATCTAGTTTTGGGGATCGCGCCTAAAGATTTCGATGTAGCAACCAATGCTACCCCCGAGCAAGTACAAAAATTATTTAGGCGCTCACGCTTGATTGGTCGTCGCTTTCAGATTGTCCATGTCACTTATTTTGGTAAAGAGCGCCCTGAAATTATCGAGGTCTCTACCTTTCGGGCAGTACTAGAAAGTGTGGGTGAGCATATTGCCGAGAGTGGTCGTATTCTGCGTGATAACGTTTGGGGCACTCATGCCGAAGATGCTGCACGCCGTGACTTTACGATCAATGCAATGTATTACGACCCCAGCTCAGAAACAGTGCTCGATTATCACGGTGGCATGGAGGATATCCGCTCTAAAACGATTCGCATGATCGGCAACCCAGCAAAACGTTACCGTGAAGACCCAGTGCGTATGTTGCGAGCGATTCGCTTTGCCGCTAAGACAGGTTTTCAGATTGAGCCCAAGACCCTTGCACCGATTCATGAGCTTGGCCAATTAATCCATGACGTTCCAAACGCTCGCCTATTCGATGAGATTTTGAAGTTACTCATGTCAGGTCATGCTTGGGCCGGAATCCAGGCATTGCGTCACGCCAACTTGCATCATGGGCTTCTACCATTTATGGATCGTGCACTCGAAGATGCGCAAGCCGCCCAATTTATTGAACAGGCGCTGCGCAATACCGATGAACGGATTCAAATGGGCAAATCGGTTTCCCCGGGCTTTCTGTTTGCAGCCCTACTTTGGCCCGATCTAGAAAAGGAGTGGCAAGTACTCCGAAATACTGGGATGCCACCCGTTGCAGCACTCCATGCTGCAATTGATGCCGTTGTTGCCCCCTCACATACCGGCATCACCATTCAGCGTCGCCATGAGGGTGATATGCGGGATATCTGGACCATGCAACCGCGTTTTGAAAAGCGAGTGGGGCGCTACCCCGAGCGACTGCTGGAGGTTCCGCGCTTTCGGGCTGGCTACGACTTCATGCTCCTACGCGGCCAAACAGGGTATTGCAAACCCGGTCTTGGGCAATGGTGGACAGACTTTTATCATGCGGATTTACCCGAACGTGAAGCCTTGCTGGCAAGTGCCAAGCTAGAGGATTTGGCTTCTGGCAAAACCCCATCAAACCCAAATAGAAACAGGCGCCGTAGGCCAAAAAAGCCAAAACAAAACCCTGATGCCCATGCCGATTCTGGGCCAAATGACGCCAAGCAAACTTAATTGATTTTCAGTAAAGTAAGCGCATATTCTTAGTAGGGAAATCATGGCGCAGGCCTTTATTGGATTTGGTGGAAATATTGGTGATGCTCGGCAGAGCATCACCGATGCGATTGTCTGCCTGGCTCAGCATATTCAAATCCAGATCGTGAACAAAAGCTGCTTTTATCAAAGCGCGCCTGTCAATGCTGTAGGTGGTGACTACATCAATGCGGTTGTTGAGATTGATACTGAACTCAATCCCTATGGACTTTTGTATGTTTGCCAATCAATCGAGCATCAGTTTGGTCGCGAACGTCCTTATGCCAATGCACCCCGCACCCTTGATCTTGATATTTTGTTTTATGAAGGTATTGAGCAAAACCATTCTGAGCTCACCATTCCGCATCCACGCATTGCCGAACGCTCATTTGTGATTCTTCCTTTACTTGAAATCTGCCCCGATTTTTTCTTACCCAACCACGGCCCCTTAAAAAATCTTTTGCCGAATATTGCGCACCAACGCATCACCCGCATCACTTGCAAACACTGCGATTGCGACCAACAGTTGCATTAGGCTTAAAATCGGCTTATGAGTTATTTACAAGGCGATAAGCCAATCACGATCACGAAGTTATTGGCCATGCATGCCGATGGCGAGAAAATTGCGGTTCTAACCGCATACGACTCCACCATGAGTGCCCTTCTCAATCGCTGTGGAGTTGAAGTGATTTTGATTGGAGACTCCCTTGGCAATGTAATCCAAGGTCACAGTAGCACTACCCCGGTTACCGTTGAGGAAATGGCCTATCATACGCAATGCGTTGCCAGGGCTAATCATCATGCATTCTTAATTGCCGATCTACCATTTGCGAGTTATGGAGACCCAGTGCAAGCACTGGAATCAGCCGCCGAGCTGATGCGCGCAGGGGCAGACATGGTCAAGCTTGAAGGTGGAAGTTGGCAGGTCGATATCATTCAATTTTTAGTCGAGCGCAGTGTTCCGGTTTGTGCTCACTTGGGGCTTTTGCCTCAGTCTGTCCACTTGCTTGGTGGTTATAAAGTCCAAGGCAAGTCAAAAGATGCCAGCGCTCTGATGTTTGAGCAAGCGCACGCCTGCCAAGCCGCAGGCGCTCAAATGCTTGTCTTAGAGGCGATCCCATCAGCGCTCGGAGAAAAAATTACTCAATCACTTCATATTCCGACGATTGGGATTGGAGCAGGGCCAAATTGTTCCGGACAAGTTTTAGTACTGCCAGATTTACTCGGAATTAGCCCTGGCAAAGCGCCGAAGTTTGTGAAAGACTTTATGGCTGGTAGCAGCTCGATTGAGGCAGCAATTAAAGCCTATGTTCGTGAAGTCAAGTCCGGAAAATTTCCTGGGCCTGAGCACTGCTTTGCCTCTTAATTAAAAAAACTCTTCATGCGATCAAACCAACCCTCTTGTTGAGGACTGTGTTTTTTACCACCGCTTCGAAGTGACTCATCAAATTGAGAGAGCAATGCTTTTTGTTCCTCGGATAACTTCACCGGGGTCTCAAGCAGGACATGCACATACAAATCGCCCAATAGGGAAGAACGCAGCTGCTTAATTCCTTTGCCGCGCAAACGGAAGGTTTTGCCGGTTTGAGTTCCCTCGGGAATCGTTAGCTCAACTCTGCCGCCAAGCGTAGGAACTTCAATATCACCACCCAAGGTGGCGGTCGCAAATGAAACAGGCATTTGAATATGCAAATCGCTGCCATCACGCTCAAATACGGGGTGCTCTTTGACATGCACTTCGACGTAGAGATCGCCCGAAGGTCCGCCGTTAATACCCGGCTCACCATTACCGACGGAGCGCACCCGCATACCATCATCAATGCCGGCTGGGATCTTAATTTCGAGAGTCTTTTGCTCTTTGATCTTGCCGCTGCCATGACAGGTCTTACAGGGCTTGGGTATGTATTGGCCCGTGCCACGACACTTAGGGCAGGTTTGTTGCATTGAGAAAAAGCCTTGAGCAATCCGGACTTGGCCGCGGCCATCACAGGTTGGGCATTCTTCAATCTTTGAGCCTGGCTCTGCGCCAGAACCATTACAGGTTTTGCAATTACTCCAGCTGGGCACTCGAATTTGCGTGGTGTAACCCTCAGCGGCTTGCTCGAGGGTAATCTCCATGTTGTAGCGCAGGTCAGCGCCCTTATAAACCTGAGGACCAGAACTTCTTCCTTGACCAAAGATATCACCAAAGATATCGCCAAAGGCATCAGCAAAACCACCTGCAGCGCCCCCAAATCCACCCATACTTGGGTCAACGCCAGCATGGCCGTACTGATCGTATGCATTGCGCTTTTGGGGGTCCGCCAGTGTCTCGTAGGCTTCCTTGGCCTCTTTGAACTTTGCCTCGGCAGATGGATTATCAGGGTTGCGATCAGGATGGTATTTCATGGCTAATTTGCGATAAGCCTTTTTAAGCTCCTCATCGCTGGCATTTTTACCAACCCCTAGCACTTCATAAAAATCACGTTTACCAGTTGCCACAACCCATTCCTTATTCTTGGCCAAAAAGGCGAAGTCGGCACAAGGCCGACTCACCAATTTGCATCATTCTTTTTTAAGAATTACTTCTTGTCATCCACTTCCTTGAAGTCAGCGTCGACCACTTCAGCATCATTATTGGCTTTCGCCTCACCTGCTGGATTAGCAGCGCCAGGGTTAGCCTTTGCTTGCTCGGCAGCATAGGCTTTCTCGCCAAGCTTCTGACTGGCCTTTGCCAATGCTTCCGTTTTAGACTCAATCGCTGCTTTATCACTTCCCTTGATGGCTTCTTCTAACTCTTTCAATGCCGCTTCAATTGCACTCTTTTCAGAGGCATCAAGACTTGCGCCATGCTCATCAAGCGCTTTCTTTGTCGAGTGCGCTAAGGCATCAGCCGTATTTCGGACGGTGACCAGCTCAAGCAATTTACGATCTTCCTCAGCATTGGCTTCGGCGTCTTTCACCATCCGCTGAATCTCATCCTCAGAAAGACCTGAATTTGCCTTGATGGTGATCTTATTCTCTTTGCCAGATGCTTTGTCTTTAGCAGTGACGTGCAAGATTCCGTTGGCATCGATATCAAAGGTCACTTCAATTTGTGGCAAGCCACGGGGTGATGGCGGAATACCTTCCAAATTAAACTCGCCAAGCAATTTATTCGCACTGGCCATCTCGCGCTCACCTTGGAAGCACTTGATGGTAACCGCTGGCTGATTGTCTTCAGCCGTTGAAAACACTTGAGCATGCTTGGTCGGAATCGTCGTATTTTTGGGGATCATCTTGGTCATCACGCCACCCAAGGTCTCAATACCTAAAGATAACGGTGTGACATCAAGCAACAAGACATCCTTACGATCACCAGCCAATACTGATCCTTGGATCGCAGCACCAACCGCGACCGCCTCATCGGGGTTCACGTCTTTACGCGGTTCCTTACCAAAGATAGCTTTGACTTGCTCTTGCACCTTCGGCATACGAGTTTGGCCGCCGACTAAGATGACATCATCAATGTCTGCTGCAGAAACCCCTGCGTCCTTCATCGCCACTTGGCATGGGCCCATGGTACGAGTAATTAACTCTTCAACCAGAGACTCCAATTTAGAGCGGGTCAACTTCAAGTTCAAATGCTTAGGACCGCTTGCATCGGCCGTTACATAAGGCAGGTTGATTTCGGTTTGCTGGGAGGAAGATAACTCGATCTTCGCTTTCTCAGCAGCATCTTTTAGGCGCTGCAAAGCTAAAACATCTTTGCTCAAATCAACGCCCTGTTCCTTTTTGAACTCGGCAATGATCCAATCAATGATGCGTTGGTCAAAGTCTTCACCGCCTAAGAAAGTATCACCGTTGGTAGATAACACTTCAAACTGTTTTTCTCCATCCACATTCGCGATTTCAATAATGGAGACGTCGAAGGTGCCACCGCCCAGGTCATAAACAGCAATCTTGCGATCAGCCTTGTCTTGCTTGTCCAATCCAAATGCTAAAGCAGCAGCAGTAGGCTCATTAATGATGCGCTTGACTTCCAGACCGGCAATCCGACCAGCATCTTTCGTGGCTTGACGCTGACTATCATTAAAGTAAGCAGGTACCGTGATCACCGCCTCGGTGACCTCTTCGCCCAAATAATCTTCGGCAGTCTTTTTCATTTTGCGTAGAACTTCAGCCGATACTTGCTGAGGGGCAATTTTCTTATCGCGCACCGATACCCAGGCATCGCCATTGTCTGCGGCGATGATACTGTAAGGCATTAAGCCAATATCTTTTTGCACTTCTGCATCGGTAAATTTGCGACCGATTAAACGCTTAACCGCGTAGATTGTATTTTTTGGATTGGTGACTGATTGCCGCTTAGCAGGCGCACCAACCAATACCTCTCCGTCTTCCATATACGCAATGATGGAAG
>JACCDV010469514.1_pt1 | contig 13190 bp, 10 predicted proteins | sample 7446131 | NCBI WGS metagenome assembly JACCDV01 (sample SAMN15323448, study PRJNA562643) | freshwater metagenome | isolation source: river surface water | place: USA:Blue River Watershed | collected 2017-08-17 | reverse complement strand
TGTGGAGAACATGCGCCGTGCACAGGTTCGTCCTGAATGGATGTTCCTTACCCGTCTTCCTGTCGTACCGCCCGCACTAAGGCCCATGGTCGCGCTTGAAGGTGGTCGTCACGCATCATCAGATTTATACGATTTGTACCGTCGCGTCATCAATCGTAACAATCGCTTGAAGCTCTTGATGCAAATTCACGCTCCTGACGTTATTCTCCGTAACGAAAAGCGTATCCTCCAAGAAGCTATCGATGCGCTTCTCGACACCTCAATGCGTCGTGGTGCAGGCGTCCTTGGTATCCTCGGCGGTCGCCGTCGCGCACTCAAATCACTCGCTGATTACTTGAAAGGTAAGCACGGTTATCTTCGCCAGAACCTTCTCGGTAAGCGCGTTGACTACTCGGGACGATCCGTCATCGTCGTTGGACCGGATCTTGCACTCGATGAGTGTGGTCTTCCAAAGCACATGGTCTTGGAACTCTTCCGCCCCTTCGTAATTCACGGCCTTCTTGCGCGTGAACACGCCTACAACATTCGTGGCGCAGGCCGTATGATCGAAGATGAAGCACCAGAAGTCTGGCCAATTCTCGAAGAGGCTATCAAAGGCAAGTACGTCCTTCTCAACCGCGCACCAACACTTCACCGTCAATCGATCCAGGCATTCCGCCCGGTTCTTATTGAAGGTAATGCAATCCAGGTGCATCCACTCGTCTGTCCTGCATACAACGCAGACTTCGACGGCGACGCAATGGCTGTCCACGTCCCACTTTCGGAAGAATCACAGATGGAAGCGGCGCAGCTCATGTCCGCAAACAAGAACATCTTGAAGCCAGGATCCGGCGACGTCGTCGTTGCATCCAAGCTCCTCGATATCGTTCTTGGTTGTTACTGGATGACGCGCATGATGGATGGTGTAAAGGGAGAAGGGAAAGCATATCCTTCGACCAACGCTGCTATCACTGCGTTTGACTTCGGTGCGGTTGATTTGCGCGCGAAGATCTGGGTGCTTCCTTCGGAGAGTCCAAAATACTCAGTGTTTGAAGGCAAGCCATTTGAGACATCAGTCGGCCGCCTTCTCTTCAACTCTGTCCTTCCAAAAGACTTCCCGTACTTCAACGATGAAATCACGAACAAGAAGATGGGTGCGCTCGTGCACACGCTCGTCACGCACTACTCGCTTGATGGTATTCCCGCAATTCTCGACAAAATTAAATCATTCGGATTCCGCTATGCAACGCATGCCGGTATTACGTGGTCAATTTCGGACGTGAAAGTGCCGGAGATCAAAGAGTCTCTCATTGACGCTGCAAAGAAGGCAGTCATGCAGGAGCGTGAGAACTACGAAAATGGTCTTCTCACCGATGAAGAGCGCCGCCGTGCAACGATCGAAATCTGGGGCAAGACCTCCGGTGAATTGCGCAAGCATGTCATTGATGCACTTGATCCACTTGGACCAGTCCATAACATGATTACCTCAGGTGCTCGTGGTTCTGCAGTGCAGCTCCACCAGATGGCCGGAATGAAAGGTCTCATCACGAACCCTCGCGGTGAAGTCATTGAATTCCCAATCGTATCCTCGCTCAAAGAAGGCCTCACCCCGATTGAATACTTCACCTCAACGCACGGTGCGCGTAAGGGTCTTGCCGATACCGCGCTCAACACGGCACGCGCCGGCTACCTTACTCGCCGTCTCTTCGATGTCGCTCACGACGTGGTTGTGCTTGAAGATGATTGTGGCACCAAGGAAGGAGTTACGATTCCACGCCCCGGTAAAGAGCAGCTCGGCGGATCATTTGGTGATCGCCTCGCAGGACGCGTCCTCGCGGCTGATATTGAAGCAGGAGGAGCAACCTACAAGCGCAATCAACTACTCCATCGTGATGAAGCAAAATTGATTGAGGCATCAGATCTGAAAGAAGCTATCGTCCGCTCTCCTATGACCTGTAAAGTTCCACGCGGCGTGTGTCAGAAATGCTACGGTGTTGACCTTACGAATGGCCAGCTTATCGATATCGGTGAAGCAGTCGGTGTTATCGCCGCGCAAGCGATCGGTGAACCAGGTACTCAGCTCACCATGCGTACGTTCCACACGGGAGGTGTTGCGCAGGCAGGTGGAGACATCACCATGGGTCTTCCTCGTGTTGAAGAAGTCTTCGAAACGCGTATGCCGAAACTCCCTGCGTCTCTCGCACGTGTCTCCGGTGTCATCACCGACATCATCCGCGAAGGCAACGAAACTGTCCTCACGATCATGCCAGAAGGAAAGAGTGCGAAGCGTGATACGGAGTATCGCATCCCCTCTGCTCGTTCGATTATCGTGAAGCAGGGTCAAAACGTAACCAAGGGTGACTTCATGACCGACGGCTCAGCAGACATGGATGAACTCTTCCTCCTTGCTGGCAAAGAGCGCGCACAGGAATACGTCATCGCGGAAATTACGCGTATCTACGAATTGCAGGGTGTATCGACGGCGCGTAAGCACCTCGAAATCATCGTCAAGCAGATGTTCTCTCGTATGTCGGTTATCACGCCAGGCGACACGGGAGTATCTGCAGGAGAAATCATCGCGGATTTCGAACTCGAACGCCTCAACGGTGTTATGAAAGACGAAGGGAAGGAAGGTGCAAAGGGTAAGCAATTACTCTTGGGTATCACCGAAGTGTCGCTCACGCGCGCATCCTTCCTCTCGGCAATCTCATTCCAGAACACGCCACGTAAGCTTGCCGAAGCAGCGGTGTCAGGAGCAGTCGATCGTTTGGTCGGCCTTAAGGAAAACGTCATCATCGGTCGCCTTATCCCGGCAGGTACTGGCTTCAAGGGCTCTCGCAAGCATGCGATGATTGCAGATCTCGAAGAGAAGCTTCGTATGCAAGAGGCAGTGAGTGTTTCTTCTCCAGCAGAATCAGAGAAGGTTGTGCGTGAATAATTCTCGGTTCAATCGAAGTGAATTGAGAAAAAAGCGACCCGTCCTTGTGGACGGGTCGCTTTGTGTATACTCCTGTACTTTCACTCATTCTGCCGTATAGCGATGCGGGATTTTGTTCTGACCAGAGGAGAGTACGGCACATGCTGAAGCATACGAAGCAAGCTTTCGATACGAAGCCAATTGTCGCCATCGTCATTCTTACCGACGGTGTGAGGTTTGTCATCGTGTGTAATCCGGAAAAAATTAATCGTGGCTGGGTGTTTCCGGGCGGCCATGTGCAGTGCGAAGAAAGCGCTATTGACGAGGTAATTCCTCACGTATTCGAAGAAACCAGTATTGAACTCAATCCAAGTTCCTTCGAGTTATTACTGCGCCGCAGAAGAGCAAGGACTCACTTCCTCTCATTCGAGGTCGTCGTCGAACCAAACGTTCTCGATGGCATTCCGAGCAAGGCACCATCAGGTCATGATATTCGAATCGTCGACAAAAAACGGCTTATGAAAATGGTCGCACCCCCACGTGTTTCCATGATGCAGTATCAACCTCAATGATATTGAGTGCGATACATTGTGCGCTCTATGCCTCGGTCCGCTTGACCGAGGCATTTTTGTTGCATTCAGTGCATAATGGAGACATGTCCGACACGGTGCAGCAGGTAAAAGATCGACTCGGAATTGTGGACGTGGTTTCGGGGTATGTAAAACTCGAGCGCGCGGGGCAGAACATGCGCGCGCGGTGTCCTTTTCATGCCGAAAAATCTCCCTCGTTTATTGTCTCTCCTGATCGCGGAACGTATCACTGTTTTGGATGCGGTGTCGGCGGCGACATTTTTTCATTTATCGAAGCAATCGAAGGGGTGGATTTTAAGGGAGCGCTTAAAATTCTTGCTGACAAAGCGGGAGTCGAGCTCGTCTATTCGCGTGGGGAGAAGAAGGATGATACTGATCGCCTCTTTGAGGCAATGGAGGCGGCGACTTTGTTCTATCAAGCGCGGCTCGATGAAAGTGCACTTAAATACCTCAAGGGGCGTGGACTTACGGATGATACCATCCGCGCATTTCGACTCGGATTTGCAGGTGATGGATGGAGTGAGCTTTCCGACTATCTGAAAGAAAAGAAATTTTCCGAAAAGGAACTTATCGATGCTGGACTGAGTAAGAAAGGGGAGCGCGGCGGCCTGAATGACAAATTTCGCAACCGAATCATGTTTCCCCTTGCGGATACGGCAGGTCGCGTTGTGGCCTTTTCAGGACGCACGTTTGGAGAGAAGGCGCATCCTGATGCGCCCAAGTATTTGAATTCACCCGAGACGCCACTCTTTCATAAATCACGTATTCTCTACGGCTTCGATCGCGCGAAACAGCTGATTCGAAAGCATAACTTTGCGGTTCTTGTGGAGGGGCAGATGGATCTTATTTCTTCGCATCAAGCAGGATGGGCAAACACGGTCGCCGTTTCAGGAACGGCGTTTACGAGTGAGCATGCACAACTCATCAGACGCATGACGGAGAATTTAGTAATAGCACTTGATCCTGATGAGGCGGGATTCAAGGCTGCCTCGCGCGCAGCACGTGCGGCACTCGCCCAGGGCATGCAGGTAAAAGTGGCGCAACTTCCCGTTGGTCTCGATCCTGCAGATCTTATCCTCAAAGAGGGAGCAGAGAGGTGGCGAAGCGTTGTTCGCGAGGCAAAAGATATCATTACGTTTCTTCTCGATGTTCTGGAGAAGACGTCTAAAACGAAAGAGGGTTTTCGTCGTGCCGTTGAAATTGCGGTATTACCATTTCTTCACGATGTACCGAGTCCTATTGCGCGCGAACAGTATCAAGTTGAAATTGCGACGCGGCTCGGAGTTTCCATGAACGCGGTTGCAGAAGCGTTCCAAAAAATGGTAAAGCCACCAGAGCCGCCGCAGGTAAAGAAGGTGCTGCAACCATCAGAAATACCGAACCGTATCAAGCAGGCATACGGAATACTGATATGGCAGGATTCTCAAAAGAAACCCGATATCGATATTGATGCCTATTCGGGTGCACTCGAGGAGGCAATTGGACTCGAGCAAATGGACATGCTCCGCACATTGCCAGTGGATGAAAAAGAGCGCTTGAGATTCCTTGCACAGAAAATGCATGGCGAAAGTACGAACTTGAAGCGCACCGTAGAGACGGTAGTTCCGATTTTAAAGCGCGATCGACTCCAAAAAGAGCTCGATGCGACGACGACGGCCTTACGTGAAGCAGAGGAAAAAGGGGACGAGAGAGCGGTTGAAAAGCTGGTACTCCAGGGTAAACTTCTGCACGACGCAATTGCAAAAATGACGTAATAATGGTATATTGACCTCTCCTCAGTCGCTATGCCAAAGAAGGCATGGTGATGTGTTTCTGTGTTATGTTTTGCACCGTTTTTCATATAAAACACGCATGGCAAAAAAGAAAACAAAAAAAATAAAAAAGATGAAAAAAACAAAGCCTAAGGCGCAGCGCGCAGTAAAAAAAGCACGTCCTGCGAAGCGCAAAAAGGTCATTGTTGCCGACAAATCCGGATCTCTTGATTCACGCACACCTGCAAAGGGAACCTCAAAGAATAAAGAGGAGACACGCGTGCAGGCTCTGATCACTCTTGGTCGCGAGCGTGGCTACATCACGTATGACGAGATCATGCGCGAGTTCCCACAGATCGAAGACAACGTCATGCTCCTCGAAGAGATGTACGAGAAGTTTTCAACTGCCGGCATCGACGTCCTCGAAGGCGGCGGCATGCTCGAAGATACTTCAGGTCAGGACGTTCTTGAGAAAAAGAAATTGCAAAATCGCCGATCGGATTCTTCCTATGATTCGGTTCAAATGTACCTCCGAGAAATTGGTCAGTACCCACTTTTGAATGCGGCGAATGAGCGTGATTTGGCGAAGCGCATCTTGGCCGGTGATGAAGAGGCGCGTTCAATTCTTGCGCGCTCCAACCTCCGCCTCGTTGTTTCGATAGCAAAGAAATACGTCAACCGTTCTCCCGACCTTACGCTCCTCGACCTTATCCAAGAGGGAAACCTCGGCCTCTTTAAGGCTGTCGATAAGTTCGATCACACGAAGGGCTACAAATTTTCAACCTATGCAACGTGGTGGATCCGCCAGGCGATCACTCGTGCACTTGCCGACCAGTCCCGCACCATCCGTATCCCGGTCCACATGGTTGAGACGATTGCAAAGTACAAGCAAAAAGTGCGCGAGCTCTCGCAGCACCTCGGCCGCGACCCGCTTCCGGAAGAAATCGCCGCAGAAATGGGAATTGAAGTCGACAAAATTTACACCATCCAGAAAATCAATCAGGATACTGTCTCGCTTGAATCTCCCGTAGGAGATGATGATGATGAGCGCTCTACGCTTGGCTCGTTTATCGCGGATGAGACTATTTCGTCCCCTGATCAAGACGCTTCTCGTCGAATTTTGACCGAACAAATGGGTGCAATCCTCGAAGAATTGTCTCCAAAAGAGCGCAAAATCCTCGAAATGCGCAACGGACTTACGGAAGAAGCTATCTGCTACACACTTGAAGAAGTCGGCCGCGAATTCGGCGTCACCCGCGAGCGTATCCGCCAGATTGAAGCAAAGGCACTCGAGCGTATTCGTTTCCACGAGCGCGCGAAGCAGTTGAAGTCGTACTAGTGAGTGGGCGCAAAGCCTTGTGCCTCGTTCGAACCCTATCTGAGTGCACGCGTTAACCCGTACATCTACTACGGTCTTTCTTCGCGCTTTTATATATGCTGCGCGATGTTCTCTCGAGGCACAAGGCTTTGCGCCTACAATACTAACGAAAGTGGAAGCGATGCCCGAGTTTTCTTGCACGAAACTCCGCTGCTTTAGAAATTGCGTCTGCTACATGCTGGCGATCAAATTCTGACTGGATTAAGATATTCGGAATATGGATGGTGTCGAAACCTTTGTAATCAGAATAATGACTTCTTTGTAAATCACTTACAATTTGACGAGCATTCTCGTAATGTTGCTTACCGTCCAGTTCGATATTTAAGCGAGCTCGATGTATGACGAGGTCAATATGTTTGTGACCATCCCACTTTTCCGCCTCCACTATTATTCCTCGATCTTCAAGTTCTCGTTTGAGTGTAAGAGCTTCTGGTGTACTAACTCGGTGCATGAATATAGTATAGCTCGATGTATTGACTTCGTTTTGACTGGTACTTGAGTAGGAAACACTTCCTGTATTTTCCGGACAATGTACACAGTCGAATCTGGCACGAGTTCCGGCCGAACCATGTAATTGGCTATGTGGCTAGAACTTCGTCGCGGTATACTTGCCGCATTACTTGTTATTTTTTCTGAATGTCTGTATGTACCGATTGCACACCGTAGCCGCAGTATCCCTTGCCGCCCTCTTATTTCAGCCGCTTTTTGCGTTTGCCGCTGTCGCGCCAATTCGACTCTCCTATGGTGACATGGGAGTCTTACAGCTTGCCGCACACGATCTATTCCGTGTCGATCGTTCACTTGAAGTGAATCTCGAGAATGGGAAATTAGATCTGAGTACAATTTTCGACCACGGGGCAGAAAACATCGCAAAAGGCGGCGAAATCCGCAATTCAGAAAACATCATGGTATTCACGGTGGCGAAACGATTTGCTGACGAATACACGCGACTCGTTGCGCGAAAGGTACCACCTCAACAGGCTCGAGCCCTTGTCATCTCTGTGTATAAAGCAGAATTACAGATGGCCTATTCGCGTTTGATTCCAGGAGAAGCGGTTCCGACGCCAAAAGCAGGAGAAGTAACGATGACCGAGGATCTCGCGTTTCGCATCATCCACGATCTCATTCCGGGAACTCTGCGCATAAGTGGTCGAAATGTGGCGGTATTCGACCCAAGTCTCAAAGGAATTGTCCTTTCAAAAACTGACCTCCGTAATCTTGGTGCAACGCTGAACGGGCAATTTGATCCGGAACTCCTTAATATTGTGGTCACCATTCCACCTTCGACCGTATTCAACATAAACTTACTCGAGCTCGATACGACGTTTGCGACGCAGTTTGAGACTGACTTTACGTTTGAGTCGTTTCTTGCGGAAGCGGCTGACGGACGCTTGAACACAAATGAGAATGTGACGAAAAATATCCGATCGCTCTTTGCAAAAGCGTTTGCCAATTAAGTTCTTCTTAGAGTAAGTGGCAGTTGATGCTTACGGTATCTCCCTCGTCAATTCCTTCTTTGCGGCGGACGTCGGCTTTGATAGCGATGAGATACGGTCCATCTTTGGTGGGGAAGAGGGCGGTTTTCCAATTGGTTTTTCCTATCTGGGCTTGGATGCGGACGAAGTGAAAACCGACCTTCTTTTTGTTGCGTGCGGAGTCTTTGATTTGCTTCGACAGTTTTTCGTTGACGTACACAAAATACCACGCGCCTTCACCTGCATATTTCCATACCTTGCCTGAGACCGTGAATTTTTTCATACGAAAGGGATGTTGGTATTGTACCGACTCAGAAGTATTCATAAAAGAGCGCCAGACATGGGGTGTCTGGCGCTTTTGGGCTGCTTAGCCTTGGCGAACTAGTTGTCGCCGAGGCGCGACATGGCCGTATCTTTGAACGACGGACGTACTCCGACTTCTTCTTTCATTCGTCGGATTTTTCGCCCGGTTGCTATTCTCCGCTCTACCTCTTCATCCCGTCGATTCGGGTTGAGGATGGTGAGTATGACGGCTCCAATGAGCACGCCAAGAGCAAGGACTGTTTCCATGGGAATTCCTCCTGTTTCTTCTCGTACTATACCACATGGATTAATATCGAACAATATGGCATACTCCCCCCATGCAAACCATGTATATCTATGGCCGCCACGCCGTAAAGACCCTTCTTGAGCTCCAGCCTGAGCGTGTACAGGGGGTGTTTGTTTCTATATCCGCAGAGCCTGAATTTACCCCTCTTGCGAAGGCTCGTCACATTCGTATCGAGCCCCTCGCTGAGCATGACTTCCGCCGTGAGCTGGAAGGCGTCGTCCATCAGGGCGTTGTCGCAAAGGTAGCGATGGATGGGCTCGTTATTGATTACGATGTTTTTATGCGCGATTTGAAAGTAAAGCCCTCAACGTGCTTTGTCCTTATGAATGAAATTACGGATCCCCATAACGTGGGTGCCATCATTCGCTCGGCAGCAGCATTCGGAGCAGCCGCGGTACTCATCCCTACACACAATCAAGCGACAATTACGGGAGCAGTTGCGAAGGCATCTGCGGGTATGGCATTTTCGATGCCTATAGTGGCCATCAGTAACGAAAATCAAACCATTGAAGATTTGAAGAAGCGGAAATTTTGGATTTATGGACTCGCCGGAGAAGGGAAGAATGAACTCTCTCAGGAGAAATTCGATGCGCCGACTTGTTTTGTGGTGGGCTCTGAAGGAGCGGGGCTCCGCGCAAAGACGCGCGAACACTGTGACATCCTCCTTCGGATTCCGATGCACAAGCGAACCGAGTCTTTGAATGCGTCAGTCTCCGCTGCAATCGTCCTCAATGCATGGGCGACACAGCATCCGGAAGCACTTCGATAATAGAGTGAAAAAACCTCCGCACAGTTCTGTGTGGAGGTTTTGAGTTGGGTGCGCGGCACACGTATTTATCGGGTGCGCGGCGGGTCTTTTTTGGGTTTTCTGATGACCCGCACGAACTGACGAAACTCACCGGATTTATCATCCCAGAGAACGACTGTTTCCCCTAAGGTCTCGTCTGCGTAAAGGTGTTGTTCAAATACACCCTTTCTCTCTAATCGTACGTAATACGGAGTTTTTGCCACGCCACGCGCTCCCTTTTTTTTGTAGCTACTGGGAAAATAACACACTTATTACACATCGTCAATGAGCGGTTAGCAGGTGAGGGTAACGCAGTCCTAGATCAGGCCCGATGTATTTCCAAGGAAGCCACGGCAGCGACCCTTCTTTTTATCAGCAGGAAGTCATTCGTCATTACGACGATCGGTAGGCTATTTCGTGGTAGGTCTTTTCGTGCGGCCCAAAGAATACTTTCGCAAAGAGGCGCATCACACAGATCCCGGAGAGCACATATCCGAGAGCAAATATACCGATAAGTGCACCGTGGTCAGTATGTATAGAGCTCAAGAGTAATTCTGCGCCAATGAAGGATGGCGTGATTGGAAATACCATGAGTGCGAGACAGGTAAGGAAGAAGAGGTTACCGAGCGTGGAATGCTCATACATATACCCATGATATTCCTTCAAATCGAGTCGTGCGGTGCGATCGAGGAGGGCGAGGCACAGGGCTCCTGCGAGGAAGGCGCCAACAATGCCCGCTAGATAGAGCAGGATCGTTTGGAGAGATGCTCCCGCAAGCATGCTCAAGAATAGACTTGCAAAAAGTTGTCCAAAGAATATCTGGGTCCAACAGATAAGAGCAGTGCCCGTATTCGCGTAGGCGCGTACAAAAATGAGTATGCTCAGAATCGCACTCCCCCAGATGATTCCATCTACAAACCAGTGAGGCGCGCTCGCTCCAAAGCAAGTATAAGTACCAATAAGTATGAATGCTACGTATGCGCTCATTGCACTTCTGTGGTCCAAAAACTGCATCCACTGTCCGGCCGATTTCAGCGGTTGCCAGATAAAATGCGTCATAGCGCTGTCCATGTTCCACTCTTTGATCCCTAAGATAAAGAGTGATGAGCGGATCTTTCCCAGAAAATTATTTTGAATCGTTTGCTCTGGCGTCACAAAAGTATAGAACTGATAGTGAACGAGGTAGCTCACGATCGAGGGAGAAATGAGCAGTTGGTATGTGCGCAGACAGGCGTTACTTACAAAGTGGAATAAGGCGAGCGCATGGAGACCTGCTGCAATTTCGATGAACATGATTCCGATCTGAGTGACTGATGCGTACGCTATCTGCGTTTTAGCTGACGACTGCACGCGGGTGATGGAAGTTGCAATCAGCGCCGTTAGAAGCCCTACGCCTGCAACTGCGATTCGAAGCCCTATGCTGCCTTCCCACAAGGGGTACGTGCGAAGGAGGAGGAACAGTCCAATATGCACTGAAAGCGCACCATAAAAAATCGCACTCGAAGTAGTGGGTCCCTCCATTGCCCGAGGAAGCCAGTAGGAAAACGGAAATTGGGCAGATTTGATCATCGCGACGAGTACGAAAAGGGTGCCCAAAATCACGAGAGCGTTTCCGTGCTCGTGTAAGAGTGAAGTGAGCTCCGAAAATTGTATGTTTTTTTCAAAAAGGTGGTGGGCGTACCAGAGCGCAATAAGAAAGAGCGCATCCGCCATACGGTACAAGGCGAACACCTTGAGGCTGTTTTTGGTGGGGAGGTAGCGGTCGCGATAAAAAGAAATAAGCAGGAACGAGCTTATGCCGATACATTCCCATCCCACAAAAAGCATTTCAAAATTTCCAGAGAAAATAACGAGGGCAAGGCTGGCAAGAAAGAATAAGATCGTCGTATGAAAGCGCTGGAACCCTGGGTCTCGGTGCATGTAGTACTTGCTAAAGAGCAAAACCAGGATGGTAATTAAAGAGGTCACTCCAAAAAACACCGCCGAGGTGGCATCCATATAGAAATTCACCACGAATTCGTAGTTGGCTCCCGAAAAGAGGGTGAATCCGGTGTAGGAAAGGGGCACAAATCCCCCGCGTATCCAGGAGAAGAGTGTCCCTATAAATATGAGCACAACGAGAAGGGAGGACGATATCGCTAAGCGTGAAATGCTTCTTTCAAAGCGGTTGGGAAGAAAGCCGCAGATAAGGGCGGTCAAAAGCGGGATGAGGACAAGAAATGGTATGAGCATAGGGATTTAGCTGGAAAGGAGTTGAATCGGAAGGTTCTCCTTGGTTGCGTCAACGATATTGTTGGTTTTCATTTTAAGAGCGGACTCAATCACCTTGAGGAAGTTTTCCTTGAGGACGCTTACGTTATTGGTCAATGTCTCATAGGGTACAAATGTACCTTTTTTGAAGACATATATTCTTTTCTCCACTGGATGCAGGACTGCCACGTGTATCCACTCGTTGATAAACCATTCATAGAGCGCGGGAGACGCAGAAATTATGCGCTGTACTATTGCGGGATCCTGTTCAATGATCATCAATAGCCTGATAGGATCATGTACCTCAACCATTTGAAGAGGGAGTCCTGCGCGGAGGTCTCCGTCACTGCTGTTGGCAACCCCTATGAGACCCATCACATTGTGGGGCAGCTTGGTGCCCGCGCCCAATTTTGAGTTGTCCATGCGCGAGAAATAGTATTCAAGGTTGATGCCTCCACACACCACGGGAAGCGGTGCAATGACATTAGTGAGGAATGCACCGTCTGGGTCCGTACGGTAATCGTAGGAGTTCATGAAAGCGCGCCTATCGAGAAAGAGGTTGCGGGTGAGTGTGCGATTTCCCACGATACAAAGCGCGTTGGTTCCGTGACCGAGTTCTGGACGGGGTTCAAAGTAAGACACCGATCGCTCTTTGATTGCCTTTCTGATTTTTTTGAGAGACTGCTTTGTGTTGATGGACATAAACCGCCTTGAGCGCTCTTTTGCATTGAGATCGAGCGCCTGCTCGAAACTTTTTTTATTTTGTACATGGAGTTCCTGCAGTTCAGGAGACAATTTTTGTTCGTCGTAGAATTCAATTTCGTCGCTCGCGGTATCATGGAGTCCTCCTATAAATTGAGTTGTTGCTGGGATGGTGAGTCCGCGCTTACTCAGCTCCTCGCGCACTGACTCATAATTGGCCATAGATGCGGCTACGCGCGCGTTCACGGACCCGGGTCGCCCGCTACAAGCTCCGCAATCGTGCGCGCCATGATGCGGGTTATTCGCGCTCGATGAGCCGTGGCCGATGAAGTACACGAGGCGGGAAAAGTCTTTTGAGAGTCCGATGCCACGAAGTAATTTTTCAACACGATCCGCCATTTGGATCACCGTAAATCCAATCTGGAGATTGCGCTTTTCGTCGCGCTTTCCTGCATGCACGATGGTGAGTTCAGAGCCGGTATACATATGTCCAAACGCATCGGCGATTGCAGGGCCCATGGTCGGCGAGAAGAGGTTGAATACGAGCTTAACTAAAGAAGGAATACCTAAAATATAAGAAGCGACTGTCCCACGCAGGAGCGTATGCGATCCTTTTGTATAGGTGATTTCTCGGGCAGGCGAATGATGCTCGGTGGAGGTGACTTCCTGAATCAAAAACGCTGGCGTGACCGGAGCGGGACACAACTTGTCATAAAACTTCGCATGTGCGGGATGAAAATAAAATTCAACG
>JACCDV011111334.1_pt1 | contig 13193 bp, 10 predicted proteins | sample 7446131 | NCBI WGS metagenome assembly JACCDV01 (sample SAMN15323448, study PRJNA562643) | freshwater metagenome | isolation source: river surface water | place: USA:Blue River Watershed | collected 2017-08-17 | reverse complement strand
GATTATAATTCATTCCAAAAGTAATTGATTTTATTTTTGTATTTTGTAAAGACGGTAGTGGTTTATTATAATCATCCCCAAAGATAATTGATATTAATGATTTAGGAAATATATTAATTTCCATATTAATATCTATTGTAATATGTCTTATTTTATTAAAAGTATTTATATCTTTTTGCAAATTGTAATACATTTTATCTTCATTTATTATAATTTTTTCCATAATATATTTTTTATTATATATTATTATATGTTGTTGTATGGTTTATGTTCTTATAAAATGGACAAATATAATTACATATTTTATATTATGTATTTTCATTTTTGCAAAAAAATAATAAAATAATAAAGTTATACACTTTTAATTTGAAAATGTAAAATTATAATTTATATAGATATAATTATAAATTTCAAATGGTATAAAGGTTTTATTATAAATGATATATTTTAAATATGGATTTAGTATTTTTTCTATAAAACATCCATATTCCTTATCTACAATATTAAATATTTGATTTTGATGTTTCTTAATGTTATAGAATTCTTTATATATCAATATTTTCCGCAAATGAGGAACATTTTTAATTAATGTATTATTAAATTTTGAATAAAATTTAAGTTCTTTAATATTTGTATATTCTAGTTCAGGTAATGGTTGATTATACCCACCGCCGAAAACAATTGATTTTATCTTTGTATTTTGTAAAGATAGCAACGGTTGATTATATAAACTTCCAAATTGAATATATTTTATTTTTGTATTTTGTAAAGATGGCAATGGTTGATTATATAAACTTCCAAATTGAATATATTTTATTTTTGTATTTTGTAAATCTGGTAATGGTTGATTATAATCATGTCCAAATTGAATATATTTTATATTTGTATTTTGTAAATCTGGTAATGGTTGATTATAATAATATCCAAATTTAATATATTTTATTTTTGTATTTTGTAAAGATGGCAACGGTTGATTATAATACGCTCCAAAAGTTATTGATTTTATATTTGTATTTTGTAAAGATGGTAATGGTTGATTATAATCATCTCCAAATGTAATTGATTTTATTTTTGTATTTTGTAAAGGCGGCAATGGTTGATTATAATAATATCCAAAAGTAATTGATTTTATTTTTGTATTTTGCAGAGATTGTAATGGTTGATTATAACGAACATTAAAAGTAATTGATTTTATTCTTGTATTTTGTAAATCTGGTAATTGTTGGTTATAATTCCACCCAAATGAAATATATTTTATATTTGTATTTTGTAATGGCGGTAGTGGTTGATTATAATTACTATTAAATTTAACATATTTAATTTTTGTATTTTGTAAAGATGGTAATTGTTGATTATAATAATAATCGAATATAATATATTTTAATTTTGTATTTTGTAATAGTGGTAGCGGTTGATTATAGAAATCTCCAAAGGTAATTGATTGAATTTTTGTATTTTGTAAATCTGGCAATTGTTGATTATACTCCATTCCAAAAGCAATTGATTTTATTTTTGTATTTTTTAAGGATGGTAATGGCTTATTATATTTTGAATTCCATTTAAATACGAGTGATTTTAACAATTTAGGAAATTTATCAATAGTATCATTAAATTCATCTACAAATTCGATATGTTTTATTTTATTAAACTCATCAATATTTTCCTGCAATTTATAATATTCTTCTATTGTATTTATTTTTATTTTCATAATACGTATATATGTTTTAACAAAAAAATTCTAAAATTATTAAGCGACGTATAAATATTACCGAGTAAATATAAATAATAATTTCATTTTTTATATAGAATAAAAAATAATATTAATAAATATCAGTAGTATTGTTGATACCGTTGATATTTTTATTATATTGATTATTCATTATTATATGTAAAATTATAATTTATATAGATATAATTATATATTTCAAATGGTATAAAGGTTTTATTATAAATGATGTATTTTAAATACGGATTTAAATTTTTGTTTATAATCCATGCGTTATTCATACTTTTAATATTAAATATAAGATTACTATATTTTTCAATATTTATATGGTCTTTACTTATATATATTTTTTGTAAATATATGGCGGTTTTTAAAATCGGTTTATTTTGCATATATATATTTTTATTAAAAACTAATCCAAATTTAATTGATTTTATATTTATATATTGTAAATCCGGTAATTGCAAATTATAACTATATGTAAATCGAATATATTTTATTTTTGTATTAAGCAAGTCTATCAAGGATTTATTATATAGACCTTCAAACTTAATATGTTTAACTTTTGTATTTTGTAAATTTAGTAAGGGTTGATTATAATTATTGCCGAAGGTAATTAATTTTAATTTTGTATTTTGCAAGGATGGTAGTATTTGATTATAGTCATTCCCAAAGATAATCGATTTTAATTTTATATTTTCTAGGGATGATAAAGGTAGATTATAACAATAGCCAAAAGTTATTGTTTTTAGTTTAGTATTTTGCAAAGATGGTAATGGTAAATTATAACAATATCCAAATATAATTGATTTTATATTTGTATTTTGCAAATTCGGCAACGGCTGATTATATTTGTATCCAAATATTATAATTTCTACATTTGTATTATGTAAATCTAATAGAGGTTGATTATAATAATAACCAAATTTAATATATTTTATATTTGTATATCGTAAATCCGGCAATGGATGATTATATTTTAAATTCCACGCAAATGTAATTGATTTCAACAATTTGGGAAATTTATTAATCACATCATCGAATTCACCAATAAATTCAACGTGTTTTATTTTATTAAACCCATCGCTATTTTCCTGCAATTTATAATATTCTTCTATTGTATTTATTTTTATTTTCATAATACGTATATATGTTTTAACAAAAAATATCTAATAATATCTAAAAATATCAAAATATTATTAGGCAATGTATAAATATTATCGGGTAAATATAATAATTTCATTTTTATAGATGCAATAATTTTTAAGTGCTAAAAAAATATATAAAATAGGTAAGTATTATTATAAATAATATAATACTATAAATTATATAAGCAACACAAAGGAAACAAAAAGATATGGAAAACCAAAAATACTACAAAGTAAATAGATTGGAAGGATTAACATATAAAAACAGAAGAGAAGACATCACCGATGAAAGTCCCCGCACATTAATAAGCAATATAAATATAAATAATACCCTCATCGTTTCCCATTCCATCCGCCCATACGACGATGACACCGAAAACTCCACTACGAAATACATATCCTCGAATATATGGCTATACGACAACGCAACCCTCGATTATAAATCCCTCTTCGCAAATGATAATTCTATGTTCTTCAATGGAAATCTCCTCGTTGATAATGCAAATCTAATTGCGGAAGTAAATAATTCCTTTTATCCCGCGGCGGCAGACGATGTATTAACCACGTCGAATATCATCATTCTTGGGCAACCGACGACACATAATGGCTATATTAATTTCTCGCAGACACAAGGCAACGGGGGAATCGGCATTAGATATAATAAATCTACCGAGAAAATACAGTATCGAAATGCTTCCGCGGATGCGTGGCAAAATCTAACTAATACGGGTAATCTCGCATTACTCGCGGATGTGCAGATTGACGACGCAGCCGCGGGGGAAGTTCTCGCATATAATTCGGGGGTCGCCAAATGGGAAAACACCAACGCTTTGGATTTGCGTTCCCTTACGGTGGCCTCGAATATATATGTTGGCGAAACTGGGAGCGGGGTTAATATAGGTGATATCCCCATAATTACATTCGACAAAATAGGTGAAGGTAATCATATAAATGTTCTCTCCTACGGAACGCCGCGATTAGCCGCCGCGGGCAACGACGCGAATATAGATATTTCCCTTGCGGCGAAAGGCAGTGGAGATGTAAATATAATAGGGGACCGCACAAACGTGGTTGGAAATCTATCCATTAGCGGGAGTATTGATTTCGGCGGCAGTATGCGTTCTTCGGTGGTTGTATATCCAAACGAGGAAACTCCCCCATGGAATGCGGGGGAGCTTAGTATTGTTCAGTTCGCCCTCGGGGTCGATATAATCTACTTCGCAATGAGGGGAAAACCAACGGGGACATATTACGCAGGTATCAGTAGCGTCGGTATAGAAACGGGATACAACCTCACAATTTTTTATGATACGGGAAATGATGGCAACAATCTCTATGTAGATATGGGGGCGAATAGTATTGTAGGCGGCAACGGTGATACAGCCCGCTATCTCGTATTTACACGTAATGGACAAAGTGCGAGACTTGTCTTTATAGGCGTAATAAATGACACGGATGGGGAAAATTCCCTCAATAAATGGCATCTCGTAGGTAGCGGTTGCGGCCTAGTCTAAGGCTAATCCGCATTCATATTTCATATCCCTCATCTTGCATACCATATTATGTTTCCCATATTTTGCTTTTATATTTCCCTATATTTCATATAATTATTCAGCCCATTATATTTACCTTCGCCAAGTATGTTAATCAATGGATTAATATAATCATTTAACTAGGATAATCATACATTTTTCAGTTAGCTAACGATATATGTGTAGCATATGTCTAATATGCATATTTTATTATTCAATGCCATTTAATCATATTTTTATATGCCTCTTTCATCACATCAGTTTATTGTCTTTGATACTTACATACCTACATATTTTTTTATTTTGTTTGTTCTTTTACGCCGATGGCGAATGGATATCTATTTTGATATATTTATCATCAACAAAATCCATAACTAATATATATTATGGATTCATATATATTTGTTATTTCATATATATTGTCTCGCCGCATCCCACTTGTTGATGTTTTAACAGATGGAAATGAATTCAATGAATTATATAATTATTATACATCGTTGATTATATAACATACAATATTGATATATTATGGCGGCGGCGGCGTGGCGACATAGTTAGTGAAACGGGGGACCCCTAAATCATTTTATTTGCCATAAATATTAATGAGGCCTGCTCTATTAATTTCATAGAACTCGGTTTTTAGGGGAAAAACATGGAAGGCTGGGAAAATATCTATATATTATTATGAAAAAATGCATATGAAAAAATGCATATGAAAAATGCATATGAAAAAAAAAATATAAAAATCGATTGCATTAGAAGCCGAAATTAAAATTAACGTTAATGTAGTTATATATTTCGAGGGGCAGATATGTGTTATTGTATATCATATATTTCAAAAATGCATTTAATCTTCTATTAATAATATATTTATAGTAATAATTTTTATAATAGTGATTACAACATTCCATTACGGTGAATATTCCATATACGTCATGATATTTATATGATGGGTAATATCTCGAAAATTGTTTATATTTCTCGACATTCATCGGTTCATATTTATCCAAATAGGAAACAGTGAGAACTATCGTTTTAAGGGCTGCGGGAAATGTGAAATCTTTTGTTAGAATTTTTTTATAAAAGGTAGGATAAATGGAAATATGCGAAAGGGTTGCATCTAGATATGATGGTAGGGGGTGGCAATATTTCACACCGAACATAATATATTTTAGAGATACGGGCTCATTCGTTTCGGGAAATGGATGATTATACGATGTCCCGAATTTTATATATCTAAGATTTGGCGGTATATTTGGCAGAGGATGATTATAATCCCTACCAAAAATAATGTATCTAAGGGACCGTGGAAGTAGCGGCAGCGGCTTATTATACGAACCCTCTAATTCCAACACCTCTAATTTCGTATATTTTAAATCCGGTAAATCATAATTACATAGTTTTCCCATCGTTAGCCGCCTCAATGATTTCGGTGAATTAGTAAGAGGAGGTGTGTAATATTTACATAATATATATCTTACGCTATTTGGAAGATATGGCAGTTGTTTGCTATATGACTCGCATTTAAACATGATGGCTTTCAGTCGTGTATGCTTCAATTTTGGAAGAGGTAAATTATAATTATAATCCAATTTCATATATTTGAGACTCTTCGGCAACGGCGGAAGTTCCTTGTTATAACGATAGCCCAATTTAAGAGATACTAACGATGTATTACTTAAATCGGGGAGAATTCTATCATAAGCCGGTCCAAGTTCCAAATTTTTTAGGGTATTTGGAAACGAGGGAAATTCCGCATCATATGACGAGTAATATATTAGCGATACTAGATATGCAGGGAATTCTTCTATATTCTTATTATATATTATCCCAAACTCCAAGTATATGATTTTATCATCTTGATATACCGCCGTATAATTTTCTTCTTTAAGCTTCGCGATTATATTATTTGGTTCGTCGTCAAGGCTTTTTATAAAAGCTTTGGCGGTTTTATATGTAAAATTTGTGGTCCGCGGGGGTTCTTCGTTTTGCTGCATTTTTCTTATTCCGTCGTGGTTTTTTTTATATTGTGTGATTTTGCTGATTTCTTATTATATATGAGAATACAGAGAAAAAAATCATTTTTTCAATATCTAAATGGTTTCGGTGGGAACCATGTAATTAGCAAATATATATTTATATATCTCTCCCGGGAGATAAATAGATGGTTGGCGTTTGCGTATGGACATTATTAGAGTTATTAAATTAGGAAACCATATTATCTCGTAATAATTATATTTTCCTTTACTATTTTTACAATATTCTAACATGCAATTTTTGCGTTCATTGTCTGCATATATTGGATAATCATATATTATTTTCAAATAGCATCGTATTGCTCTCTCATTATATATATTATTCAACTTATGAATTCTAAATAGCATGTCAAGAGAACCCATTATGTGATAGATAAATGGAGTTTTTTTCATACTCTGGATTTTAGCATATAAATATATTATTCTTTCAACCATGTCATAGTTTATTTTGTTATAAGCGTATATAATCCCTAATTCATGTAGTGCAAATTTATTGCAATTTGAAAATCCAATTAAAGCAAGTTTAATTGCCATATCTATATTTTTTATCGCAACTCTATAATAGTATAAAATATAACTGAATGAAAGAGGACATAAACTCAGTTTATTACTTCCAAGAAGTAAATTAACCGATTTATTCATATAAAATATAAACTTTTCGCCCGCGCCATATTGATATGAAAAAGAATCCCAAGCATTATGGATTTTTGAAAAATAATATATAATTGAATTGGAAAGCCCTTTTGGATTGTTTAATTTTGCTAACTCTTCATATCCATAACATTCCCCTGTTTTGTATTCGATAGGTAAATTATTATATATCGGCTGATATGTTGAATTATCGACATTTTTCTTATGTCTTAGTATTATCGTCATTTCTGTTAGATATATCATTGCCAACTCATTCTTACCCTTAACTGCGATTTTATAGTAGTAAATAGCCTTTTCGTAGTTTTCCTTTATTTCGTAGAAACGACCCATAAGATTCATTGCATAATAATATATTTCATTTAGTTTCATTTTGTGTTTAATATATAATAAATTCCCCTCGATTTCATCTATTTGAATCGTATTTTTCTTTTCCATTATTAATTTTTTAATAAAATCGCGCACCTTTTTCTTCTGCGGAGGCGGGCTTAGTTTTGGTTTTACATCACAATATTTATTATAATACTCCATTCCGTAGAAATATATCATTTTAAAATATAGAAAAATATATTTATTTATTTTCTTATCGTCTTTTTGTTTTTCTAATTCCTCGATGAAATTATAATATAGAGTTAGGTTGTTTTGTATTTCATAGTCTGTCTCATATTTTAAATTATGAGTAGATGGGTCAATCTTACCCATACGCAAATATTCATTATAGGATTTTATTATATTATCAAATGTTAATTCTATAAAATTCTCTTTAAAAGCCTCGTATGCATTTACTATATCTTTGTAAATATCTTCATCATTTTTTTCCATAGTTGGAAATGCTATGTGGGTATTATTGAAAATATAATCCCAGGCCACATTAAATATTCTATCATATGAAAATAATTTCATTTTTTTATTTCATTTTTTTATTTTTTTATTTTTATTATATTTAGTTCTATGGTATTTATCTTTTTAATTAGATTTGTATTGCAAAATCAAATTTGTTGTATATATAATCATATATTTCAGGTGGAATATAAGACTTGTTCGCGCATATATATTTTAAAAATGATGCGAGTTTAATTCTAATCGATGTTATGTATATGTTATCATATGTATCACTCGAATAATTTGGTCTTTTTATTTCCCTATGATTAACCGTATATATGTTTTGATTAAAATATTTATGTGGAACAACGATATTATTAATTTGTATAACTTGTTTAATTTGTATTACCAATTTATTAACTACTATATTTCTGTGCAAATGCGGTATATTTATTTTATAAACTTTTTGCTGATTATATATTACTTCCATTTTAAAAATAATGGTTTTAATATATTTATATCTAAATGCATGTGTGTGTATATTTATTCTAGTGTATATATTTTTATTTATTTTTAACAGTTTTATATTATCCGGTAAATTTTGTATTCTTTTATGATGAGCCGCGAATATAGTAATCTTCTTCGCCGTATGTGGATATATTATATCGCAGTCGGCTTGCTTATTTAGTTGAAGTCCAATTTTCCTAAGGGGTGCGACGAATACAGGATATTTACCAACATATGTCCCCACCTTAAAAGTAGTTAAAGAAGTCGGCAACTCCGTAATATATGTTTCGCATTTCTCTATTATTAATTCTCTTAGAAAATTGCATTCATTCTTTAATCTTGTTATCGGGGCGCCGATATATCTCTGTATGTATAAATATCTAACTGTTTCCGGTAATCCGGGGAAAACGTCAAGAGTTCCCGTTATCGATATTGTTGTTAGTCCCGCATAGCGCAAAAATATTTTTTGTAATCTATTTTCACGTGTCTTTTGTCTTGTGGTGATATCTTTTATAGAAGGGTTGATATAAGGCGAAAAAGGTTTTATATTAACGACATTAATATATTTTACATATGGCATAACGTCAACACCATAATCAAAAATGGAAAAATATATATCGCCGATATTTAAGGACAGTTTATTCATGATTGCTGGAAATCCGTTTAAACAATATCGATAATTATCGTCTAACATATTAAATTCTTTTAAATATGGAGGATACGATGGCAATTTATCCATTATTTCCATACCGAGGATTTGAATTTCTTTTTCCCTCGGCTCGCGTTTTGGATAAATTTTATTATCAATCGTTATCTTAGATACAAGTCGGGGGAAGTTATTTATTTTCCCCCTATATCTATGGGGTTGAAAATTATAAATAGGCTCGTTTATTGATAACACTTGAATTATTCTAAGGGTTTCCGGTAAATGTGGCAACATAAAAGATGTTGAATTATCAAAATATATGCATACTAATTGCTGCGGGAGTATGTTTATTTTTATATGTTTATATATATTAATAAAACCAATCATTTCTAAGCGTTTTACTTTGTTAAATCGTTTTTTCTGTTTCAACATTTGTCTATATATTTTTTCACCATGCACGCATTTATATGAATAGTCTCCCATTTTGTGTGGCTTGATTTTATTAATTTGCAGACTATTATTTATTTTTTTTATTTCATTTTTCATTGGTTGAAATATCGCTATGTAAAATAGATAAAAAGAAAAAAAGATATCTAAAAGAAAAATAAAAAGAAAAATAAAAAGAAATATGAAAAATAAAAAATAATAAATGTGATAGCAATAATAAATGTATCTATATATTTAGCCTATTTATTTCCATTAATTCCACATATTATGAAATTTTCATATATATAATTATATATTTCATATGGTATTTTTAATTTATAATTAATGCAAATATATATCATCATTGGTTTAAGATAAAGATATATTGTTTTATACCTTTTATAATTTAATACACAATATATATTATTATAATATACAAATCCAAAATAATTATTTTTTATATAGTCTTCATCGAATATTGGCCTGGGTCCGTTAATATATTTAACGGGACAACGCCATATATTTCTGCAAAACCCATTTTCTATATGGTCTCTTGGCAACGTTTGTTTATTAGGTGTATTTACAACACGTATTTTTATTTTTATTGGTTTATCTATGATATCATCGTAATCTTCACCTTTATAATTATCGCCATTGTGGAAAATTTCTATATCGGTAGAACAATCTTTTATTTTAGGTAAATTATATTTATACCCATCCAATAAATTAATTTTTTTAATGGTTGATGGTAATTTTTTTATTTTGTATCCATCTGTTTCAAAATACATTATGCGCGTTTTCCTTATATCCGGTATTTTATTATGGTAGTTATATATAGTTAAAACTTTTAAATTTCTAGGAAGTTTATTTATGAATATATTATTTGAACTCGTTATGTCTAATATTTTAAGTGATTCCGGAAGTTCTAGAACAATTTTATTCTTATTATGAACGCCTATAAATATAAATAGTTTTTTCAAATAATCAGGTAATTTAGGGAAAGTAATTATACTATTTATATATAATTTAAAAACATTATTCCTACAAATTGGAACATATTCGCCATTATGGAAATCGTAAAACACATTTATACCGTATGCAATGCTATCCAAATTATATTTGTTTATATCAGTTCTATTATATCTATATATATCCTTATAAACCATATTAAATATATCTTCCGTCGCGTCGTCATACATATTTTTATTAACGGAAATACAATCCATATACGAATAACCCTCGCAATTAATATATTCACTAATAACCTCAATGGCCTCTATATGTTTAGGAAAATTTGGCAATATGTTAGCATCAACTCTATCAAGGTATAGAACCCTAAGCGTTTCAGGTATATCGTGTAGCCTATGTTTATAATTTTTATTTCTTATATCTAATATCTTTAAATGTTGTGGCAAACTCGGTAATTTTTTATTATAAAGCTTCCCTAATATAAGGATTTCTAATTGGAATGGTAATTCGTCTATTATATCCGTCTTGTTTCCATATTGTTCATCAAATAATAGGATTTTTATATTGTTAAAGCGGGTCTTATTTCTTTTTAGGTAATTGTATTCCTCCTGGGTTTTTATAACAACCATTTTTTATATTTATTAATTCAGTGCCAAACGTAAAATTATAAATAATCGTTAGTTTATATCTATTTGATTTATATTAGTTATCGATTGTTATTATTTCACTTTGTGCTATTACTTGTATTATAATCCTTATTGTTGTGTTTTTTTTTCATTTTTTTGCGTGATTTGGTTTTGTATATTTTATTTGAAATTATAATAAACCTAAACATAAACATAAAAATAAACATAAAATAGTAAAAACGTAAAGAATAAAATATAACAATAATAGACAAAAAAATAATAAACATTGAATATTAAATATTAATATATTAATAATAAATATTAAATAATAAATATTAGGGATTAATTACTTTCTCTTTTATTAATATATCGATTGGGAAATCAAAATTATCATATATATAATTATATATTTCATATGGTATAATTATTTTATTTTTTAAAATATAAAGAAGAAATGGAATAAGATTTATTTTTATTCTTTTTTTCAATAATATAGATAACCCCTGGACTAATTTTGAAACATGCACCCCTTTATATTGTAAGGAATAGATTGAAATATTATTATAGTTTCTATATTTTTTATTATTTTCAATAATAAACACTTTTTTATTTTCGCGTTCGTATATGTTCAGTCTTTTAATATTATTTTCTCTTGTTAAATGAAAAGGAGCGAATCTATCCCATGAATAGGATGAGCGCTTCCATATTAAATACAGTGAAATATTTTTTATTGAAAGAGGTATTCTATTGATATATACTATATTATTTGATGCAATATATAAGTTTTTTATGTTTGATTGTTCCGGCAAATATAATTTGTTAGTTCTATTTTCTCCTGAGATAATTAAAGTTCTTAATGAGTTCGGGAAACTATTGAATCCAATATAATTTGTATTTAGCTTCCTAAGTTTATCGGGGAGTGGCGGACAGTTATGACTTGATAAAAATTTAAGATATAAAATGTTCGGTGGTAATGATTTAACTGGGGGAGAATCATATAATTTAATATATTTTAAATTTAAATATTCTCCTAACTCCATATGGGTTTGGATATCTATATTATTATATTTGATATTATTATCATTGTGTTTATCCTCTATAAATTTTAACTCTAAATATTTTAAGGAACTAGGCAAAGCTGGAATAATAGATAAATTTAAAATTTTCAAATAAGTTAAATATTTAAATCCCGTAAAATCATTAATTGATTTAACTATTTTATTTTTATATGTTATATAATTACTAATGCGGCTATGTTTTTTTAAATATTGCAAGCCATTTATATAATAATCTTTATTTTTCACATAAAATAATGCATTTAGTATTTTAACGGTTTTTGGAATTATTGGTAATATATAACTATATCCATAGTAATCCATATTTGTTCGGGTTTTATCTATCTTTATGGAAAATTCTTCAAGGTTTCGCGGAAAATTCGGCATTGGAGCACAATAAACTACGCCTTCAAAATGAAATTCATCTTCTCGATATGTTATGGTTTGTTCGATTGAATATTCGGTGGCGAATATTATTTTTCTAACATTTGGAAAATCAGGGAGTTTATGCGTATAATACTTAGGGAAATAATTTGTAGATATATATCTTATTAATCTTATTGTAGGGGGAAACGATGGTATAGCAATTTCATAATCTCTATTAATAAATAAACACACCAACCGCATCGGCAATAAATTTATTTTTATATTATCCACATTAATAATAATTGTATAATTTTCAGTATTATTAATGTTAAATTCAAGAAATTTGATTTTTTTAAAACGGTTAATGTCTCCTTTTAATTTCTTATATTCTTTATTGCTTTTTATAATATCTGTCTCATGGGGGACGATACGCAGTTTATTTGTCTTTTTTTTCCTATCCATTGTGTTGTTGTTCCCTGTTATAATAAATTAATCCAATTTATCTATATGAGTGTTTTTTATATTGTTAGTATCTTGTTATTGTCATTTATATGAATAAAAAAAGATATTAATTTTCATTTTTATATGGGTATATTATTATTTACATAAAAAATAAAATAACAAATAGGAATTATAAAAATATGTATATGTTATATTATTTGTGGAAATATAAATTTATCATATAT
>JACCDV010112919.1_pt1 | contig 13194 bp, 11 predicted proteins | sample 7446131 | NCBI WGS metagenome assembly JACCDV01 (sample SAMN15323448, study PRJNA562643) | freshwater metagenome | isolation source: river surface water | place: USA:Blue River Watershed | collected 2017-08-17 | reverse complement strand
GTGGGAGTTCACGATTTTATTCTTTCTCTCCCAGGTGGCTATGATTATGAGGTTAAAGAACGTGGTGCCACATTAAGTGTGGGGCAAAGGCAGTTAATTTCTTTTGTACGGGCTTTGGTACATAATCCGAAAATAATTGTTTTAGATGAAGCTACGTCTTCTGTTGATACGGAGACAGAGTTATTAATTCAGCAGGCAATTTCAACACTAATGAAAGGGCGTACTGCGGTAGTTATTGCCCATCGTTTGTCTACCATCCGAAATTCGGATCAAATTTTAGTCATGGATAAAGGAGAAATTAAAGAACGGGGCACTCAAGAGGAATTAATGGCATTAGGCGGTCTATATGCACAACTCTATCATTTACAATTCAGAAAATAAACGTATCTTTACGGGCTTATGAATTTGAAAAATAAAATATTAGTTGCTCTAATCGCCTTAATCGGTTTAAGTGCGTGTGGAAAGTTCGAGAAATTTAGAAAGAACGCTAGCGTTCCTACAAAATACAAAGCTGCACTAGATTATTTCAAGAAAGAGGAGTTTGATAAAGCTGGGATCCTTTTTGATGAAGTTTTGCCCTTATTAACGGGCGATTCTACTCAAGAAATGGCCACTTTTTATCAAGCGAAATGTGACTTTGAATTAGGTAATTATACCGTAGCTAATACACACTTTAAGCGTTTTTCAGAAGTTTTTTCACGATCTGAATTCGCTGAAGAGTCTATTTACATGGCCGCCTTTTCACTCTACAAAGATTCTCCTAACTTTAATCTTGATCAAACAGGGACCTTAACTGCCATAAACGAATTGCAGAGTTATTTGAATAATTATCCTGACTCAAAATACCGCGAAGATTGCAGTAATATGATCAAGGATTTACGGAAGAAATTAGAGAAAAAAGCCTATGAAAAGGCAAAGTTGTATAACAAAACATCGCTTTTTAATATTGCTTCCTTGAAGTCTGCAGTTATTGAAATTACTAATTTCCAACGTGATTTCCCGGATTCAGATTACAATGAGGAGATGGCCTATTTAAAGGTCGTATCTCAATATCAGTTAGCCAAAAGCACCGTTGAATTCAAGCAAAAAGAACGCTACGAGGATGTGCTTAAATTCTATTTAGAATTCATCGATAAATATCCTCAGAGTTCGTTATTAAAGACGGCAGAAAAGTGGTATTCAGATAGTCAAGGTGAGGTAATTCGCATCGCCAAACTAGAAGCAGAATATAAGGCAATGCAAGAAAAAGAGAAATCGAATACTTCAAAAATTGCCACTAGCCCTCAATAGTTTTTCTTAAAAATTAACGTTAAATTTGCAATCTTAAATTATATAGAGATGTCTAAGACACCAACAAACCCATCCATCATTACACGTGATGTAGACAAGATCGCTGCTAAAACTGGTAACGTATACGAATCAATTACTATCGTAGGGCAACGTGCTCGTCAGATTTCTAGCAAGATGAAAGAAGAATTGTCAGGTAAATTATCTGAGTTTGCTTCATCAGTAGATAATTTAGAGGAAATTTTTGAAAACCGTGAGCAAATCGAAATCTCTAAATACTATGAGCGTATGCCCAAGCCATCAGCTTTAGCAATCGATGATTTTTTAGCTGATAAGGTTGACTTCAGAAATCGCGAGGACGCTACAACTGAAAACTAAACAATAAGTTGATTATACTAGATCGATCATGAAATCTATCCGATTTCTGTTGATATTTCTTTTAAGTTCTTGGGCGGTTCAAGCTCAAGAACTTTTAACTTCTATTAGTATTAATACAGAGCAACTACAGCTCGATCAGCAAAGAGGCGGTTCTAATGTCTATGCTGAACTTCAAAAGACCATGCAGGAATTTATGAATGGCCGCAGGTGGTCTTCAGACAATTTTTCGCCAGAGGAAAAAATTAAATTAAATATCAATTTACTATTAACAAAATCCTCTGCTCAAGGGGATATTGAAGCGACTGCGCGTGTTCAAGTCTTGCGACCGGTTTTTGGGACTTCTTATGAGACGGTCTTATTAAATTTTGTGGACAGAAATTTCAATTTCAAATACCAGTTAGGAAATCCTATTACCTACAATGACAATAATTTCACCGATAATTTAAGCTCCCTAATGGCCTATTACGCCTATTTAGGGCTTACTTATTCATATGATTCTTTTGGGGCAAGAGGGGGCGAACCTTTCGTTCAGAAACTAAACAATCTAACCAATTTAGCTCAGAATTCAGGATCAGGTTGGGGCGTTATGTCAGATGTTCGAAGCCGTATTGGGGTGTCAGAGAACTTGATTAATCAAAATTTGCAGCCGATGCGCGATGTCTATTACGACTATCATCGCTTGTATTTGGATAAAATGACGGAGAATCCAGATGCAACCCGTAAAGGCATTTTGGAAATTCTAAAGCAAATTCGTCAAATTAATTCCATACGTCCAGGAGCTGCCAGTATACGTGTATTTTTTGAGGCAAAAGCAGAGGAAATTATTTCTCTCCTTGACGAAGCTCTTCCCGCAGAACGCCAACAAGCCTTTACGTATTTAAGTACGTTGGATCCGATAAGAACGGAGGCGTATCGCAGATTAATAAAATAAGAAAGGGCTCATTCGAGCCCTTTCTTATTTTATTAATCTGCGATAAAGCATAGAGCACAAAGAACAAAGCACAAAGTTTGTAGAAAATTTGTTGTAGTCCGGAGGAAATGAATCCGGAGTCACAAGGAACAAGTGAGGTATTTTGATTGAAATTCCTGAACCTAAAATTTTATTTGGCTGAGAGTATTTTAAAAAGCAATTCAGAAAATTATTGCGTAGCACAATTTTCAAATTGTTATTTAAAATGCCTCAGCTTACTTCTTTTCTGGTATAGATTTCAACTCAAACACCGCTACCAACTCCGTCTTATCCGTCACCTTATTCCGGTTATCAATTCGTTGTCCCAAAATCCAAGCAACGGAACCTTTGCTCAATAGGATTTGGGTGTTCTTTTTGATGGCCAAAGGTACTTTTTTATCAGTCAGAAAATCGGAGATTAACTTTTTCTGATTCATCCCTAGTGGGCAAAACCAATCTCCTTCCTGCACTTTTCGGATTTCAAGTGGGAAGTCTAGTGTGTCTGCATCGAGACAGGCTACATTCGGATCAGTAATCGCTTTCCAGTCTGAGGTTCTCTCTTCGATAAAAATGTGTAATTCTTGATGGCCGATAGTAATTACTTCGTCATCTTCTGAAATAACAATGGGTTTGTAGTCAGCTTGGCTTTTTAAACTGATAATCCATTGGCCACGATCGATGTTTAAAGAGTGGCTGGGGGATTCAAAAATGGCACCCACTTTATTGGAAAGTAAAATTGCTTCGATGCTAGCTGAATTAAAGTGGTATGAAAGCAATAATTCAGTTAGTAATACGGTGGTTTTGGGCGAAATGGTAGGCAATTTAACGCAGGTGTTGCCAGCGGAATCGGTTGAACAAGAGTCCGTTTTGAATACCTCTAATTCATCTTGTAACCAGGCTTCGATTCCTTTGATTTTTGCACTAGTAGAAGCTAAGGTTTGTTCGAAATTAGCATTTAGTTCCTGGAACTTGGGCATGATTTCGTGGCGAATGAAGTTGCGTTGGTATTTTGTTGATTCATTAGAGGAATCTTCACGCCAAGCTAGTTTGTTCGCAACGACAAAGTCAAAAATAGTTTCTTGGCTAGCAAAGGAAAGAGGACGAATCAAATTCCCTGATTTAATAGGTATTCCATGGAATCCCGCGATACCTGATCCACGTACCAGGTTGATGAGCATCGTTTCCGCGCTATCCAATTGGTGGTGACCTGTTGCAATATAATCGTAACCCTCTTTCACTCGGATTTCTTCAAACCATTGGTAACGTAAAATGCGCGCGGCCATTTGAGTGGAGATCTTTTCCTGTGCTGCGAAGGCATTGGTGTCGAAACAGATGGTGTGGTAGGGGACTTTGAGCGTTTTGGCAAATTTCTTTACAAAAACCTCATCCGCTAAGGACTCTTCTCCGCGAAGGCTGAAGTTCACATGGGCAATTCCAAATTTAAATTTGGCCAAAGAAAAAAGCTTACTCAACACGATCGAGTCGATTCCACCGCTAACGGCGATCAATATTTTTTGATCAGGTTGGAATAAATTCTCTTTTTGGACAAAATGGTTAAAATCTTCCAGCATAAAAATGGTAAATTGCGAGTTCAATGGTGCTACGAAATTAGCGATTCAATTTCAAGATGCGTTACAAAGGTTGGATTTTCCTGGTGTTTTTGATGAGTTTGCCACTCTTTATGCAAGCTCAGGGCCAACTATTACAAGTTATTCGGGCGGATAGCTTGAATGGAATGCAGCAGGAATTAATTATGCGTAAAACCTTAATTGGGCGTGTGCTGCTTCAGCAAGGAACAACTACACTTTTTTGTGACCAAGCAGTCTTGAATTCTACTACGAATAACGTGGAAGCCTATGGGCATGTGCGAATTATTCAAGCAGATACAGTGACAATTACGGGGGATACGGCATTGTACAATGGAAATATGCGTCAGGCTTACATCAGTGGCCGAGTGAAATTAGACGATCATACGATCATATTAAATACGCCAAAACTAGACTATGATTTGAATACCAAAATGGCGATTTACCATTCGGGTGCTAAAATTATTGACAAGAAATCTACCTTAACAAGTCGTGAAGGATTTTATAATACGGTCACTAAAAATTTCCTCTTTAAGGAAAAAGTGAAGGTCATTGATACGGATGGTGGAACGGTAAAAGCCGATTCGTTAAAGTACAATACAGCTTCTAAAGAAGCTTATTTTATTGCTCCTACGGAGATTGTAACGAAAAAAGATACAGTACTTACTAGTCGGGGTTTCTACAACACCGTTTCGAAAGTTTCGAATTTTACAGGTCGATCCACTGCTAAAACGGATGAATATATTTTGACAGCTGATACCTTGTTTTATGATTCACCTACGCAAATAGGGGTGGCAAAAGGGAAAGTGGAATTTCTGAGTCAAAAGGAAAAAGTGATTTTAAAGGGAGATAATGGGCGTTATGCAGGGAAAACGGGAGTCACTAGGGTCTATGGTCATGCTTGGATGCAAAATATCATGGAAAAGGATACCTTGTATTTGACAGCAGATACACTGGTTTCTATCAACATTAAAAAGGATTCAATTCGAAAATTATTTGCCTATAAAAATGTACTTATTTACAAGTCTGATCTTTCTGGTAAATGTGATTCATTAGGGTATAATGTTCAGGACTCAGTCATTCATTTTTATCAAAAGCCTATCCTTTGGACTCAAGATTCGCAATCCCAAGCCGATTCGATTTCTTTGTTTATGGGAAATCAAAAGCTAAAGGAAATGCGTTTACGCGGAAAGTCATTTGTGATTTCGATAGATTCTTTAAAACAGTTTAATCAGATTAAAGGTCGAAAAATTTGGGTGCATTTTAAGGAAGATTCTCAATTGAATCGGGTAAACGTAGAGGGGAATGGAGAGAGTATCTATTACGTCATTGATGACAAAAAGGAAACGACTGGATTAAATCGAGTAGAATGTAGTCGGATGAATCTGTTTTTTGAAGATAAAGCGGTCAAAAGAATTGCGTTTATCACGAAGCCTGAGGCTAAATTTATTCCTCCTAAAGAATGGAAAGAGGATCTTCAACAGTTAGATGGTTTTCGCTGGCGTATTTCTGAAAAGCCCTATCTCCAAACTATCTTGAAACGTGTTGAATATCAAGATCTTGTTAAAAAACCTTAAAAAGGATAGCGCCTGCTAAATTTGTGCTAATTTCGTCCTAACGATTTGAGAATGAAAATAGTATTGCGATATATCACTTTAATTTTAGTCCTAGCTACTTTGTTTGGATTTAAAAATGACCCCTATTTGTTTCAAGGGGATCGCATCTTCGTTTCTCATCTTTATCCTAATCCCGCTGTTGATTTTGCCCAAGTTGATTATCAGTTTTCTGGAAATAACCAGGAGGTAAAGATTACGATATATAATGTATTAGGACTGGCGGTGAAAGAAATTGACTTGGATAAAGACGACCGCTCTGTTAAAATATCCTTACGAGAATTAAATAGTGGTTTGTATATGTACCAGCTGCTTGTAGATGGCAAGCCGGTTGCCACCAAGAAATTGATGGTTCGGAAACAATAAAGTCATTTTCAATAGATAAAAAAAGAGCTGCTCGTTTAATCAAGCAGCTCTTTTTTTTTAATTAAAAACCTCCCACCGTTCTTTTTATGAAAGCTGTCAAATCAGCTCCAGTTAATAGATTTTGTGATAATAAAGCTAGATCTGAGATTTGTTTCGCCAGCGCTTTTTGTTCGCTTTCGTCTTTCAAATCAGCTAGTTTATTGATCAATGGGTGATTCGCGTTGATGGTGATGTTGTAAGTGTTTGGCATGGCTCCAAACATTCCCATTCCACCGCCACCGGTTTTAGACATGTCACTCATTCTGCGCATAAACTCGTTCTGAGTTACGATAGCAGGTAATTCATCAGGTGACATCGCTTCCACTGCGACTACTTTTTGTTTGTCATTTAGGGTTTCTTCGAAGACCTTCTTCACGCTTTCTTTTTGCGCATCAGATAAAATCGCTTCTAACGTAATCCCTGTATCAATTAATTTATCGACAGCATCAGCATCTACACGCTTCCATTGTGTCTTTTCTAATTTAGACTCCATCGTGTTAATGAAGTGGCTGTCGATTAGGGTATCCAATTTAATGACTGAATAACCTTTGTTTTGGGCGGATTGAATAAAGGCATCTTGTTGCTCGACATCGGTGGTGTACAAGTAAATCTTGTTTCCATCTTTGTCAGTTTGGGCAGCTTGCACCTCTTCACTGTATTCGTCTAACGTGAAATATTTGTTATTCGTATCTTGTACTAAACAAAAATCTTTCGCCTTCTCTAAGAATTTTTCATCCGAGATCATTCCATACTTGATGAATAAGCCGATGTTCGCGAATTTCTCTTCGAATGCTGGACGATCTGATTTGAATAATTCGGCTAATTTATCTGCCACCTTTTTCGTGATGTACGAGTTGATTTTCTTCACATTCGAATCTGCTTGTAAGAACGAGCGAGATACGTTTAATGGAATATCTGGTGAATCGATCACCCCGTGCAATAACATCAAGAATTCTGGAACGATGTCTTTTACTTCATCGGTAATGAATACCTGACGGCTGTAAAGAGAGATTTTTTCGCGTTGCAATTGCATCTCGTTCTTTACTTTTGGGAAATATAAAATACCCGTCAAATTAAACGGATAGTCCACATTTAAGTGAATCCAGAACAAAGGTTTTTCTTGGAATGGATATAATTCCTCGTAGAATTTCAAGTAATCCTCATCAGTTAAATCAGAAGGTGATTTTGTCCAAATCGGGTTCGGGTTATTAATCACCTTATCGCCAAACTCAATCTCGATTGGCAAGAACTTGCCATATTTTTCTAAGATGGACTTTAATTTAAATTCTTCTAAGAATTCTTCTGAATCCTCTGCGATGTGCAAGATGATATCCGTACCCCGGTTTTTCTTTTTCGCTGGTCCTATCGTGTATTCCGTAGAACCGTCACATTTCCATGTAGCAGCCTCTGAACCTTCTTGGTAGGATTTAGAGATGATTTCTACTTCTTTTGCGACCATAAAGGCAGAGTAGAAACCGAGACCAAAATGTCCGATAATTCCTTTGTCATCGCCTTGATCTTTGTATTTCTCGACGAATTCTGTCGCGCCGGAGAAGGCGATTTGGTTAATATATTTTTTGATTTCTTCTGCGGTCATACCGATACCGTTATCTGAAATCGTAATCGTCTTTTTGTCTTTGTCAAAACTAACTTTCACTTTTAGCTCACCCAATTCACCATTAAATTCACCAATGGAACTTAGGCGCTTGATTTTTTGGGAGGCATCGACAGCATTTGAAACTAGCTCACGAAGGAAAATCTCGTGATCAGAATAGAGAAATTTCTTAATAATAGGGAAAATGTTCTCGGTGTGAATGGAGATGTTACCTGTTTCTTTCATATTTTTAAAAATTAATAATTCTAAATTTGATAATCCATTTACAAATTTAATTCCAAGCCTGAGGGAGGTGTCACATTGTCAGATTACTATGTCAAAATCGAAATTACGTCAAGAAGATAATTGTCTTAATTGTGGTCAAAAGGTAGATACCCGTTTTTGTTCGCATTGCGGTCAAGAAAACAAAGAACCCTATGAGACCTTTTGGGGATTGTTAATTCATTTTTTGGAAGACATCTTCCATTATGATGGTAAGTTGTTTTCAACGATTCGACTACTTTTTACGAAGCCTGGTTATTTATCTGCTGAATATTTAAGCGGTAAACGTACGACCTATTTACATCCGATTCGATTTTATTTGTTCACCTCGGCTTTCTTTTTCATTTCCCTATTTTATGTTTTTCATCCTTTGGAATCCTACTTCGAAAAGCCGGTCGCATCCTCAAAAAAGGAATTATCAGTACCTACCATCTCCTTTAAAAATGATTTACTAATAGATAAAAAGGGGAATCCAAGAACATTTGAAGACTATTTAAAATTACAATCGAAATTGCCAGCGGCTGATCGAGACTCTGACTGGGAGCAAAAGTTAGTAAAACAAGTCTACAGTGTTGGAAAAGAATATGGCAATTCGGAGGATTTGTTAAAGGTATTAGCTGATGTCATGTTGCATAAAATGTCCACACTTTTGTTTTTTACTTTACCGCTTTTAGCATTCATTCTTCAACTGATATTTATTCGTAGAAAAGGCTATTTTTACATGCACCATGGTATTTTCGTATTGCACATGGTTACTGGTTTATTCCTTGTTCTTTTTTTAACAGAAATCTTAGGGATATTTCAACTTGCGCTTGATTGGAATTGGATTAGTTCGATTTCTTCCTGGATAGGTTTAGGCTGGTTTTTGTTTTATTTTGTCTCATTTAGAAATTTTTATCAGATAGGTTGGAAAAAGGCTATTGCCTATTTTTTTTCGGCCGTATTTTTACAAAATATAGTTATGATGATCGTTTTCTTTGGTTTACTCATTTTCTCTTTTTTTAGTCTATGAAAAAGTTAGCGCTCTTTTTATTGATTTCAATTGCGGTCAATGCTCAGCAGGAATCTTTGCGGATGACCTATCCTTTTCTGCCATTAACTATCAATCCTGCAGAAGCTGGAGCTTCTAAAGTTTTTTCAGCTAAGGGCGTTTTTCGCATTAAGCCCCTATTTCAAGTGATAGGTGGAGCTTCTTCATCGCAACAATTTATGAGCATTGATATGCCCTTAAAAAAGGGTGATTGGGGTCTTGGATTTTTGGGATTTAATACGGATCAATCTTTTGCTACTTCCTCTGGTGTGATTTCATCTAATTTAGGTTTAGCAGCTGTTCTTTCAAGGCATTGGAATTGGGGTAGGGGACATCAATTAAGTATAGGGGCAAATTCGGGAATTAATCAATACCCCATTTTGGGGAGATCAGGTACTAGTGAAATGCTTGCTAGTGTCGGAGTTGGAATTACTTATCGAAAGGAGGCGTTGACTCTTGGTATTTCTAAACCATCTAATCGGTTTGATGGACTGGGAGATGCTCCACTTTATATGCAGGCTTCTTATTATTTTCCAGTTGCGAATTTGCATACATTGAAATTAGGCACCGTCATTCGAAAGGATCAAGAGACAAAATTTGACTTGAATGCCGTTTTTTGGTACCAGGAAAAAGTTGGAGTAGGGGTATGGTATCAACAGACCGGTTCAGAGTTTGGTGATCCGGCTTTGTTAGGAACAGTTGAGGTTCCTTTAGGAATTAATTTTAGGGTTGGCTATTCCTATGATTTTCTGGGCAAAAACGTGACAACATTAGGTAGTTCCACTACGAGCGAAGCCGCTGGTTTTCATCAAATTTTCATTAGTTATAACCTAGATTTTGGACTAGGTAAATTAGGTCAATTCAGGCCTTAAATCAATACGGTATATTTTGGTGATTTTAGAGGAAAAAATTGAAATTATTAAAGAAATTTAGTGGCTCTTTTTTAATGGATACAAATCCTCAGAAATTTGTGCTCTTACAGGTAAAAAACCCGGGAGAAATTAGGGTTATTTTGCCGAGCAAATAGTAAATTGCGTAGATTTTAGCGTTTATAGGATGTTAGAATTAATACTAAACCAAAACATTGAAACATTTCTTTGGCCTAAAGCCTAGAAAATTAACTTATGGATCCATTTTCCTACGTAGCCAATGCCGATACACAAGTCATAGCTGACTTGTATGAGGCGTATAAACAAGATCCCAATTCAGTAGATAGTTCTTGGAGAGATTTCTTCAAGGGTTTCGACTTTTCTCAAACTTGGTTAGGCGAGGGAGCTCCTGCGGGTGCTGTTTCAGCTGATTCAAGCCATGTTCAAAAGGAAATGGCTGTGATCTCTTTGATTAAAGCCTTCCGTTCAAGAGGTCATTTATTATCTAAAACAAACCCCGTGCGGGAACGCAAGGATCGCAAGCCACGTCTCGATTTGGCGGATTATTCCTTGTCTGACGCAGATTTAGATACGGTTTTTCAAGCTGGTTCTTTTATGGGTTTGGGTGCGGTGACTTTGCGCACAATTCAAGCAGCTTTACATAAAATTTATGCAGGTTCCATCGGTTTCGAATATTCATATATTCGTGACGTGCAGCAAAAGGAGTGGTTGCGCAATAAAATCGAGAAGGAAGCGCTTTCTTTCAAGCCTACGTTTGAAGAGAAGAAGCACATCCTTCAGAAAATGAATGAGGCGGTTGTTTTTGAGAACTTTTTAGGGACAAAATATTTAGGCCAAAAGCGTTTCGGCTTAGAAGGTGGTGAATCGACTATTGCGGGTTTAGATGCGATTATCAATGTCGCAGCTGATTCAGGTGTGAAAGAGGCGGTTATCGGAATGGCACACAGAGGTCGTTTGAATGTTTTGGCAAACATCATGCACAAATCGTATGAAGCGATTTTTGATGGTTTCGAAGGAAATGTACCTAACGAAATCCATGGAGATGGTGACGTAAAATACCACTTGGGTTATTCAAGCAAGCATATTTCTCCAAAAGGAAGTGAAATTTCTTTGAAATTAGCTCCGAATCCATCTCACTTAGAGGCCGTTAATCCACTAGTGGAAGGTTTCTGTCGTGCGAGTGCAGATGCACATTATGCAGGAGATTACGATAAAGTATTGCCTATTTTAATTCACGGAGACGCGGCAGTAGCTGGTCAAGGTATTGTCTATGAGGTAACTCAAATGGCAAAATTATCAGGTTATAGCACGGGTGGAACGATTCACTTTGTGATCAATAACCAAGTAGGTTTCACGACTGATTTTGAAGATGCACGTTCAGCGATTTATTGCACGGATGTAGCGAAAATTATCGATGCACCCGTATTCCACGTGAATGGAGATGATCCAGAAGCAGTGGTTTTCGTATCTCGTATGGCCGCTGAATACCGTCAAGAATTCAATCGCGATGTATTTGTGGACATGGTTTGTTACCGCCGTAATGGTCACAACGAATCAGATGAGCCTCGTTTTACGCAGCCCACTTTGTATGCGAACATTACGAATCATCCCAACCCACGCGAGGTATACACACAACAATTAATCAAGAACGGCGAGATCGAGGCGAAATTAGCGGAGGAAATGGATTCCGCTTTCAAAGCAGAATTACAGGCTCGTTTAGATATGGTGAAGCAAAAAGTGAGCCCACCTTACGTTCCATTGAAATTAGATAACCGTTGGTCTGCCTTACGTTTCTCTAACGAGAAAGATTTTGATACATCTCCTAAGACAGCGATTTCGAAGGATGTAATTGACCAAGTCGCAAAAGCTTTAACGACCTTGCCGAAGGGTTTCACAGCCTTAAAGCAAATCGAAAAGGTCATCGCAGATCGCAAAGGATATTTTGAGAAAGGTCAATTAAATTGGGCTACGGCTGAATTATTAGCTTATGGTTCTCTTTTACTAGAAGGAAAGCCGGTTCGTTTATCTGGTCAAGATGTGCAGCGCGGTACGTTCTCTCACCGTCACGTGGTATTGCATGATGCAAATACGAATGAGAACTACAATTCTTTAAACCACATTAAAGAGGGTCAAGAGAAAGCACAGATCTACAACTCTTTACTTTCTGAGTATGGGGTTTTAGGTTTTGAGTTTGGTTATGGCTTAGCTAACCCAGATGCGTTGGTTATTTGGGAAGCACAGTTTGGAGACTTCGCAAATGGCGCTCAAACGATGATCGATCAATTCGTTTCGTCACACGAATCGAAATGGGGTACGCAAAATGGTCTTGTGATGTTATTGCCACATGGGTATGAGGGTCAAGGTCCAGAGCATTCGAATGCACGTCCAGAGCGTTTCTTGCAGTTGTCAGCTGAAAACAATATGATCGTAGCGAACTTAACAACGCCTGCGAATATTTTCCACGCTTTACGTCGTCAATTGACTTGGGATTTCCGCAAGCCATTAGTGGTGATGTCGCCTAAGTCAATCTTCCGTCACCCGAAAGTAGTTTCGCCTATCGAAGAGTTTACGAAAGGTAAATTCCAAGAGGTACTTGGAGATAGCTATGCGGATAAGGCAAAAGTGAAGAAGGTATTACTTTGCTCTGGTAAAGTATATTTCGATTTGTTAGAGCGCCAAGAAAAAGATAAACGCAAGGATGTGGCGATTGTACGTATCGAGCAATTGCACCCATTCCCAACGAAGCAAGTAGATGCAGAATTAGCTAAATACAAAGGAGCTGATGTTTATTTCGTTCAAGAAGAACCAGAAAATATGGGCTATTGGTCGTATGTGATCCGTGAATTTGGCTGGTCTAAATTCAAAGGTTTAGTAGCACGTAAAAAGTCCGCTTCTCCGGCGACTGGATTCTTAAAAGTACACGGTGTGGAGCAAGCAAATCTAATTAACAAAGCATTCGAATAATAGAATTATTATGGCTATAGAAATGAAAGTGCCCGCTGTGGGCGAGTCGATTACGGAAGTGACCGTTGCTACTTGGAATAAGAAGGAAGGTGATCACGTGAAATTAGACGAGGTTTTGTGCGAATTAGAATCGGACAAAGCGACCTTTGAATTGCCTGCAGAGGCGGAAGGAGTGTTGCATATTGTGGCTAAAGAAGGCGATGTTCTTCCGATCGG
>JACCDV010637090.1_pt1 | contig 13195 bp, 13 predicted proteins | sample 7446131 | NCBI WGS metagenome assembly JACCDV01 (sample SAMN15323448, study PRJNA562643) | freshwater metagenome | isolation source: river surface water | place: USA:Blue River Watershed | collected 2017-08-17 | reverse complement strand
ATTATCAAATTTCAGCCATATGGAAATATTAATTAATGGATATTAACAATTAATACGGATAATGATATTGATAAGATTTTTATAGAATCACAAGGTATAACATCAAATAATCAATTGTCAATTGAAGTCGCAAATAATGAAAATACCCCAATATATAAGGACGTATTTAAAAGTAATCAAATTACAATAGATTTAAAAAAATCTGTACTGTCCGACACTAAATTGGCCGATGTAAAATATTCTAAAATTGTATTTACGGTACCTGATCCTAAAACCAATATCGTGCTTGGTGAATTGATATTTATTGGAGCGGATAATAAAATAATCCCTCCATCTGAACTATTTGCTGCAAAAGCTGGTAAGTATGGTGAGAAATATGTCACGTCTCCTGCCACATTTGTTACAAAACCAACAGAAAGAACAAAAACCGGTTATTATCAAAACTGGGTGGCAGATATGTCTTTTTATCAAGCATATGTGATGCGTCAAAGTGACAAGCCGAATGCAAGTGTTAATATTTCATTTTCGGAAAAGGTAAAGCCACCTATTATGATTAAACGTATGTTGTTATTTACACCATCTCATGGAAAAATAAATACAAAAGACACCAATGGATCCGTGGTAAATTGGACCGAATCTATAAAAGGTATGAAAATTTCATGGTATAATGGGGATACCTTATTACATACTATGCAAATTCCACAATCGGTACCAAAAGATATAAACAATGGTGTTGGCAATTATGTCGATTTAAGCCCCACTGGTGGTGCTCGTTATATTAGTCGCGAAGAGTTTATTAGTTTGTTAAATGGGGATAAAACATATATTGGAGCCTTGACTAAATATGAAAAAGAATACGTTAAAAAATAACATAATAAATATGGGGCAGGTATTTTCGTTCATGTCAGACACTCCGCAACCAGATGTTGTTGTTGAAGGTGATACAAATACAGGTGATGTAAAGGATGAACAACTGACATCTCCACAACCCGCACAACCCTCCGCCCAACTTGAAAAACGATCCTATGCAGATGTAGTTAGGGGGAGGGGGATGAACGATGTGCATCAAAAACAAGAGATGTGCGAAAAGGTATAAACATGTCGTTATAAGAATAATCTGGATATTTCACCCCCATCAGAAACTTGTCAAAACGACGACCGTTAGTCATCTTGCCATTTTGCATATAATAAAATGAACCGATTGATTTGAGATTACATTTTATATCCAATGTAGATTTACATATCCATCGATAACAAAACGAGTAATATTTACCATAATATTCACATATTATTTCTGGGGTGGCTGAAGTATTTGTGATGAGAAACCATTTCAAATACATGTTCATAAGAACAAAACAAATATCCATGTGATTAGAATAAACATGGATATTATCCGTCATGTGGCAAATAGATAAATCGATACTAGGTGATATATTATGTTGTTGCGCCATGTTGTTAATGTTGTTTATACATGTATTGAATGTTGTTATATTGACATGTGGGTGTAATTGTATGTATAGAGTATTTGGATATACACACATTACATCACCCATCCCAAAACAAATGTGTTCATCACCCTTGATACCCATCATGCCCAATGTAATATTGTAACCAAGTGGTTTAATCATCTCGCCTACAATGTGTGCTAGCGTGGTCGATGCCACGCAATTTTTATGTGTATCTGTTAATTGATATGCGTTTTTTTTATAATGAATAAATCCAAATGTTTTAAACAGACAACATGAAAATTTTATGAAAAACCAATTCGTCCACATTTCGGGTGATATAGTGGGGAGATGTTGTTGTAATAATTGAATATCATCATGATATTTGAGTAATTTCTTATATACGTATTGGATACGGCTCTGATCGATTTTGGTGTCATGAAGAAATTCGTGAAACTCGATAAGCATTTAAGTGAAAATAAATCATATATTTATTTTGACGGATGTGTATATTATATGATTAATGATTTGTCACAATGCAACAGCCAGATGATAATATCATCCCAATAACGGATGACATATATCTGTTGGATCACAAGAGGTATCGCCGTAATATATGCAACTATATCTTAACCATCTCGTTATTACTATGTATCATAAGTATAATGATAGGCTTCCTAAGTCATGATAATATTATATTGCTAATTAGCATCTGCCTATCATCAGTGGGACTTGTAGGATATTGTATCTCATTTTATTATCTAACTTGTACTCGCCCACCCGAGTAAAAAAAATATATATGATTGGTATATTTATAAAAACAAAACAAAATGCCCGAGATTTCTACCCAAACCGATACTTGCGAGGATATCTTTGATAGGCTGCGTGAATTTACGGGCAACGTGATCACGCGGTCGGAGATATGTCACGCATATTACAAGTTACTGGAGCGCTTGTGCAAGGTGGAGCCAAGTGATGATGTAAAAAAACAGATGGCTTGGGTGAGTCCCATGTTGAGTTCGGAATTTGATGTCGAAGAGCATAGTCAAGAGTCATTCGACATGGCAGAATTTGAGATGGTCAAGTTTATGAAGCATGCACCCGCTATCATGTTGCCTTATTACCGTAAGATCCGTCAGAAGAAGATTGATGTATCTGGAGTTGCCAACTTTAGCTTGTTTCGGTCTTTTTGCAAGGGAAAGGGCATAGAAAATCACGAGTCGACGCAAGAATTCTAAAATTCGGCGGCGGCGGGGAAAATCTCGGTCATTGAATAAAACAAACTACGTTTATAGGGGTTTAATACCGCCACTTCCCCCGCTTCTGCCACTACTCCCGCCACTTTTACTTCCACTACTTATATCAGATGAGGATGATCTAGATGTGATTGGTATAGGTTGTTGTGTCATTAATTGTAACTCTTTCATGGTAGATTGAATTAATGGGTATAAACTCGTATATAATTTTTTATTGGGATGTTTGGGATGTTCTACATTCAAGAGATTGCCGAGATATTTCTGATATTTTTCCACCCGTTTTAAAAATTGATCGTTTAACTGATCATATGCTTGTTTATGTTGATCGTCTTTATATTCGACATATTTATTGAATTGTAAATTACGTTTGTATAGTAAACGTTGGATGGATGTATTCATCTTGGTTATAGTTGAGATAATTTCAGACGTATTATTTTTAGGTTTTGACAAGACAAGATTGTATCGTTTTTGTTCTACCTCGTTGAAAAAAATATCTGGTGTTGGATGAAGTTTAATGATTAACCGATAATAATATCTGCGCATAGCATCAAAATATTTCGTTAAATATTCTTGTGAAGGTGCGGATATATGATGTTCGGTGTTAAATTGATCCATTTTAACCTTGATATCATTTTGAATCCGTTGTTCCAGAGCATCGCGTTCTCGTGGATTGAGTTTCTTAATATCATTTATAAACGGTTTGAAATAAGAATCAAAATCTTTGACACGATTGACCAATTGGAATCGTTTATTTAATAATTTATTTTTGATATTGCTCTTCACGGTTGGGATTTTGTGATATATAATCGCATTTGCTTCATCGTCGTAAATAAAACTATGATTATTATCTATCCACATATTTAAGAATGGTGGGTCAACTTGCGATTCAAAATGAAATTCGGATACTTTATCTACCTTGAAATGATGTAACTTGTATATGCATATATGGGCGGGTGTCTCATTAAATAGGGTGTAGATATAATTGTTTGGCTTACTGAGTGTATTATAATTAAAAATATCTTCATGGTCATTGAGTTGGACGTTGGTATATATATTTTTATCTGGATGATATGCGTGTATATGCCGGCCTACACATATCCAAATGATATTATCGGTATCCCAAAACATGTAATTATGATCGGTCTCATTCATAACTTGAAGAGAGATATTGATGGGTGTGGTTGTATTTGTTCGAAATTCATACACGTATAATTGTTTGTTTTGGTGTGTAATATATGCACAATGTGTTTCTGCTGGATTTAAGCATATGATGGAAATTTTCAATGAATTTTGTATGGGTATAACTTGCAAGGTTCCTGTTGTATAATTATATAAATTTATATCGCGGTTATGTTTGATGATACAACTGGGACTATTATTAAAATATGCATATATATCTATCGCATCAAGTGGAAAGTTATATGTTTCCCATGGCAGTTGGGAAGTATTTAGAAATATATCTACATTATTTGGCGAGAAATATATATGGACGATATCTCGGAAAAAACGCATATCAATTCTGTCGGTGTCTTCATCATTTGGACCCCTAAATCGCCCACATGAGACGGTTTCTTTTGTATACAAGTTATATCTATATATAAAATAGATCCGCTGGCGGCGTTTAATTAAATAATAAATGTGATGTTTATCAATATAACATATTTTATAGGTGATACCAATCGTCTCATTAAATTGACTAATATTATAATCCATAATATAAAACATAAATTACTTGATCTTGACGAGATATACTTTTCCATCTTCCGTCAAGATGCGACGTTCATGTAATCCGATCACATCATGCCAAATAATCACACGTTTGGTCATAATACTGCCTCCACCATTTTCATCCTTGTAACCACTAATAGTAAAATCTCGCCACGTTTCGGTGCATTTATCTTCAGGACGATAATGAGGTGAAGATGAATCGGGTGCCCAGTTGGCGGTTTTGATGGTATGAATTTGGCCATCGAATAAAATTTGTTTGGTTTTGTTCATATTCATTTTGATAAACAGGTCGGCTAATTTATCCTTGCCATATTTAGTCAGTGCGGAAGATTTCAGATCACATGTGGGCCACGTGATTTGATTGTCAACTAGTGTGTAGTATTCTTTCGAATCTGGCTGGAAACAGGCACGTAGATTGTAGATCAAATCAACCATATATATGATATAATAAATATTATAGATGAATCTAATTGTCGCAACATCCACACATGGCGGCATTGGTTGGAAAAATACGATTCCGTGGTCATGTCCCGATGATATGCGCCACTTTAAAAGTTTTACAATGGATTCGATTGTAATCATGGGGCATAATACATACAAATCAATAGGCCATCCCTTATCGGGCCGTGTGAATATTGTAATGACGCGTCAACCAAATAAAAACGAGGTAGAACAGACGGAGTTATATTTTTGTACGGATATATACCAGGTGTTGAAAATAGTTCATAATTATAAAAAGCCCGTGTTTATCATGGGTGGGTCAGAAATTTATAATTTATTTTTAAACAATCATCTCATCTCCACTATTTACTTGTCCGAAATTCCGACGGATGTTGAATGCGATGTATTTTTTCGCATTCCGTCGCATTTTAATCTCGTATCTAATGAAAATAGATATAGTTTTGTTCTGAAAAAATATATCTATGTGAATCCTGAAGAAGGGCAATATACAAAATTAATTCATGATATAGTGGAATCTGGCGAGCGGGTTCATGATCGTACGGGCGTGGGTTGTGTTACCTTGTTTGGAAATAACAAGTTGGAATTTAATCTTCAAAATGGTCAATATCCATTATTTACACATCGTAATATTCCGTTTCGTCACGTGTTTGAAGAGTTGATGTTTTTTATTCGCGGTGAAACAGATGTCAATATATTGCGTAATAAAAACATTCATATTTGGGATGGTAATACAACACGCCAAGCATTAGATGCAAATGGTTTACACGATGTACCGGAATATACCATGGTGAATGGTTATGGCGAGCATTGGCGTCGTTTCGGAAGCGCCAAGGGGCGGTATTCTGATCAGATTATGGCATTGATTGAAAATATTCGTAATATTAAACAGGGTCGTGATTATAAATTTGCACGTCGTTTGATCTTATCGAGTTGGAATCCGGATACATTGGATCGTTGTGCCTTGCCGGGTTGTCACTTTTCATACCAATTCCATGTGAGTCAAACGGGTGAATTGTCGTGTTTGTTATATCAGCGAAGTAGTGATGTTGCATTGGCTCTTGGGTGGAATATTGCTACTGCTGCATTATTGACATTTATATTGGCTGATCAAACTGGTACAATTCCAAAATCGTTACATGTTTGTGTAAGCAATGCGCACATATACACTAATCACCTGGCCGAAATTGACACGATTAAAACGTCCAGGACATTTGCATTTCCGCGCTTATATATAAGTAGAACGCCGTCTAATATAACGGATTATACATTTGAGGATATGAAATTGATGGCATATCATTATAACAAGACGAAAATTACATTGCCCATGAATGTGTAATGTGACGGGCAGGTGTTCTTAATTTGTTTGGCAATCCAATGTAATAAAGCGAAAATGCAACATTATATCCAACCCGTTAAAATCGTATAATTCTACATCACCTCCACGTGTTTCATTTTGAGATTCGGCACTATGCGCTTCAATTTTAATAGATAAATGGTCTATATCATGTGATTGTGTTTTATATGTATGATATATGGCAATTTGATGTTCATTCATGGACCAAAATATATAATCACTCCCTTCATCATCAATGGGGATGAGTGTAAATGGTGATTCTACATCGCCTGCAGCAATAACGGCGGGATAATCATTGAGATACAAGCGTAATGCAGTTGGTGAGAAGAAACGATACTTGTCTTCTGCGATATAAGTGGCGGCTCCGGTATAATTGGTCGTTTGTGTGAACCCCAGAGTTTCTAAAATTGAAGATTCGGCTACGTTTAATTGCAGAGTCATTTGATCCGTTGTAATTTGTATTTTCGATTTGTCTACCAATTCTACAATGGTATATGTAATAGATGGGCTAATGGCCTCCATTTGTGTTTTAAGTGTGGTTCGGAGGGTGGTAATAGTATAAAAACCAGGTGTAATGGTAACTGTTTTCCACGGACCACTTGTAGCATCGCGAAACACAATGGTATCATTTCGTGTTGTAATATTGTATGATGTTTGTGGAATAATTGCACTCGTTAATTCAATCATGACCACATTGGATATAATGGGAATATTCAATGTAAATAAATTTGCATTTGGATATCTATCTCTATCTCGCATACGCGAGTCCACAATAAATTCAATGGGGTGAAACATGTAAATTTCGGGTATGAGGTCTGTGATGAGTATATCGTCGTGTTGTTTAATATGTTCAGTAGCAGGTCGGGGGATATGTGTGGATCGTTGTAGGGGTGTTATTTTTGGATGATTTGGTATTCTTTCCTTGTCAATTTTATGTTGAAAAACCGAAATAAATAATTTGGCTACAAAGGTCCACCAATCGGTGGTTGATTTAAAAAAATGTTGTTTATCTTTACAGAATTCTGCGGTTAACTGAAACATATTTTCATATCGTGCAATCAGGTGTATTGGAATATTGAGTAGCGTGACGATATAATTATATGTTTCATCCATAACTTATATTTTATATATATTCCATGATTGAAGGATTGAACAAATGATTGACGACATGATTGAAAGAATTATATGATATATAAATAATTATAATATGACTACATTGCAAAAACCAAACATTTTCGACATGGCGAAACAAAATATTAAAAATCCATTTATAGTGGAACATAATACGGTGGGCAGTATGATCTACACGGCCATGTATGTAGCAACACCTGGTAGTAATGTTGTTCCTGAAATTGAAATGCGTTTCAAGTCAGTCATGGCTGACAAGGCTCACGTTTCTGCGCTTCATTACAAGGTGATGCGCAATTCCTTTGGAACGATTGAATTGCCTACAACGGTTGAACAAATTTACAAGAATAATGTACGCAAGCGTGATGGTCATTGGATGGTCAAGGACAATGTTGGCAAGAGTAATGAAATGGTATCTCCGTATAGTAAATTAAGTGGTCGTGTTCACATGGTTCTGGAACGTACATTGGATGATAATCACAGTTTGGTGAAATCTATTCTTGCGACACATGACGAACCTATCTTGACGAGAACCAAAAAAACATCGAAATATGTTGGCAAGTTTTGGAATATGTTTATCTCTCAAGTTGATATCAATCGTAACGGAATGAATTATACCGATTATGAATTAGAGTTGGAAATGAATGTTGAGAACGCGTCTTTTATCAACGAGTCAAAAACGAATAACGTTCAGAATCATATCAAATTTATAAGCACTGGTCCGATGCAAGAATATGACGAGTTGACTGAACAGATTGATATCATGGGTCGTTTATGTGTGTTATATCAATCTTCATTTAATGCAAAGGATTCGTTTGTTGGTAATATGCCGAAACAACTCATCAATGAATATATTCCCATTATTCAATCGAAGCAATATGCCATTACACCTAAATTGGATGGTCTTAGAACATTTTTGATATTTTCCGATATGTTACCCCGTGCCATGTTATTGGAAAGGAACATGAAGAGTACTATTGTTCCCCATAAATTGCCTTTGACCAACAAGTTTGTTATTTCCGACAAGGGTGAAAATCCTCGAATGCTCTCCCTTACAGTGTTTGATTGTGAATTATATCATGACAAGAGTACAAATACAAACGATTTATACATTTTTGATTGTTTGTATGCTGATGGAAAAGATGTCATGAGTATGACCTTACAGCAACGCATGAGTGCGGCTCAATATATTATCGAAAATACTTATGATATGAGTATGGTTCTTAATTTGAAACTAAAGACCTATTATTATCAACAGTGTGGTTCGGGTGGAAATATTGAAAACATTTTCAAATATGCCAAGGTTATTTGGGACGATTATCTCAAATTAGCAGGGGGTATGAAATACGATGGTATCATCTTTTCGCCCAATGACGCGGCCAGTACATATATTGATTCGGCCCATTACAAGTGGAAGGACAAGTATACAATTGATGTTTTGATCAAAGATAAGAATATGTATGCCCGTACTGGAAATCAATTAAAGAACATTACCAATGAAATCATTGACGAGAAGCATGCCGAATTATTGGACAAGTATGATGGAAAGATTGTCGAATATGATATTCGGGCTCATGAGGTTATGACGGTGCGTGTGGATCGTGACCAGCCGAATGCATATTTGACGTGTTTATCTACCAAAAAGGCGATGAATGAGGATCTAAACATTGATAAACTTGCGTCTATGGCCCAGCCATCTTGTAATGCGGCCACTCTAGTTGGTGTTGTGAATGTGGATTACAATCAGGTACATCGTGATGAATCTAAACAACGATCATCCGCCTCGGATATCAATATCCGTAAATATACCAACAAGGTCAAGGAAGCAGTATATCAGGGAGCATATAATGAAATCCCCAAGACCGTGTTGGTAAATCAGCGCAAAGGTATTGATTTGGCATGTGGTGAGGGTGGTGATATTAACAAGTGGTTCAAGACGGGATACTCGCATGTATTATTGATAGACAAGAGTGAAAAGTCAATTTATGGATCTACGGGTGTCAAGAATCGTGTTGAACAATTTTACAAGGATAATGCGGGTGCTACTATTAAATTTTATTATAGCGTAGGTGATATAACTACGGGCGATCTAGTTTCGGGTACATGTGAAACCCAAAATTTGGATGATGCGAGGCGTGCAGATGGTGTCGCCAATATTGTGGAATTTTTCAAAGCTCCGGGGGAGATATGTACGATTAGTATCTTTTATGCGCTCCATTATATGTTACAATCCAAGGTTACATGGGATGGATTTATGCATAACGTGATGGGTATTTTGAAGCATCATTCGTGTAGTCGTCAGGTGACGTGCGTGGGTGCCTTTTTAGATGGTAATAAAATCACACGTCCCTTCAAGGTGTTGAACAAGGATAACAAGGTCATCTATTCATTAGAACCTATAATGAATAAGTTGGTTGATCCGGCATTGTTGAGTCTTGTTCATACAACCGATGACTATTTTAGTAAAAAGGTCAATACACTAAAATTAGATTTTGACGCCACCGAGTGGAATTTGTCAGAGCCCATTAGAGAGTCGTTGGTATTTGTGCAATTGTTGCCAATCTTGTTTGATAATCGTATAATTGGTGATATTTCCCTGTTAGATCCCAAGATGTTGGAGAAGAAGGATAAATACAAGGCTTTGACTGCATCTGAGCGCGAGTACTTGGGTATGCAGCATTTCTTTTCATTTAAACTGCCCAAGATAGTGGTGGATTAAGAAGGTCGTAATTTAACGGCCGCGGAGAATATCAAATGTGGAGGGTGCTGCTGGGAGCATGCCAGGGTTTTTGGGAACGGGTAAGACGCTATCCGCGAATGGCTTGGGGATAAACATTTTATACGTGTCTGATTCTGCGAGATATGTGTTATATCCAATTTTACTATTGTCGTCTATGCGACTAAGGCGTGTAAGATCTATAATAGGATTGAAAAATCGTTCGGGAAACACACCTTGTTCTCGGTTGGGTTGCTGTGAGTCGAGACGAGTTTGTCGGGCGGAGAATTCTAGACCAATTTCTGGGAGTGGGACCAGCTGGTGTTGTTTTTGTACCCCTGTATAAGGGTATTGTTTGGCGGGATCACGAGATGCGGGGCGTGTGAGACCAAACAGATCACTCTCGGTATCCACTGCAACACTATCGGTCTTGTAAAATGGATAAGATGGTGTAAGCTTGGTTCTGGAGCATTTGTTTGGTTCATCGCATGTTTTATACGATGATTGTTCGTTATAAGTAGGATCTAAAATCCACCCCAATTGCGAAGTAGATTCATGTGTATCTTTAATAAATGTGCCCTTGTCGTTGAGGAGTCGTGTGAATGACATAATAATATGAAATAAAAATATAACTATGACAGATATTTGGGGCCCGCCTTTTTGGGAAACGTTACATTTTGTTTCTTTTTCGTACCCCTTGCAACCTACGTCGGATGATATTCGTTCGTATTTCGCCTATTATAATTCGATTGGAAATGTGTTGCCATGTCCACTGTGTCGGGCACATTTAAAGACGCATATAAAAAAACATCCAATTGAATATGCATTGGCAAATGGTCGCCCTGGATTGGTAAGATGGGTCATTGATATTCATAACGAGGTGAACAAGTCATTAAACAAGGAAGAAATGACTTATGACGAGGTGATTGAACTATATATGAAAAAGATGAATTTAAAGCCGGATGATAAACTAGTGCAAATGGTCAAGGATGAGAAAAAAGAGTCGGATACGTATATTGATATAATGGTTATAGGTGGTGTCTTGTTACTGGCCGGATATTTATTGGCCCAAAATAGGTGATTTATAATGAAACAGTAATAGCCACAAGTGTAATATCATCATTTTCACGACTCCGTTGTCTAATATCCTTGATAAACGGGGCGAGAGATGTTTGATCTAATTTATAATGGAGTACAATATTTTTCATAATTTTGAGATAATTTATTTTATTTGACATGATATTCCACATTCCATCGGATCCTATGACAATATGCATTTTCCCCATGCGTGGTTCATAGGAGAAAACTGGGCTTAATTCAAATTTGCGACTAAACCCGGCAATATTTGTCATTTCCATATCACCGAATGCGCGAGGTATATTGAGATTATGGAGGCGTAATGTACCATTTGGATCTTTTTTTAAAATTGCGTTTTCCTGTTTGAGACGGCGCATATCATTTTGAAAAGTATGGTCTGTTGTTGATGCTAGTTTAACTATTTTTTTATTCTGTGTGACATATGCGACTCCCCGAACATCTCCAATCCATCCAAAGACAAACTTGTTTTGGCACGAGAATACGGTGCACATGACGGCGCCTGAATTATCTTTGATATTATCATTAATGTCCGCACGTAATTGTCGTAGTGCACTATTGAGAATATTGCGAATATCCTGCGCCGCCTGGATGTCGTATTTAGTTTCCATGATTTTTGTAATAATTGGGTATAAATTTCGTTTGATATAATCGCACGTGGATGACCCATTGTGGCCATCTATGACAGCATAGAGGTGGTATTTAACTTTTACATTTTTATTTGTGCGGGTTTTATATACGATATTAAAGCGTTCAATGAGATATCTATCTTCATGACTACGCATTTGGTCATTGATTGCAATGTGTTGTATGGTTGGGTTAAAATGATATAATCCAATCCATTTGCACGAGTAACTAAGTGCACGTTTGCGTTCTTCTGTAATTGTTTTATGTGTTTCTGGATCAATAGATGGATTTGCGATCCATTTGCGACAAATCGTTTCGTCAATGGGTTTAAATTTGGCGATGGGCTTGGCTATTTGGGGAGTGGCAGGTTTGGCGATGGGCTTGGCCATTTGGGGAGTGGCAGGTTTGGCGATGGGCTTGGCTATTTGGGGAGTGGCAGGTTTGGCGGGATCATTGTTTACTTTGATTTGTTTATCTGGTTTATTGGGTTTATCCGGTATATTTGCATTTAACATATTATAACAAATATTATATATTATGTCTTCAATATGACGATACATGAGATTGCATGATTGATTATGATTTATTTAGTATATGACCAAGGATAATCTACTATATTCTGACATGTTTAAATTTTATGAAAATGCATATGCATTTGAATTGTTTACCAAATTGGTTACTGCAAAACATATATCATTGCGTACGATTGATTGGTTTATAACTACGTGGAGTAATGAACAGCGAATCGTGTTATATTGGAATGGTCAATCATGGGTTGATAAAATGGTAAACAAGGTGGATATCGTTTATTTAAATATATATGGTGAATATATAAATAATTTAAATACGTTTAGTAAAAAATATTTTGATATATTTCGCCGAAAAAATAATTCCTCTATAATTAATTTTAAGAATATTCATACTAATTTAGCGCAGTTAATATTTTGCAAATGGTTAATTGAAAGTAAATTGGCGGATTATATTTTAATGAATGTTGAATATATAAACAAGATATATAAACAATATCATACGAGTGGCGATAACATGCCGATTATCACGATCAAGGGTGATAAACAAACGAAGCGTATGCATGAAATTAGTGTATGCATTGATTAAAAATGTGATTTTCAATATATAAAAATATGATGAAAAATAATCAACATACAAACACCCACCCCTTATCATGACTACCTTTACCTCTTTCAACACCAACTGTTTTTGCGATGATGAGAATGATTGTGCACTCATGATATGTGGTCATGCCTGTCATCCCAAGTGTGTGAAAACTCTCAGTGCGTGTCCCTGGTGTAGGGCAAATATTGTTTTCATACAGCCATCTGTGCAACGGGCATATCATGTTGATGAAAAGAAGATGCCATCCCCT
>JACCDV010122875.1_pt1 | contig 13195 bp, 13 predicted proteins | sample 7446131 | NCBI WGS metagenome assembly JACCDV01 (sample SAMN15323448, study PRJNA562643) | freshwater metagenome | isolation source: river surface water | place: USA:Blue River Watershed | collected 2017-08-17 | reverse complement strand
TTAGCTTTTGTTATCACAAACAGTACTTTTTTCTTAGTTTGGTTTTCCATAATTGCTTTAAGCATAGCTTATTTAGGCCATACTGCCAAAACCTGCAAAAGCTTGCGATTTTCCCATACTCCGGCATACTTATGCCATAAATTATGGGTGAAAGAACTCGTGAGCTCGCACTCCTTATACTCGGTGATATCGGGTTTATTATCGTGGCCTTGTGGCTGACGCTTTTGGTTCGTTATTTGGCCATTCCAAGTTCCGAGTTATTTTATGATCACTTGGGGCCATTCCTTATCCTGTCTACGGTCTGGTTGTTTATATTTTATATTGGTGGTCTTTATGACAAACACACCGTTTTTCTAAAGTCGCTGTTGTTTAGTCGGATTTTAAATACCCAGCTAGCCAATGGAATAATTGCCACCTTTTTGTTTTTGATTATTCCGTTTGGTATTGCGCCAAAAATCAATCTAGTAATTTACTTGGTGTTTTCAGTGGTACTACTTACTTGGTGGAGAATGTCTCTGTTTCCACGCTTCGAGCAGTCTCGCAAACATAAAGCGATTTTGTTGGCTGACGGCCCAGAAGCCATTGAATTGGTAGATGAGATAAACAACAATGATCGTTATAGTTATTACTTTGTTCGTATTATTGATGAGGCCACAGCAGCCAATACTCCAGATTTTGAGAATAAGCTACTGAAGTTAATCGAAAAGGAGCATATCGGCATGATAGTAGCGAACCCTAACGGACAATACATCACGGCGGTTTTACCTAAGATATTTGATTTAGCATTCTTGAAGTTTGAGTTAACGTTTTTGGACTTTTATAAAGTTTATGAAGACACCTTTGATCGGGTGCCACTTTCGGCTTTGCGCTACGAATGGTTTATTACCCACGTATCTCAATCTAAAAGTTTGGTGTATGACTTCACTAAGCGATTTATTGATATTGTAGCTTCGCTCATTCTCGGATTCATTTTGCTCTTGATGATACCGTTTCTTTATGTGGCGATGCGACTTGAAGGAAGGGGAGAGTTTTTTATTACCCAAGAACGTATTGGACAGTTTAATCAACCGGTAACGGTCTATAAGATTCGTACCATGACCGCCAATCGTAGTGCTAGTGCTACCTGGACTAAGGAAGATGCTAATGATGGGGTGGTGGTCACTAAGGTGGGCGCAGTACTTAGAAAGTTGAGTATTGATGAGTTGCCACAGGTTTGGACAATCCTAAAGGGAGATATGTCACTAATTGGTCCACGTAATGATATAAAAGGTCTCGGTGAACGTCTGGCGGCAGAGATACCTTATTACAATATCCGTAACTTTGTGAAGCCTGGTGTGACTGGTTGGGCTCAAACCCACCAGCACTACATGGGCAACAACATCAGTCCGCAATCACTAGAGGAGTCCAAGGTTCGATTGTCTTACGATTTGTATTACGTCAAAAATCGTTCATTACTCCTTGATGTTGATGTCGCCTTGCGTACCTTTAAGACACTGCTCTCACGGTTTGGTGTAACTATTAGACTGCCAAGATGGTTTGATATACTGAAGTAATTATTGATATTAGAACCTCTTATGCGAACTATTTTTATTACCGGCGGAGCAGGATATGTGGGAGAGATGTTGTGTGAACAGTTCTCAAAACGCTCCGATGTGGCGCGTATTGTAGCGGTAGATAAAGAGCCGCAATCGGATTTTTCCAAGTCTATTTCTAAGGTAACTTACATCCAGCACAATCTCTCTGACAATGGTTGGCAAGATCAAGTGGCAGCTTATGCTCCAGACACTGTTATTCATACTGCTTGGCAAATCAGAGCTATGTATGGCGAAGGTGACAAAGAGTGGCGCTGGAACGTGGAAGGCTCACAGGCGGTTTTTGACTTCGCCTTTGCTTCAGCGGCGGTAGAGAAACTAATATATTTTTCAACAGCTTCGTCTTATGGAGCTAGACCAGACAATTCACTCACTCACTTTTTTAGCGAAGAAGAGGGCTTCAGACCTGACGATTATATCTACGCCATGGAAAAGCGCGTAACTGAAGAAAACCTCAAAGAGACTTTCGATAAGGCGGTAGCAGCTGGTAAAAAAGTTCCTCAGGTAACAGTGGTGCGTCCAGCGGCTATTACCGGACCGCGGGGTCGTTACATGCGTATACGATTTGGCTTGCAGTCGGCACTGTCAGGTAATCTAAAAGGAAATTTTGTCTACCGTATTGTTACGGCGCTGACATCTTATGTGCCAGCCACTAAGGGTTGGGTAAGACAGTTTATTCACGAAGATGATGTAAACGATATTGTCTTTGAGTTAACTTTTGGAAATCATAATTGGGCATACGAGGTGTTTAATATCACTCCACAAAGCGAACCGGTATTAGCTAATGATATGGCTGAAGCGGTAGGGAAGAAGGTGTTACCAATTTCACCTTGGATGGCCAGATTAGCCTTCTTCTTTTTCTGGCATGGTACCAGAGGTCGGGTGCCGACCTGTCCAGGTAGTTGGCGTTTTTATTCTTACCCGATTTTAATGAGTGGTCATAAACTCTCAAGTATTTATACTTGCCAATATACTTCCAAAGACGCTTTTCGCTTTACCGACGGTCGCTATGAGTCCTATGTTCCTGAAGATTTGAGACGCCACAAATCTAACTAGCTAAATTTTTTATTAGCGGTATACTCAGCACTCATGATTGTAGACGGTAAGCAAATAGCAACTGATATTGCCGAGTTGGTTGCTAATACTATTAAAGTCGAAGCCATTATTCCCAAAATGGTTGTGCTTACCTGTAACCCAAATTTTGAAACCAGAAAATACCTAGAATTAAAAAAGAAAAAAGCTGAAGCCTTGGGAGTGGCACTAGAGGTAAATGAGTTATCGCCAACAGCTGACACGTCTGAAGTGCTGGCAGCGGTAAAAGCAGCTGTTGCGCTAGCTGACGGGGTAATAGTGCAGCTACCGCTGCCTTCAGGTATTAATACTGCAGAAGTATTAGCTACGGTGCCAGTTTCTCACGATGTAGATGCATTTTCTTATACTGGTAAGGAGGGTGAGGTTTTGCCGCCGGTAGTGGGTGCAATTGATGAAATTGCCATCCGGCATCAGGTTAGTTTTAAAGATAAAAAAGTAGTGATTTTTGGTAATGGGCGACTAGTGGGAGCGCCAGCAGTAATCTACGCCAAGAGTAAAGGTTCACAGGTTACTTTGCTAACCGAAGAGAGTGACAAAGCGGCCGTGCAAGAAGTGACCTTGGCAGCTGATATTATTATTCTTGGGGCCGGGCAGCCAAATTTATTAACCCCAGATATGGTTAAAGATGGGGTAGCGGTATTTGACGCCGGAGCTTCAGAAGACGGGGGTCTTTTGGTGGGGGATGCAAGCCTAGAGGTGGCTACTAAAGCCAGTGTTTTTACCCCAGTACCGGGCGGAATTGGTCCAATTACCGTGGCTCTTTTATATCGCAATCTCTTAGAATTGAAGGCACGTCAATAGAAAAGGGCCTTTTGGTGTGGTATAACTGTAGCCGTATAATCTACTAATATTATGTCTACACCAAATACTGGCACCGAAACTTTCCTTCGTATATTTAAAGCTTTTGTAGCACTTGGGTTACTTTCATACCTGGGTTTTTTTGTTTATCACAATGCCACTACTCAGGATGCTTCACATCCTTTTAAGCTTGGTCTTGACCTGGCGGGTGGGGCACACTTGGTTTATGAGGCAGACACCAGTGAGGTAGATGCTTCTGAAGTACCTGAGCTAATGAATGTACTACGTGATGTTATTGAGCGTCGTATAAACGTTTTTGGCGTTTCTGAGCCAGTAGTTTATGTAGAGAGTAGTAGTTTTGTGGCTACTGAGAAGCAGGAAAGACTAGTGGTAGAACTACCAGGTGTAACTGATGTGGCGGCGGCCGTTGAAGAGATTGGCCGTACTCCGCTTTTGGAGTTTAAGTTGGTTGACGCGGGAGTGGCGGCGGCTCAAGAAGCCCTACTGTCTTCATTGTCTGCTTCTGGTACAGCTGATGTGGCTATTAATACTGAAGACGCTCTGAATCAGCTCGGAGAGGCTTATGTAGATACTGGTTTGACTGGTCGTTATCTGGCTAGTGCTCAGCTCCAGTTTGCTGGTGGATCTGGCGGACAGCTAGCTAATGAACCAATCGTTTCTATTACTTTCAATAGTGAAGGAGCAGATCTTTTTGCAGAAATTACTAAAGCCAATGTAGGTAAGCAGCTCGCTATTTTCCTTGATGGTGAACTCCTTTCTGCTCCTCGTATTAACGAAAGTATTGTTGGTGGCACAGCTATTATTTCTGGTAGCTTTACGGCTGAGTCCGCTCGTGAGTTGGCCGAAAATCTCAACTTCGGTGCTTTGCCGTTACCAATTGAACTCTCTAGTACCCAAACCATTGATGCTACTTTGGGAGCCGGTGTTGTATCGCAGAGTCTCACAGCGGGAATTGCTGGTTTTGCTCTTATCTCACTCTTTATGATTTTGTGGTATCGCGTCTCGGGATTGGTGGCTAGTATTGCTTTGCTGTTTTATGTTACTGCTTCACTCTTTATCTTTATGTGGGTACCAGTAACTCTTACCGCGGCTGGTTTGGCTGGTTTGGTACTATCTTTGGGTATGGCCGTCGATGCTAATGTGCTTATCTTTGAACGTATGAAGGAAGAGTATCGCTCTGGCAAAAATAGTCGTGATGCAGCTCGGGAAGGATTTAGTAGAGCTTGGACCGCTATTTGGGATAGTAATATCACTGGTCTTATCTCAGCCGCTATTTTGTTCTGGTTTGGTACTTCACTTATTAAGGGTTTCGCACTAGTCTTGGGTATTGGTATCATCATTTCTATGTTGTCTGCTATTACCTTTACTCGAACCTTGCTTTTGGCATTACCGGCAGTGAAGCGAGAGGATGGTGGAGTGTGGAGTTATCTATTTGGTACAGGTCTTCTAAAAAAATAGTATGAAAATTATTGCAAACAGAAAGTTGTTTTTGATTATTGGTGCCTTTATCGTTGTGGCAGCTGCCGCTATTGTTGCTTCTCTTGGTCTTAAGCCAAGTATAGATTTTACGGGTGGTTCACTCACTGAAGTGCGTTACACCAACCTACCAGATAAGGCGGTAGTAGAGGAGGCAGTGACTTCGCTTGAAATTGGAGCAGTGTCTGTGCGTCATTCTACTAGTGATGTTGGTAATGGGTATTTGGTTAGTACCAAAGACCTAGGAGAAGAAGATAGAACCAAATTAAGTGACACCCTGATTTCTCTCGGTGAAGGTGGTGAAATTTCTCGTTTCACTTCTATTGGCCCAGTGATTGGAGAGGAGCTTAAGGATAAGGCAGTTTATGCCGTTGGAGCCGTACTATTCCTGACCATTTGTTATGTTGCTTTTGCTTTCCGTGGCATTGGTTGGCCGGTAAGTTCTTGGGTTTATGGTGGTATCACTATTTTGGTACTTTTCCATGACATTCTTGTACCAATGGCTGCTATGAGTCTGATGGGTTACTTCTTGGGAGCTGAAGCTGATATTCTTTTTGTGACGGTACTTCTCACTATTCTTGGCTATTCGGTAAACGACACTATTGTTATCTTTGACCGCGTGCGCGAGACCCTCAAGGCTAATCGTACTGAACGCAAGAAGATGGTGAAGGTGATTGGTGGTATGGATCAAGAAGAAGTTACCTACACTATGACCAAACCTTTTGATCAGATAGTGGGACAGGCCGTAAGTGAGACGATGGCTCGTTCAATCAATACTTCGCTCACGGTAGTATTGGCGCTTATTGCTCTTTACATCTTTGGAAGTAGCGTGACTCAAAATTTCATTGCGGTCTTGCTGGTAGGTGTCTTGGCTGGTGCTTACTCATCTATCTTTATTGCTAGCCCGCTACTAGTGGTTTATGAGGAGTGGAGTAGTAAGCGGCGTGAGGTAAAATAGCGATATATGATTATTGGAATCACTGGTTCATTCGGAGCAGGAAAAGGGACAGCCGTTGAGTACCTTAAGTGGAAGCATGGCTTCTCACATTACTCAGCCAGTGGTTTTATCGTCGAGGAGATAGTTAGACAAGGACTAGAGGTGAATAGAGATACTATGGCTTTGGTGGCCAATCAGCTACGTGAAGCGCATGGCCCTAGTTACATCATTGATTCTCTTTATGCTAGGGCTAAAGCCTCTGGAGTAAGAGTGGTTATTGAAAGTTTGCGAGCAGTAGCTGAGGTAAAGAGAATAAAAGAACTGGGTGGGGTGGTACTGGGCATAGATGCCGAGCCAGGTATTCGCTATGCGCACTCAGTAGCACGCAATAGTATTAAAGATAACGTTACTTACGAAAAGTGGTTGGAACAAGAGCGAGCTGAATCAAATCAGAGTGATCCGCATAAACAAAATATCTTTGGCGCTCTTAAAGAATCTGACTACATAATCACCAACAACGGAACGATGGAGGAGTTTTACCAAAAAGTAGATGAGTTTATTGAGAAAAAGGTAACTCTCTAACTAATTTTTACAAAGGAAAGGCCTCTGCAAATTTTGCAGAGGCCTTTCCTATGTAAAAATTATTATGGTTTTGATTTTAGGAGTGAATGCGGGTGCCGATGAAGCTCTCACCATGAACGTAGTGCATCACTTCAGTGATACGGGAGCCATTGATTTGAGCGACTTCAATACCGAGCTTTTCGGCCTCGCGGGCGGCTACTGGGTCAAAAGGAGAGGAGAGACCAGGGCCCCATTCTTCCGGGATGATTTTTCTAAAATCAGGCCAAGCAATATTTTCAATTTTCTCAGCGTCAGGATTAGTCTTTGGGTTGTCGGTGTAAACGTAGTCGGTATTAGAGAGGTTGATAACCTTTTTAGCTCCGACCCGGTCAGCAATTTGAATGGCTCTTAGGTCGGTAGACGAACCTGGGCGGTAACCAGAGGCGATGATAAGTGAAGTGCTTTTAGGTATATCTAGAATATCGTCTGGATTTGTAACCATCACTGGATGGGCCAAGTCGCGGAAGATGGTACGGAGTAGGTGGCCATTGAGACGAGTGGCGTGAATACCAAGCCAGTCGAGGTCGTCGGCGGTCATGTCGCCTACAGTAGCGGCCGCGTCTTGGTAGCGTCTGGCAGTGCGACCACCACCCGCAATGATAATAAAACGACGGCCAAGTGCCGTCTCAGAAACGATAAAATTTTTAAGTTCAGAAAGAAAAACGGTGTCGATTTGGTCTGGCACAATCAGTGAGCCGCCAACAGACATTACGATGGTTTCGTGATTAGACATAGGTAATTAGCATTGTACCGATTTTTACCAGCCCCGCCAGTGTTATACTGGTAGTATTAAACCAAGATAAGCATATTTTATGAATGATGAACTCATTGCGGCTATTAAAGATCGTATTTCTCTGGGATGGAGTAAGGAGAAAATTGAGAGTGAGGTACTAGCTTCTGGACATACTACAGAAGCCTTTGAGACTGCTTATGATGCCGCTTTGCGTCCAGCTTCGGTGGTACAACCAGCCAAAGTCTTTGGTCTTAAAGAGGTGATAAGTAAGACCAGTGACTTATTTATAAAAAATTGGCGTCTTGGTCTCTCTGGCTTACTAGCCATGCTTTTGGTTTTGGCAATTGGTGGTGGAGCTTTGTTTGGTTTGATGGTAGGGCAGTTTGTAGCTGGTCCAAATTGGTTTGGTATTTTGGCCGTTTTGGTTATTGCTATACTAGGCATCTTTGCTACTACAGCTATCGGTCTAGCGGTGCTTAGGGGTCTGCTTAAGCGCTTTGATGGAGAGACATTTAGTATTCACTTACGCTTGGCTTTAGGTAGTGTTATGCCGGTGTTGGTGGTTAGCTTTTACTCTGGAGTATTGACTCAGATCGGTTACTCCATCTTTTTTATTCCTGGTCTGATTTTGGCGGTATTCTTGTCGTTTGTGGTACCGGGGGTTTTGCTCGGTGAGACTAAGGGTCTTAGGTCACTCACCTATAGTGCTGAGTTGGTCCGGGGTCGTTTCTTTAGAGTTCTTCTGGCTTATGTAGCTAATGCGGTCTTGATAATGGTGGCGGTACTCCTTGTGATGGCGCTCTTGGCCTTGGGTAGTATTGAGCCAATGACCTTGGTGCTTAGCCTACCACTGTCGCTGGTTGGTTTTGTGGCGGTGGGTTGGTGGCAGGTTTGCTTTATGGTGGCCCTCTTTGAGCTACTAAAGGCTGAACCAAATAACAAAAATCTACCATTTGGTGAACGGTTCTGGCGCTACTTCGCTACCGCTGTGATTGCGGTAGTGACATTCCTTTTAGCGGTATTTGTTTTTCTGCTTAGTTTTGGTCTAACCGAGCTGTCTGATTTGGAAAACATGGGTGCGGTTAATATGGATAGAAATGATGGGGGTATGATGCAGGACATTGTCCGTAAACAATTTTTGCAAAGTGCGGTCCGTGAAGCAGAGGAAAGAGCGGGTGAAGCCGGAGATTATACCGATACCTGTGGCGTTGTATCTTTGCCAGCTGAAGCAACTTGTTATGCGGATGCTTCAGGGTTTGCCTTTGCGGTGCCGGTTAGTGATGGTTACTATTGTGTAGATAGGGAAGGGGCAGAGACGAGTGTGGTGCCAATACCAGAAGGGGCTACAACTTGCCGTTAAGATAAAAAGACTACTTGACAAGTAGTCTTTTTTTAATGCTTGACAAGCATTAAAAAGTATGTATACTACTGGGCAGTTCTTCGGAGTGAGGGTTTTAGGCAAGACTTATACAAACAGTCGCCAACCCCTTAAGCCCTCGCTTTGCGGGGCTTAAGCCGGGAGACGTGCAAACGTTTCCCATCCTCAATTGGCAACTTAGGAGTTATGCCATGAAGACTGTGTCCTTTTCCCAAAACGCCCGCACCCTGTTCGCCATCGCCCTCACGGCTCTGGCTTCCGCTTTTGCTGCCCCGGCCATGGCCCAGGCGCAAACCAGCTGCAGTGGTTGCACCACCACCCCCACCCCGAGCATCGGCCTGAGCTTTCAGCTCGGCGGAGCCTTCGGCGGCATGGGCGAAGCGCTGGCCACCAACGGTGGCCCGACCTACGCCACCTCTACCGGCGGCCTCAACCTGAACGCCATCATGAATGGCGCTACCAACGGCTGTACCACTGGTTGTGGCGCTGCCAACTTCACTGGCACCGGCACGGTCTGGCAGAACAGCACGGCCGGCGCTCTCAGCCAAGGGGCTGGTGGCTCGGCGGTGCAAACCCTGAGCAATGGCGCGGTGCGCCTGACGTTCGGCCAGTGATGGTCGGACGGGCTCACATCAGTGGGGTCCTGACATCCAGGTAATGCTGATGTCACAGGTCCAATGCAAGTATGCATTGGACCTTTTATTTATATAGCCATAATCGTCGGTCTAACCCTTGCTTTTTTATAAAAAGTGTGGTAATATCATAGGTGAAAAGGGTGAACGCATCCTGCGTTCTTTGTCATCAACTACACATAGGAGTATTTCATGCGAGCAATCGCACAAACTCAAAACTGGTACAAGCGCATGCTTGTACTCCTTCTGGTCATGGCAGGCCTCGTGCTCGCCGTGACATCAGTCCGTGCGGCTGATCTCCCAACGTCGGAAAACCCGGCAGCGGCGAAGTGGAGTAAGATGAAGCCTTCGAGCTTCACGGCTTCCATCTCTTCTATCCTCGAGCAGTGCAATCGCGCGGCTGAGGTGTCGAAGAGTGATCGGCTGACACTCAACATGTGCCAGAAGATGGCGCCGATGATCGCGGGCAAAAAATGTCCCGTGGTCATGGTGCCGGACGGTATCGTGTTCGACTACATGAACGGCCAAATCAACGGTCGCTCTGGTGTGGCTCTCAATGTGGAGAAGGCAATCGGTCGCCAAGACCGAGCGCTCCTTTGTGATCTGGGTAACCGTACGTACGCGTACTGGTTCACTGGTCACAAAGACGGAAAGGGCAATGAGATGAGCTGCAACAACGTTGGTATCGCTTTCGTGGCGAAGCCGAAGTCAGCAGCTCCACTCAGCCCCATCACCACTCCGCCTGGTTTCAAGTCACCACCGCCGGTGACGTCGACCACTGTCCCGCCTCAGCGTGAGGTGAAGACAGCTGAGCCGGCTCCGGAGAAAACCTGTGGTTGGGTCCTTGCGGGCACATCCACCGGCGCTACCCAAGTGATCGAGTTGCAGGGTCAGATTCTTGATTCCTGCCTCGGTCCGCGGCTGATACCGGGCCAAACCCTGTTCATTCAGGGTGGTGCCACGGTAACGTACGTCTGGTCTTGCAAGTAACCCGTCAACCGTTTCAAGGAGAAAACCATGAACTTCGTCTCTTCGCGCTTCATGCGCCTCGTCGCCATGCTCACGGGTGTTGTCATGCTCACTGCATGTCTGCCGCCGCAGGTGAAGGTCAACCCGACCCGAACCAGCCTGATGGCCACCTACGCCGTTGCTCCCCAGGGGCTCGACGGCATGGTGACCACCAAAACCGAAGAGTGCACGCTCCGTACACAGATTTCGGAGGAGAAGGCCCGGCAGTACGAAGCCGACCCGGCGCTCATCGTCAAGGAAAACGCCTGTCGTGAATTCGACAAGACCGGTGTCCTGGCTCAGCTGGCCGTGCAAGGCAATCAGCAGCTGGCTGGTGAAATCACCAAGAGTGCGGTCACGGCAGCCACTGGCGGCCTGGTCAACTTCGCTGTCCAGCGCGCGCTTCAGCGCGAGCAGGGCAAGATCTGTGCCAAGGGTGGTTGTATCCAGACGGTGAACAGCAATGTGAACGTCAGTAACAGCAGTGCCCACGCCGATGGTGGTGATGCCATCTCGGTTTCCGAGTCTGGCGCTGCTGCCGGTGCCAGCGTCATTGTTGAGGGCTCTTGCCCCAACGGTAACTGCAAGTAAGGGTGGTGAGGTGAGGGCGTCAGCTCTCCCTCACCTCGTCTAAACATAAGGAGAGAGTGACATGCTGAAAAAAATCCTCGCCAGCTTGCTGGCGGCATTCTTCATGGCTTCGGCCATGGCTTCTTCCGGTAAGGCGCTGATCTTCAGCGACCTGCCGTTTGAAGACTGGAAGCCCGAGCTCGAAAAGGCGGGAGTGCTCCAGAATGGAAAGTTCCCGACAGCTCTGCTGGCGGAAACCGTGGCAGCTCACATCAAGCACAAGGGCTTGTCCAAGCTCAGTGAGCCTGAAGTGGCTGCCAAGTGGCTGGAATACTACCGTGTTCCGAAAGCCAGCATCTCTGGTGCTGAGTACGACTCCGTGCGTGGCCAGCTGGGCTATGACGAGGCATTCGTTGCTTCGCTCAACCCGGCAGCTGCACCGGCGGTGAAGGTGGTGGAGAAGGTGGCGCAAGCTCCCCAAACCCCACCCACTCCGGCAGTTGCTCCGGTGGCTGCCAATCCCGACGCGGTCGGGCAGGCTATCAAGGCTGAACGGGAAGCCGTCGCCAAGATGCCACCCAGTCCGGAAGTGGTCGAGCTGCGCAAGCGGCTCGATGCTTTGGCAGCAGCCAAGGCCGACGCCGTCACCACAGACGATATGGTCAAAGTGGCTGCGCAAGTCACCAACTTGCGCAAGGAGCTCCTCGGCAAAATCGACGCTGTCGATAAGAAGGTGGAGGTGCTTGGTGGTCGTATGAAAGTCGCTGAAGGGGACATCAAAACCCTGCAGGGCCAAATCAACGATCCTAAGACCGGTTTGGCCGAGGCGCATACCAAAGCTGAGGCTGCCCAAAAAACGGCTGCAGAAGCTTTGGGTAAGTACTCGGACACCGACAAACGCCTCAAGGCGGTTGAAGAGGTTGCAGGTACAAGCCTGTGGAGCAACATCGGCCTGGTGGTGGCAATCATCATTGGCTTGTGGGCTCTCGCCCGTACCTTTGGTGGTAAGAAGTCATCAGTGAAGTCGGAGAAGGCGAAGGTGGCAACACCAGAGCCGGCTCCGTTCTTTGATGCTCAACCTGTGCGTCGCGAACCAGTGCGGCCGAATACAGCCAAAGCCGCGTCGCCGCAAGCGACTCCGGTCAAGACTGAAACGCCCCCTGAGTTTGCGGATACGGAAGCTGACGACCCGGCTGCCAAGTTGAATGCGTTTTTGGTCGGTGACGGTATCAATGTTCCGGCTTTCATGCGCAAAGAAGCAACGACGGCCCCGGCGTAAGCCAGGGCTCGATAGCCAGTAAGACCTCTGGTCTTCCTGGCCTCCAATTTAGTGTGTAGTTGATGAGTTCTTATCCTCTACATGTATGTGTAAGTAAGCCAGTCCCCATGACTGGCTTTTTTGTATGTTTATTATATAAATAATAAACGAGCTCGTTCTTTTTAGGAGAAGTTATGAAAACTAAAATCCCTGACATTTTGTTGGCATTGCTTATCTTGGCAGTGTTGGCTCTTATCAGCTGGCCTGCGCTCATGGATGCTTTGGTGAGTCACTTGTTATGACCACAGTAACCTTGAAAAATGCACCATTTCTTCGGATAAATAGCCCAAATCGACCTAGCTTAACTACCTGTTAGCTAGGTCTTTCTTTTTATCAAGAGAAAAGACTTGCATTCTTTTTGAGAATCTGTATAATGCTCAGCACTGTTCATCGGAGGTACATAAACGAGGGATAAAACCTCGGGAGTCTTTCGAAGGGAACGATTGTCGTTTGACAACTTAATATCTCATATCTATTAACAACAAGTAGATATGAACGTATATATTGTTTTTTGTAGTTTTTTAAAATTACTTGAAACGGTATGCACACTAGTAAAAAATTTAAGGCAAAAGCTTATACAATTTTTGTATTTTCTTTTGTCTTATCCTTTAGGTAAAAAATAGTATGTTTGAGCGCGCAAATAGTACAGAAGCGCAATGCTCGCATACGCAGATACACGGAAATTTATTTCCAAGTACCTGTCTTAAATTAGAGTTTGATCCTAGCTCAGGATGAATGCTGGCGGCGTGGATGAGGCATGCAAGTCGAATGAGTTTAGACTCATGGCAGACGAGGTAGGAACACGTAGGTACGTACCCCAAAGTCAGGGATAACCCATCGAAAGGTGGAATAATACTTGATGGTCTCTTCGGAGTAAAGATTTATCGCTTTGGGAACGGCCTGCGGGCTATCAGCTAGTTGGTAAGGTAACGGCTTACCAAGGCTACGACGGCTAGGGGAGGTGAGAGCCTGACCCCCACCGATGGAACTGCGACACGGTCCATACTCCTACGGGAGGC
>JACCDV010196077.1_pt1 | contig 13198 bp, 11 predicted proteins | sample 7446131 | NCBI WGS metagenome assembly JACCDV01 (sample SAMN15323448, study PRJNA562643) | freshwater metagenome | isolation source: river surface water | place: USA:Blue River Watershed | collected 2017-08-17 | reverse complement strand
GTACTATGATCCTGTTCGTACGAGATTTGACTGTCATCGATTTTTCTTATTTGTGTCAACAACGTGGCATGTTAGGCGAAAGCTTTATTGTCGATGTTGAATTGCACGGTGGCCTTGACCAAACCTCTATGGTGTTGGATTTTGCGCTGGTTAAAAAGGTAATTAAAAAAGCTATCGACGAGCTTGTCGACCATAAATTGGCGTTTCCTGCGAATCATCCTGCTATTCAAATCACCGACCTTGCAGACGTTCAGCGTTTAGTGTTTGACACCCAACGTGGCCGGATTGCAATAGCAGGGCCGCACCAAGCGCATGTGGCTATCCCTGCAGAAAAAGTCACAGCTGAGACGGTTCGTGATTTTTTAACATCCCAACTGAAGTCGTTATTGCCAGACAATGTACAAAACCTGCAATTAACGTTGCGTCCAGAAATCAGCAAAAGTTTTTATTATCACTACAGTCATGGTTTGAAAAAACACGATGGTAACTGCCAACGCATTGCACACGGCCATCGCTCGACCATTGAAATCTATACCAAAGGCATGTTGAATCCACGGTTAAATAAAGCCTGGTGTGAACGTTGGGAAGATATTTACCTTGGCAGCGCGGAAGACGTCGTTGATGAGGCCGCTTTGCAATTCTTAACGCCACAAAATGACAGTTACGCCTTTCGCTATCAAGCGGCTCAAGGGTGGTTTGAGTTAGTCATCCCTAAAACTCACGTTGAGATCGTACCTTGTGATACGACGGTTGAATGTTTAGCTGAGTTCATTGCCAACGAATTAAATCGTCAAGAACCAAATCAGTACAAGGTTGTAGCTTACGAAGGCGTTGGTAAAGGTGCCATCGCCTTTGCAGGACAGAGTTAAGTCAGAACATCATTAAAGAAGCCGGCAACGCCGGCTTTTTTATGCGCCTATGCCCAACCATCGTTGCAACAACGCCGCTTGAGCTGGGTTTGTTGTTAAAATGGCCAATGTTGAGGCGGCTGGGGCGGGTTGCAGCGTTACAGTTAATAAACGTTGCTGTCGAAATAGATGTAATTCAATGGCTGCATCGCAGGCTTTACGTTGATTGACCTCACGCCAGTTTTGTTCCGTCATTCGAAGGCCATCCACGGCAATGATCAGATCGCCTGCCATGATGCCGGCTTGTTTGGCGGGGCTTTGTTCTGCCACAGCACTGACCGCCATGCCATCCGTTTTAAACTCATACCATGCACCGAAGGCCCGCGGCTCCACCACAAAAGTTTTGTTGCCACTGACATCTTGCTGGTTGAGTGCAGCACGCCATGACAGTGAAAGCCCGAAGGTTTCGATAGCGTGTTCTAGCGGAAGTACGCCAATCTGGTGCACCCACTGCCATAGCTCCTGCACCAACGCCGAGTTTTGACTATATTCTAATAAAATGGCAGCCAGTGTGTCCCAATCACTTCCAAGTTCTTCACGCCCAAAGGCTTGCCAACAGGCCTGCATAAAGCCTGTTAACGACAGACCTTGTTGTTGTAATCGCGCATCGAGGCATAACGCGACCAGCGAGCCTTTGGCGTAATAATTCACCACGGCGTTTTGAGCGTTTTCATCTTGCTTGTAATACATAGTCCACGCGTTAAGGCTGCTCGCGGCCAATGACTGATGCATCTGACTGCTGGCACGTGTGACCCGACTGAAGGTTTCACTGAGCAACTGCAGGTATTTTTCAACGCTGATAAGGCCAGTTCTGACCAACGCATAATCATCAAAATACGAGGTAAAGCCTTCATATAGCCATAATTGGTCGGTGTATTGCTCGGCGTTTAATCGATAATTAAGCAACGCTTTTGGACGAGCCCGTTTGACCCACCAAGTATGAAAATATTCATGGCTACAAAGACCTAGCAAGGTGATGTAATCGTCGGTTTGCTGGGACGGAGCCTGCGGGTTGGGCAGATCAAAGCGATTGCATAACAATAAAGTAGAGTTACGGTGTTCAAGACCACCATACCCTTTATCAACCGCCCAGGTTAAAAACCAATATTCCGATAAGTCGTGAGGTAATTCGCCAAAGACATCGCGTTGCGCAGCACAGATCCGTTGTAGTTCTTGGCTAAAACGAGCCATATCTGGCTGATACGCGCCAACTACGACCACATGATGAGGGACTGCATCCAGCATAAAGCTTTCAATGCACAAATTGCCACACAGCAAAGGGCAATCGATCAGGTGTTGATAATGGTCGGCGTGGTATAGACCAAAACTTGCAAAAGCAGTGTTGGCATCGCGTCTTAGCCCTGTCGCAACGCGCCAATCGGGGTAAGCGCTTGGGGCTATCAGTTCTAATTCCAGTTGTGCCGCGCCGATCACTTCTAAACAACAGGCCGCAGGATTAATCACCGCGACCTCGTCATTAAAATAATTCGCCCGTACCGACAAATCAAAGGCGTATACCAAGTACTCAATTCGTACCGGTAAGCCTTGATGATTAACCTGCCACTGCTGTTTGTCGAGCTGTTGCCATGACAAGGCGCCTTTGCTGTCGGACGCTTTAAAGCGCTGCAGATTGCGCGCGAAATCGCGGATCATGTAAGAACCAGGGATCCACGCGGGCAGCTGCAACTCTATCGGGGCACTTGACCATGGCGTGAACTCAATGCGGACCTGATAATAATGACTGACTGGATCTAGCAAGCTGAGCTGGTATCGAACTTGGTTCATCCTTTATACTCCGTTGACTCTATATGTTTGTCGTTGATTGTATTCGAAAAGGAACCGTTATGGCGCAAGAAACTATCTTCAGTAAAATTATCCGTCGTGAGATCCCTGCCGACATTTTGTACCAAGACGAACTGGTTACCGCGTTTCGAGATATCAATCCACGTGCGCCGACACATATTCTGATTGTGCCGAATGTGCTTATTCCTACGGTCAATGATGTCGAGCCAGAGCATGAACAAGCATTAGGACGCATGTACACTGTGGCCAGAAAACTAGCAGCAGATGCAGGCATCGCACAAAGCGGTTATCGACTGATCATGAATTGCAACGAACATGGTGGCCAAGAGGTGTACCATATTCATATGCACCTGGTCGGTGGCAAGGCCTTAGGCGCCATGTTGTGCCGATAAAATACTGGTAATCTGCGGCTAAGGCGTTAGAATGCGCGCTTTTTTTAGGAAGCCTTTTTGATGAACTATTCAGATTTAGTTGCGGTGCGGATGGAACATGCTGTAACCCGCGTCACCAAGACAGTGTTTCCCGGACGAACCAATCACCACAACACCTTGTTCGGTGGCGAAGCCTTGGCATGGATGGACGAAGCTGCATTTATCGCGGCTACCCGTTTTTGTCGTAAGCCCTTGGTGACCGTGTCCTCGGATCGTGTTGATTTTAAAGAAGCTATCCCTGCCGGCACTATTATCGAATTAGTGGCAAAAATTGAACACGTTGGACGCACCAGTATCCGCGTCCAAGTGGATATTTTCGTTGAGAACATGTACAACGATGATCAGCATAAAGCGATTTCTGGCACCTTTACTTTTGTTGCCTTAGGGCCAGATCGTAAACCCACCCCTGTATTAGGCGATATGACGGTTTAATAGCGCGGGGCTGTGCGACTAAGCCCCGTCTTCCTACGTTTAATCGTCATCGAGTGACCTAGGCATCTGATATAATCGGATTTTCGCTCTTGGGTTTGTCACGCTTTGCAACGCATTTTTGAAGACCGTCATCGCCAATTTTGGTTACTGCATACAGCCGGTTGGTTTGGCTTTGCGGTGGTCGCCTATTTGGGCTCGTTATTTCAGGAAATGCGCTCTGCTTATTTGCTGGTCGTCTCGCTAGATTCGTATTGTGGTTGGTTACTGACAATTCCACTGCGTTATTTATTCCAACGGATATGGTCTTGGCGTCCTGTCACCTTGATGCTTACCGTGTTGTTGTCCTCTCTGACCGTTGCCAGCTTGTGGTCTGTGGTCAAAAGTTTTAACTACTGGCAAATCTACCGTCATGGTTTCCAACCCGATGATTGGTTTCAGTATTTAGAGCAAACACCAGTCAGTTTTTACGTGATGTTGTGTTGGAGTGGCTTGTACTTTGGCGTCCGCTATTACCAAACCTTGCAGATGGAAAAACAAAAGTCGCTGACTGCACAAAACAAAGCGCATGAAGCGCAGATCAAAATGCTGCGTTATCAGTTAAATCCGCACTTTTTGTTCAATACCCTCAATGCGATCTCCACCTTGGTGCTGCTGCAAGAGTCAGAAACTGCCAATCAAATGTTAAGTCGTTTAAGTGATTTCTTGCGTTATTCACTGTATAAAGATCCAATCCATAAAGTGGCATTGTCACAAGAAATTTATGCTGCCAGTTTGTATCTAGAAATCGAAAAGGTCCGTTTCGCAGAACGATTGACCATTGAGTACGATATTGCTTCCAACACCGCGGATGCATTGGTGCCTTCTCTCATTTTGCAGCCGCTGATTGAAAATGCGATTAAATATGCGGTGGCACGTTCTGTGACTGGTGGTCTAATTGCGATTCGGGCACGTAAATTTGGCCACGATTTGTTGATTGAAGTGGCCGACAACGGTCCAGGCATGCCGCAACAAACCGAACAAAAAGAACACAGTGGTGTTGGTCTTGTGAACACCCGTGAACGATTGGCCGCCTTGTACGATAGAAATTTCTCGTTGGTATTGACCGATAATCAGCCTCAAGGCGTAAAAGTGAATATCCGGATCCCCTTTGAAGTGGAAGCAGAGCATGAATAACCCGTTAAAAGTCATTGTTGTAGATGATGAGCCCCTGGCCCGCAAAGGCATGTTGATGCGTTTGCAGCAATTTCCTGAATTACAAGTGGTTGCTGAATGTGGCAATGGTGAGGAGGCGGTGAACGCAGTTCGTCAGCACCAGCCAGATGTACTGTTTTTGGATGTAGAGATGCCGGTGATGGATGGCTTCGCCGTGCTTAAGCAACTCAGTGCATTACCTATCCCAATGCCGCATGTTATTTTTGTGACCGCGTTTGACCAATACGCCTTAAACGCTTTTGAAGTCAGTGCCGTTGACTATGTGTTAAAACCGGTGGAAGCCTCACGTTTAAAGGCTGCTATCGATAAGCTGTTTAAAGCGATGGAAGCGCGCGACGATCACAAACATAAAGCGCAGCTGGCTGAGTTGTTAGGTCGCCTAACTGGTGAAGATTCGTTGGCCATTTTAAACCGCATTGATAACAGCGAACCGGTGATGCAAGACAAGTACCCAGACGCCATTTCGATCAAAGACAGTGGTGAAATTACTCGGGTTCACGTCTCCACCATAGATTGGGTCGATGCCGCTGGTGATTACATGTGCATTCATACCAATGATGGTCAAACCCATATCTTACGGCGCACGATGAAAGAGCTAGAACAAGAATTGGACCCTCGTATTTTTGTGCGCGTGCACCGTTCTGCCATTGTGAACGTCAAAACCATTGCCAAACTGCAAATGCTGGCTAACGGTGAGCACCAATTGATGCTCACCAATGGTCAATCCGTTAAAGTGAGCCGGAGTTACAAGGACCGTGTAAAAACGGTGTTTACCTCGTAGTAGTGAACGGTTGAACAGGGCGCTTAGGCGCCCTTTGTCATTGTTGCCACTGCGTCTGTTGCCATGCGAGTAAATACGGATCTACCTTTTTTTGTTTTAAGCCGGTAAGTGTCAATGGGTATAAGCACGCTATCCCCGCTTGTTCACCTGCCATCATCATGTGCGCATGGCCAAGCAATAATTGTTCTATGGCAAAAGCACCGAGTTTAGTCGCCAAAATTCGATCCGCGCCAACCGGTTTACCACCTCGTTGAATATGACCGAGAATTTGTGCACGACATTCAATCCCTGACGCCTGTTCCAATTGTTTAGCCAAGGCGGTGGCGCCTTGTTCGAGCATCGTTTCTGCCATCACCACGATATAGCTGCCATGACCAAACTGGCGTTGATGACGTTGAATGTCCTGTATCAAATCCTCGATATCCACTTGGCCATATTCAGGACATAATACTTGTTCTGCTGCCGCAGCTATCCCTGCAGATAACGCCAAATAGCCACTATGACGTCCCATAACTTCAACTAAGAAAATACGCTCGAACGCATCGGCAGTATCGCGAATTTTATCGATTGCATCCAAGGCTGTATCTAACGCTGTGGCAAAGCCAATGGTGAAATCACTGCCATCGACATCGTTGTCGATAGTTCCTGGGATGCCAACAAGTTGTCCATGATAATGGTGCGACAGCGCCTGACAGCCGCGAAATGAGCCATCGCCACCTATCACCACCAAGGCGTCAACGTCTAGCTCATGTAATATCTGCGCGGCTTTTGCAGGGCCGTTTTCCTGCTGAAGTTGTTGGCAGCGGGCACTTTTTAAGATAGTTCCGCCAAGATGGCTTATGTGTAATACGTCTGCGGTGGACAAAGGGCGATACGATCGTTCGAAAATACCGTTAAAGCCGCGCAAAAATCCAATGCATGCCAAGCCTGCGCGTTCTGCAGTGACCACTAGAGCGCGGATCGCAGCATTCATACCTGGAGCATCCCCACCTGACGTTAAAATTGCTATGCGTTTCATGCTTTAAATATCCAATGAGTTGAGCTGTTCTTACCATAACAAACTTAAGCAGTTACCACTTGAGTTAACGCAAATCATCGTACAAAACCTAATTATTCATTGCTTGGTCGCTAAGATTGAGACACATGCAGCGGAAAAATGCGAAAATAAGCGTTTTGGTTTCAAGGTGTCATTATGCATCAGGCGTCAGGTCGTAGCCTTTTGGGGTTTGTGTTAGCGCTTACCACGGCAATTCTGTGGGGGATGTTGCCAATCGCATTAAAAGTTGTGTTAGCGGATTTAACCGCCAATACCATCACGTGGGTGCGATTTTTGGTCGCAGCGTTGTTTGTGTCGGTTGTGTTGTACAAAAAACAGCAACTACCGGCGCTGCGTGGCCACTCGGGCAAAACCACGATATTGCTTTGGATAGCCATTGCCGGCTTATTATCCAATTACATTTTGTATTTAATGGGCTTGCATTTATTAACCGCCGAAACGGCGCAAGTGGTGATCCAACTGGCACCATTTTTGATGATGCTCGGTGGTGTTTGGCTGTTTAAAGAAAAGCTATTGTTGTGGCAAAAACTTGGAGCTGCCTTGCTTGTCCTTGGTTTGTTGTTGTTTTTCAACGAACGGTTTGTCAGCTTAATTCAACATGCGAGCAGCGATGGTATCGGTGTGTTGTTGGTTATTGTTGCTGCGGTGACCTGGGCAGCTTACGCTTTGGCCCAAAAACAATTGCTGGTGGTGTTTAACTCTCAGCAAATCATGTGGTTCATCTACCTCTGTGGAGCGATCTGTTTTCTGCCGTTAATCGACTTGCAGCCATTGCCACAACTAACATCACTGCAATGGGGCATGCTGGCGTTTTGTTGCTTAAATACCATTATTGCCTATGGCGCTTTCGCAGAGGCATTAGAACATTGGGAAGCGTCAAAAGTCAGCGCGGTGCTTGCGATCACGCCACTACTAACGATTTTGTTTTCGCATCTTGCGCATTGGGTGTGGCCTGAATTCCCAACGCCGCAACAGCTGAATGGGTGGTCTATTGCGGGTGCGATGCTGGTGGTTGCAGGTTCTGCGATCACCGCGTTATCCCCATTGTTAAAACAGCAATTGAACAACGTTCGACAACGTTAGGTGCGTTGCTTCGCCATTGTGGTGTAGCAATCAATTGCGTGGAATTGAATACGAACACAGATAAAAAAAACCAGTCAAGTTTGACTGGTTTTTTTATGAAGTGGCAGCACGGTTATTTTACAGCGACAATCTTCATGGTGTTAGACGCACCAACAGTTTCCATCACATCACCATGGGTCAAAATCACCAGATCGCCGGGTTGCAAACCCAAGGCTGATTTGGCAGCGGCGATGGCTTCTTCAGCAATGTGATCTTGGCTAATGCCATGGCTATCGAAATACACTGGATAAACACCACGATAAAGTGCCATTTTGTTTAGTGTTTTTTGATGACGCGACAAGGCGATGATTGCATGCGAGGAGGTGATACGGCTCATTAACTTGGCGGTATAACCAGACTCCGTCAACGCGATAATAGCTCTGATGCCTTCCAAGTGATTCGCCGCGTACATCGCTGATAACGCAACCGTCTCACTGATCTCAGTAAAGACAACGTCTAACCGATGTTTTGAGGTTTGTACTTTTGGCTGACGCTCTGCACCATCACAGACTCGTACCATGGCTTTGACTGTTTCAGTTGGATACTTACCCGCTGCGGTTTCAGCGGAAAGCATGACGGCGTCAGTGCCATCTAATACCGCATTGGCGACGTCCATTACTTCAGCCCGAGTAGGTAACGGGCTTTCAATCATGGTTTCCATCATTTGTGTGGCGGTGATCACCACGCGATTTAACTGACGTGAACGCGCAATAATCCGTTTTTGTTGACCAACTAACTCGGCATCACCAATTTCCACACCTAAATCACCACGAGCAACCATCACGGCGTCGCTGGCACGGATAATATCATCCAGAGTTGCATCATCGGCGACGGCTTCGGCACGTTCAACCTTAGACACAATCAATGCATCCGAGCCTGCAGCGCGAGCCAGTTCACGCGCTAAGCGTAAATCATCGCCGCAACGTGGGAAAGACACCGCGAGGTAATCGACATCAATGTAAGCAGCTAACGAAATATCTGCTTTATCTTTATCAGTTAAGGCAGGCGCAGATAAACCACCACCTTGGCGGTTAATGCCTTTGTTGTTACTGAGCTTGCCAGCAACAGACACTTTGGTATGAATTCGAGAACCATTGACATGATCGACAATCAATTGGATACGACCATCATCCAGCAACAACACGTCGCCCGGATGCACATCTCCTGGTAACTCTTTATAGTCGATGCCCACTTGGGTTTCATCGCCAAGACCTTTGGCTAATTCCGCATCTAAAACGAAGTCTTGGCCTTCTTCAAGGAACACAGAACTATTTTTAAAGGTCGACACACGAATTTTTGGACCTTGCAGATCGCCTAAGATAGCGACATGCGCTTTACATACTTGAGCGGCTGCCCGCACCATTTCGGCACGTTGTTTATGATCGTCTGCGCTACCGTGGGAGAAATTGAAGCGGAACACGCTGGCGCCAGCATTGATTAGTTTTTCAATGGCGGCTTGGCTATTAGTGGCCGGACCTAGGGTTGCAACAATTTTGGTTCTTCTTAGCATTGGCTGCTCCTGCCTGTTGATCTCGGAGTCGGGCAGGGTGCCCGACTGAAACTCGGCTAGTTTAGTGTAATTAAATTACAGAATACAGCGGAAATATGAAAAAAAACTACAAATGAAAGGGCTTAACTGCTCCGATCAGCCGTGATAATCCTTTTTGTCGAACCGTGAGCCACGTAAACTGTCTTTTACTTTCTTTAGGTTTTCACGGAATTTTGAACCACGACGCAGCGTAAAGCCTGTTGCAAGGATATCAATAAGCACTAATTGCGCAACCCGAGACGCCATCGGCATGTACATATCGGTATCTTCAGGCACTTCCAGCGACAACACCAGGGTACATTCTTTGGCCAGCGGTGAATCTTGTGCAGTGATGCCAATCACTGTCGCATCATTTTCGCGGGCGATGGTGGCGATATCGCAAAGATTTTTTGTGCGGCCGGTATGACTGATACAGACCACAACATCACCTTCACTACTATTAATCGCACTCATACGCTGCATCACAATGTCATCAAAACAAACCACAGGCACGTTAAAGCGGAAAAATTTGTTTTGGGCATCATGAGCTACCGATGCCGATGCTCCTAAGCCAAAAAACGAGATTTTCTTTGCTTGGGTTAACACATCCACGGCGCGATTGATGGTAATGATATCGACATGTTGGCGTGCAGCATCGAGCGCGGCCATCGTCGATTCAAAGATTTTTGCGGTATAAGCTTCAGGGCCATCATCTTCTTCGACATGGCGGTTCACATAAGGCGTGCCGTTGGCCAAACTTTGCGCGAGGTGTAATTTGAAGTCTGGAAAGCCTTTGGTATCCAACCGACGACAAAACCGGTTGACGGTAGGCTCGGAGACATCCGCCATCTTCGCAAGTGCAGCAATACTGCTATGAATGGTTGTTTGTGGATTGGCTAAAATAACATCGGCGACCTTACGTTCCGACTTACTAAAGCTGTTAACGCTATTGACTATTTTTTCTAGCACATTCATCGGGATCACCTGCGTTGTTTAGTCGCCAGCTGTCGCAATTCCACGCGCTATGCTTAGCGGTGTTGACCGGGTTATCGGTTGAAAACAGCAGCGAAAAAAATGTAATTCGTTTTGTTGCCCTACTAAGCAATGTACAACAAAAGAAATGAAGTTACGACATTTATATGTCTTTAACGCTAGAGTGCCTTATCATAGGCTTACAGTCAAAAAATATCCGCTTTCATGTAATTAAATTACATCGGAATTGGTTTACAAGCGCATTTTGCTCGGCTAGTATGCCGACAAGTGTTGTAAAATTACATCTTATATAGGGTCATCGCATGACAGTAACAGCACACTCCAATAAAGCCTGTGACTTAATCCTGTTTGGTACCAAAGGCGATTTAGCTCGCCGCAAGTTATTGCCAGCATTATATCAATTAGAGCGCGCCGGCTTATTAAACTCAGATTCTCGTGTTATTGGCGTTGCCCGTGATGCGATGAGCACTACTGAATATGCTGAGTTAGTCCACACTAATTTGGTGAAATTTATCAAAGAACCGATCGACAGCGACGTATGGTCTCGTTTACAAAGCAAATTGCAATATGTGCAAGTTGATTTGTCCAAAGAAGACGATTATTTAAAACTCGCCGATGTTGCCGATCCGACAAAACGAATTCCTGTCAGTTATTTTGCAACAGCCCCATCGCTGTTTGGCAACATCTGTAAAGGCTTGCACGCTGCCGGCTTATCGAAAGCCCCATCACGAGTCGTCCTTGAAAAGCCGATTGGTCATAGTTTGGAATCTTCCAAAGTCATCAATAACCAAGTGGCCTGTTATTTTGAAGAATCGCAAATTTACCGTATCGACCACTATTTAGGGAAAGAAACAGTCCTTAACTTATTAGCGCTGCGCTTTGCTAACGCCATTTTTGCGTCGAACTGGGACCACAATGCCATTGACCATGTGCAAATCTCTGTGGCAGAAGAAGTCGGCGTGGAAGGTCGTTGGGGTTACTACGACGATGCGGGTCAGATGCGTGACATGGTGCAAAACCACTTATTACAAGTGTTGTCGCTTATTGCGATGGAGCCACCAGCGCGGTTGGATGCCGATAGTATTCGTGATGAAAAACTGAAAGTTTTAAAAGCGTTACGTCCGATTAATCTATCTAACGTGCAAGAAAAAACTGTCCGTGGTCAATACGCGGCAGGCTTTGTTGGCGGTAAAGCGGTGCCTGGCTATCTAGAAGAAGAGGATGCGCGGCCCAATAGCAAAACTGAAACTTTTGTGGCTATTCGCGTTGATATCGACAACTGGCGTTGGGCTGGCGTGCCATTTTATTTGCGCACCGGCAAACGTATGCCAAACAAAGTCTCTGAAGTAGTGATTTGCTTTAAGCCGCAACCACACAACATCTTCCACGAGACTTATAAACAGTTACCCGCCAATAAATTGATCATTCGCTTACAGCCGGATGAAGGTGTTGAAATTCAGATCATGAACAAGATCCCAGGCTTGGGTGAAACTATGCAGCTGCAACAAAGCAAGCTGGATTTGAGCTTTGATGAAACCTTCCAATCTCAACGTATTGCGGATGCTTACGAGCGGTTGTTGTTGGAAGCGATGTTAGGCAACCAATATTTGTTCGTACGTCGCGACGAAGTCGAACAAGCCTGGAAATGGGTCGATGGTATTTTAGATTCGTGGAAAGCCACAAACGAAGCGCCGAAGTCCTATCAAGCAGGCACTTGGGGACCAGTTGCCGCCATTAGTTTACTTGCTCGCGATAACCGGAATTGGGACGAATAACGATGCAAATCCGTTATTTTTTTACCGCAGCCGAACTCAATCAACGCTTTGCTGACGATGTGGCAGCACGATTAGTGTCTGCCATCGCTGAACGTGGTGTTGCAACGCTGGTTGTCTCCGGTGGTCGTACACCGCAAGGTTTTTTCAAAGCGTTGGCTGCCAAACCCCTCGATTGGTCAAAAGTAACCATTACCCTGGCAGACGATCGGTTTGTAGCACTGCAACATGATGCAAGCAATGAGCGCCTAGTTCGAGAATCCTTGCTTATTGATCAAGCTGCTGCGGCCAATTTTGTTAGTTTATATGCAGACTTTCCAACAGCCGAGCTCGCGGTCGACGCATTAAATCAACGCGTTGCATCATTACCAACCTTTGACGTGGTCATTTTAGGGATGGGTGAAGATGGTCATACCGCGTCGTTGTTCCCTTGCAGCGCAGAACTTGCCGCGGGCCTAGCTGATGATGCGCCTGCATTGTGAGCCACCAACCCCACGACGGCGCCGCATCAGCGGATCAGTTTTAGTCGTCAGCGGCTGCAAGACAGCCGAGCCGTTTTTTTGCATTTGGTTGGTGAAAGTAAATTACAAGTTTTAAAACAAGCGGCCTCAGGCGATGATGTTTTTCAGATGCCTATCCGCGTTTTTATCAAACAAGCACAGCCAGAACTGACTGTGATGTTTGCTGCAACATAGAGGTTGACTATGCATCCCGTTATTCTTGAGGTCACACGTCGGATTGAAGAGCGCAGTCGTCACAGCCGCGCCATTTATCTTGAACGTTTGGAAAAAGCTCGCCGTAAAGGCCCACATCGTGGCGCGCTTGCCTGCGGCAACTTAGCCCATGGTTTTGCGGCTTGTACCGCCAGCGAAAAATCAGACTTACGTAGTTTGACCAAAGCCAATATCGGGATCATTTCCAGCTACAACGATATGTTGTCAGCCCACCAACCGTATGAAACCTACCCAGCATTGATTAAACAAGCGTGTGTCGAGGTCGGTAGCGTGGCGCAATTTGCCGGTGGCGTGCCTGCCATGTGTGACGGTGTAACGCAAGGCCAACCAGGTATGGAGCTGAGCCTGCTCAGCCGCGACATTATTGCGATGTCTGCAGCAGTCGGTTTATCGCACAACATGTTTGATGGCGGCTTAATGCTCGG
>JACCDV011238145.1_pt1 | contig 13200 bp, 11 predicted proteins | sample 7446131 | NCBI WGS metagenome assembly JACCDV01 (sample SAMN15323448, study PRJNA562643) | freshwater metagenome | isolation source: river surface water | place: USA:Blue River Watershed | collected 2017-08-17 | reverse complement strand
AGGCAGGCAATGCCAAATGGATCGCCGGACGCGCGTTCAATCTTCCATCGGACAGCCCTGCCCGATTCGTAGCTCGGCTCAAAGAAGTTGTCCACCAGCACCAGTCCAAACTGTCGCTGCCGCCATGCGGCCCGGTAGCTGGGCTTTTCTGCAGCGGTCTCGCTGCGGGCGTTGTAGGTGTGCCGACTGATCTTGTCGTCCTTGGCCCAAGCCGGAATCAAACCGAACCGCGCCAAGCCACAGGCAACGCGCGCGGATTGATGGCTCTTGACGACCAAGGGGGCCAGGTAGCCGGGAAAGGTTTCGTCAGAGAAGCCTGAAGGCAGATCAACACCCAGGGTGTCTTTGACCCACTGGGCGCGTCGGGTTGGCGTGAAATTGGTGCACACCTGGAGAGTCTAAAGGGACATGCCGGCCCAGGCTCATCTCCTGAGCCCGAGCATCCACTACCATCACAGTATTGATAATTTTGTGAGTTTTGGCCATGCATTTGCCGAATCGGCTTGTTTTCTCCCTCATGGCCTTCTGGTTGCTGTGCTCGATGTCCATCGCTGCATGGGCCACACCCCCCAATTCGCGCCAGCTGTACGAGCGCATCCGCCCGTCTGTGGTCGAGGTGGTGACGCAAAACCGTACCAACTTGGGCATCTCGTCTGTGGCCAGCGGCTTTGTGACCCACCGCAAAGACTGGGTCATCACCAACTACCACGCCATCTCGGATTCGATATTTGAACCCGACGATCACGCCCTGCACATCGTGTCGATGGACCAAGGCGAGCTCAAAGCAGAAATCGTGGCTGTGGACATTCAAAATGATTTGGCCATTTTGAAAATTGAGCAAGCCCTGCGGGTGCCGCTGCTGCCCTTGCGCGAAACGCTGCCCGATCGCGGTGAATCGGGCTACTCGATGGGCAAGCCCGGCAGCTACCAACACAGCATCGTGACGGGCACCTTCAACGGGGTCAATGACAAAGCTGCTGCGCCCTTGATCATTTTCAGCGGCCCGATCAATGGCGGCATGAGTGGCGGCCCTACGCTGGACGGTCAAGGCCGTGTGGTGGGCGTCAATGTGGCCACCAGCACGCAGCATCAATTGGTTGGGTTGGCCGTGCCTGCTGAAGCTGTTGGGCAACTCATTCGGCGCAGCACCTCGTTGCAGAATCAGCCCAGCCTGGCTGAATTGCGCCAAGACATTGCACGCCAGGTCAGTGCTTTTAACCAGCAAATCGTCAAGAACTTTGACGTCCCCACGCACAGCGTTCGGCGCTTGGGGCCGTTTCAGGTGCGAGGTGACTTGTCAACCGAGAGCCCCTGCTCCGCATCGCGCAAAGACACCCCCAAAGACCATTACAAAAGAATTGACCAGCGCTGCGAATCCTCTTCCAGCTTGTTCATCACAGACCGGCAGCAATCAGGCAACATCTTCACGGGCAGTTTCTGGTTCCACAGCGACAAGCTCTCGGCCTCTGGCCTCACCCGTTTGATCGAAAACCAGATGACCCAACTGCGCAATGTCCGCGAAGAAAAAGGCCCCTCAACACCCTGGAACTGCACCGAGCAGCGCTTGAGAGGTCGGTTTGATTTGCCGATCCAGTTGCATGTCTGCCGACGCGCGGTAGAACATTTGCCGGGTTTATTCGACTTCAGATTTCGCTACACACCCTTGGTATCAGGACCAGATGCATTGTTGGTCACAGGTCGCATGTCCGGCTTTGATGACGCCAGTGCCCGCGCCATTTTGTTCAAAAGCCTGGACAGCCTGAGCTTCAGCCCAAAGGACAAACCATGATGCACCGCATACACCTTTTGGCGTTGGCCTCATGCCTGGCTTGGCTGGCTGCGCAGATTGCACTCTATTGGCCCAGTTACACCAGCGTCACCGACGCCGCCTTCATCACCGAATTGATGGTGGAAGAAATCGCCACTGTCGCTATCTGGATCGGTGTTTGGGGCTGGTTGACATGGGTCGAGCAAGGCCGCGCACGGTTGACAGAGCACACCATCATTGCATCTGTCGCCTCTTTGATGGACGTCGCCATACTCAACTTCGGCATACCGTGGATGTTTTTCAACCTCGGCTGGCCGTGGCCAGTGGACATGCACAACATCCCCAAAGCAGCGCTGATCACACTGACAGCGCTCGTGCACCTTCATTGGGTGACTCGCAAAGGCGTTAACCCCCGACTGTTCGCCACATGGCTGGGGGCAAGCGTTTTGACCATGAGCCTTGTGGCTGCACACACCTGGGCCAAAAACAATGACCACGAGGCAGCCGAGAAACTGCCCTATTCACCCAACATCTACCCGCCTACTTTCATAGTCAAGCCCGAACACAACCTGCAGGATGGGCTGGAACACATGTGGAAGAAGAACTGGGTAAGCCAGTAGCGCATGCATGTGCTGTTTGCACTTCGGCGTTCGCGGATTCGAACAGCTGAACCATGTCCGCATTGGTCAAGCAAATGCGCACGGTTTGCAGAAACGGTGCCAATTCGTCTGCACGGTAGAGCGATTGGCAAATGATTCGGGCCGCGAGCATGGCGGGGAACTTGAACATACCTGTACCAATGGCGGGCATGGCCAAACTACGTATGTCATGGTCATTGGCTAGTCGGAGCATCGACTCCAACGCCATCTGCATGTATTTCTCTGGCTCGTCGTTGTTGATGTAGTGCGCCGATCGCACATGGATGATCCACGGGTTGGCCAATTGGAAACCGGGTGTGATCAACCCAGCCCCCAAGGCCAAGGGTGCAAAGGGCTTGCAATACTCTTCCAATTTGGGGCCAGCGGCCATGTGGATGGCACCGGCCACGCCCGAGCCCAGGCGCAAATTGGCGTTGGCGCTGTTGACCACCGCCTCCATGTCGGGTTGCTTGACGATGTTGCCGACGACGATTTCGATCTTCATGGGGTGCTCCTGTGAATGAGCCCATTGTTGAGGATGGGAGGCTCAAGGCGTGAGCCATCAGCCTCATTCCTAACAATGAACTGTCTTTTTCAATTCATCACAGTCTGATCTTGGATGCGTCTGAACACACTCAAGGTTTCAGTCATCTCGTCGACGGCTGCCTCATCGGCGTTGATGGCTAAAAGACTGAATCGCGAGGGGTCAGCAACGGCATCCGCAATCAACACAATCGCACGTTGTTGCTCTGATTTGTAGCAATCCATCTAGGCATGCATGACGTAGAGAAAATGCTCACGCTTTTCGGGCTGAAGCCGCGCCAGGTCTTCTTCCACGGTGGTCAAAAATGGCCCCACTTCGATCGTATTTGTAATTGTTTCGGCATTACTCATCATCACGGTCCTTAGAAGTTTCGCGGGTCAAAATCCATGGGGCTAGCACATCACCGAGCACCCAGACATAGCCCTCTCGGGCAGTCACATGACCCCACTCACTAGTATGGCCACAAGAAAATGCCCACAGCTCCGCACTCAAAGGGCGTTGATTCAAAAACGACTGCCATACACCGTTCAAGTGGCCAAATGGCAGGTCCGGCACTGCCCTCATGGGGTCAACAATGTGAGCAACTGCCTCGACTTCAGGTACTGTGGTCTGAGTCAAAAGATCCTTAGCCCTGACCCTAAACACCGCATCTTCCCTGCGCTTTTTCTCCAGCCGGCCATCGCGCTTTGATTTAAGGGAATAGACCACAGCTGCAGGCCAAGCAAGCACGATCAACGTGCAGCCAATAGCGGGCGCAATCACCTTTTCCAACAACATATCTCTAGTGCTTGATGATCCCCGAATGCTCTTAAGCAACACACTGGTCTTGCTTGCCTGGCGTTCACGCCAGTTAGGGCCATAAATCAACACCAAATACACCACCCCGGCAACCAAATAAACCCACAACCAAATCATTCTTCGCCCCGAGTCTTGCGTGCTGGCCAGGTGGTCATGGCGCCTATGCTGTAGCCCTCTGGCGCATCATCTTCAGCCTCTCCATTGAGTCGAATTTCTTTGGTCAAAACCACGCCGTTTTGCAAAGTCAGCAGCACATCACGCTCGAAGGTGCTGGCGTAACCCATGTGAACATATTCAAGCCGCTTGCCCTGAGGTATGCGCAGTCGTCCAGAAAACCAGTGAGCGAACACTCTGTCCTTAAAACCAGGAAAGACACTTTCCAACGTAGCGTCGTCACCAGACTTCAAAGTGCCTCTCAACTCGACCAGGTAAAGCCTGTCGTTCAGAATCTCCCAAGTCCCTACGTACCCACGCCAAAGAGCAGTAGAAGTGGACTCAAATCCGGGATTGCTACCGCCTAAGGCAAAGTAGTCGTACAACGGGTTTGACAACAAGGCGACCTGTTGCCTCTCGAAAATCAAACGCTCTGAAATTTGTGCTGTCATGAAGACCTCCATGGGGGATCGTAGAGACCCAAAGGCTCATGAGGTGAGCTTTCGGGGTGTACGAATCACTGTCCCAGTGCGTAACTACGACCACCTGTACTTACGATCAGAGTCAAGAGTCATCCCATGAGCTAGGTACAAGCGATGATTAACGCTTACATACTTTGAACATCACCAGAAAACACGAAAGAACCGACATGAAAAAGTTTCTCATAACTTTGGCGTTTATGGCTGTAGCAATTGGCCCCAATGCATCAGCTCAAACGTATCTTGGCTACTTGACCGCTAACCCCTATCTACCCAAAGCGCCAACTCAGCCACCAAACACTTTTAATAACCCATACTGTAGCTCTGCTGACAGTCCATAACTTTATGACAGCCAGGGCAATTTCCGGGGCAACGTCAATGCCAACAAGTACGACCCAGACAGCGTCGCTAATCCCTATGGTCATTACGGCAGTCAGTATTTGCCTGACAGCATCAACAACCCCTACGGAGCAGGAAGCAGATACAACCAAAATAGTCCGAACAATCCTTATGGCAATGGAATGAAGATCATTGGGCGTTGAATGACGCTGCAAAGTCACTAACCATTTAGGTGTTTTTAAGCCAACATCCTTCAGCCCTTTAACGAAACCATTCGCTAGGCTCCTACAAGGTCAACCTTCCCAGCTTGGATGTCATCCGGCTAAATAACCGTTATGTCTTTTTGCCGGTTTACCACGCCCCTACGTATCAAGTAGTTCAATCGGAAAAATAGCATCTATGATGTGTTAGCCAAGAAATAAATTTTTTAAAATGAAAGATTTTAAGCAAGCATGAATTTAGTCTAGCAGCACAAGCGAAAGGCTATGCTTGAAGAGATTGCAAAAAATTAAATAAGCAAAGAAAGTCTGGTCCGTTCAAAGGAGTTTCACTATGCCTATCACCAAGTCAGATTGGGGTAGAACCAAAATCACGGAACTTGAAGACGATGGAAACAGTTGGCGTGAGCTAATCTAGAGACTATGAGTAACAATAAATCTCGTCATCTTGCAAGAAGGACTGGCTCACACTTGGTGGGCTTGCCGTTTCGCACTGAGCGCGGCTTTGAGGACGTTGAAGAGCATCGTTCCTTTATAAAGAGAGTAACTGGTCAAAACTCCACCGAGGGCGCTATTACCGACTTTACATTTATTCTCAAACGCTACAAGCTCAACTCAGATCTAGTCGACAGAATAAGCCGAAATAGTGGGCTTTCGAAAGATGAGCTTCGAAAGTCACTCGATTTTTACGCTCGGATCTACACGTCTCCAGACGAGCTGTGGGTGCTTTTCGGGAAGAAGCAGTGGTAAGTACCGGGTAGTTTTCATCTAGTCCGAATCTTGATGACGACCTCTTTGACTTCAGTCAACCCAAACATTTAAGGGTGTCCTAAATTTTGTTGATGACTTCTCCTGTATGTGCGGGAACTTGAACAACCCCGTACCAATTGCAGTTAGGGCCTAACTTCGAATGTCATTGTCATTGGCCAATCGGAGTATGGACTCCTAAGCCATCTGCATGTATTTTTCGGGCTCGTCGTTGTTGATGTAATGTGCGGAACGGACATGGATGATCCATGGGTTGGCCAACTTGAAGCCGGGGGTGATCAGTCGAGATCACAAAGCCAAAGGCGCAAAGAGTTTGCAATACTCTTCCAGTTTGGGGGCAGCAGCCATGTGGATAGCCCCGGCAAAGCTTGAGCCAAGGCGCAAGCTTGCATTGGCGCTGTTAACTACCGCCTCGATGTCGGGTTGCTTGACGATGTTGCCAACGATGATTTCGATCTTTACGGGATGCACCTTTGTAACGACGCATCTTGCGCTTTTACAGGCTTAAGGCGCGAACCACGCCGCGATATCGCATGTTGGAAACAACTTCTTGTTCACCAGGCGACTTCTACGCTGATGATTTGATTCTTGACTTCATTCGGCCTACATGTGTATCCGAGTAGTGTTACCAATTCAACAAAGAAATCGACGTTCGGGATAACGCCAATGAATCCATCGTCATCAGTCAAGATATCAGCATCAATCTTGAAAGTGATGAAAGACTGCCCTAGATTTGCTGCCGACTCAATCCGCTGCCCAAACCCTCGGCACAGTTGTTGACCGGTATCGCTATTGAGCCAGCACAGACCATCTGCACAAATGAGCGCTTTAGGGCTGTGCATCAATGAAGAAGATCCTTTGCTCCAAGTGATCTGAAAATTATTTCCCTCAACTACAGGTTTCAACTCATCATCAAGATTGTCTTTTTTAGAGAAAAAATATTGGCCCACAGGGACTCGCGATAGCAAATCATCTGCATCCTCAAAAATAAAAACATCCCAATTTGAAATTTGCTTTACTGCTATCAAATTTTCTATCCCGCTTTGGATCTCGTTTAGTACGGTCTCGAATCGGGACAACTGAAGATTTTTGAATTTCGGATGCTTAGATAAGTGATCTTTAAAGCTTTTGGGATGATGTCTTGACCTAGTCTGATTGAGAAATTCTTCTATCGCATTTCTGAGATCCGTATCAATGTCTTCCCAATATTTCCAAATGCGTAGAGCTGATTCAGGTGCATGAGCGCTAAATTTCGATATGAGATCTCTTAGGTCTTGAATTATTTGAGCCCTCGGCAGCTCGCCATAGTAGTGTGTCGTTATGTCACCGATTTCTATGATTTCAAAACCCAAATCAATAAGCTGACGAGGAAAAGCTATAGATGTCACATCCATAAACTGCGTTGGGCTCATCGCCTGATCGACTAACTTCCTGGACTGCACCATCCAAGCTCGTCGAAGTCGTTTTCGTCTCTGATTCTCGTCAGCAGCAAGCTTTAGTCTCGCTTCTTCATCTTCAGCAATTCTTCTCTGACCAGTCAAGGTCAGCTTTTTGGCCACTCTAGGGTCAGGTATTTTCATTAAATAAATGTTGAAAATTTTTTACTTACTTAAACCCGCACATAAGTCACATTGAATTCCTTGCACTGCCGCTGCTGCTGCAAGCGATTAGTGAAGCTGAATGCTTCGTTCAGCTCATACCGTTGAAACACATCCAGCCCCCGGCTAAGCACAATCTTCCATCCGTGGTCTGTGGTGATGTCACGATCATGTTTGGTGCCTGACTTGTCATATTCCCAAGTAAAACGAAGACCGATGCTTGCGCAGGCTTCGGCCATTTTCTGGAAATTCTCTCCCTGCTTCTCCCCGTTGAATTCATCTTCAGCCGTCAACACATGCACAGCCACTTCGCTCTCTGGGCTACTGTTTTTGCTGACTGTTTCCAAAAGTTCCATCAAATTGCGCTGTTGATGGAACATCCGCAGGTACGGATCAGTGATCGTGATCTTGCTGGCGCCAGCCATATAGGGACCAAAAAGCTTGTCAAAACTCACGCCCTTTTGGTTTTCCTGAAACACCAAATGTTTTTCTTCCAATCCAGGCTTCAACGGATCCGCTGGCCGCTCAAATTGGGTGGGTACGTCTGCAGCACTGTGCTCATTGACGCCCGCATCGGCTTGCCCTCCATCAAAAGGGAGCTCCATAGTTACTAACGTTTGACGGTGATAGGCGGCCGGGTACTCCTCCTCTTCGAGGGTCTTGACCAAGTGCTCCTTGCCGTCCATCGTGAAATACGAAAACCGAACAACAGGGTATGTGGAATCGATGCGCAGCAACTGGTCTTTCACCCGCTTGCGCCCTTCAATGGCAACACGCAGCACCTCTTCCACTTCCGCATCGGTCGCTTCACCATGGGGGTAAAGGATCTTCATCAAGCCAGAAAAAGTCTTGTTGATGCCGTCTCGGTCACGGGTTGAAATCTCATCCGACAGACGGAACTTGCCTTTGTAGCGATCTGAAAAATCATGGCTGCGCAACGAGCGCAAAATTTCAGCGATGTAGTCCACCACAAAGCCAAACCCGCTAGAGAACATTTCGCCACGGATCACGTCCACTTCCCAACCGGGGATGTAGCTGTGCAAACGGTCTAAAAATGCCGAGTCATGAAAAGACTCGGGTAGCGGATCAAACAGATCCGAATGCTTGAGCATGTAGGGCACGGTGTGGTCCGTGTTGCCCACAAACACCATACTGGCCTCTGCCCCCAGCGTTTCCACACCGCGTGAAAACGTTTTGTTGGCCATGTAGTTCTTCATGATGTCTACAAGCGCTTTGTCCACCTTCTTCTTTTTGCCAGCGAACTCGTCAAACGCTACTGTGTCCCAATAGCCCACGAGCCCCAGCTTGCCCGAGCTGTTGTTCACAAACAGCTTGGGCACGGACACCTCACCACCCGAAATCAAAATGCCGTGTGGTGAAAACTCCGAGTAAATGTGCGACTTGCCCGTACCCTTCGGGCCCAGCTCGACCAAGTTGTAGTTGCGCTCGCAAAAAGGGACCAGACGAACCAACTGACTCATCTTGTTCCGCTTGCCAAACATCTGGGGGTTAAAGCCAACGCTCTGAATCAACAAGTCAATCCACTCTTCGGTCGTGAAGTGCTTGCGAGCCGCCAAGTAGCCCTCAAAGTCAAAGTGCGACAACTGAATCGGCTTGATTGAAGCCAAGATCCAAGGCGTGGCGGTCTTGTCCTCGGTGAACATGTATTCCAGATCGGCAATGCACCACACACCGCCCACCAGCAATTTGGGGTGCGCCTTGACCGTGGCCGAGTCGATCACAACCTTTTTGATGCCCAAATTGGCAAACTCAGCCTCGTAAGCATCGGTCTTGTCATTCAGCTCAACGCTGATCCTGTCGATGACCTTGTGGCGCCCTTTTTCTTTGATGGTGGAGCGAACCAGTCCCGCTTCGTTGCGGTGCACATAGTGCTTGCGCAAAATCTCTTTGACGGTATCGATGCCACTTTCAATCGTCGCCTCATCGTCAGTGGCGCAATACTGCCCAAGTAGGTACTCCAACACATACGAAGGAACAATCGCATTGCCCTTGACGGTTTTCACCAAATCCTTGCGTACCACCAGGCCCGCAAAGTGTTGATTGATCTTGGCATCCAGCTGGCTCATGGCAGTTCTCTTTAAAAGTCAAATTCGTTCGTAAATGAACGGCGCAGGGTGTAGCGAATGGCTTTGTACTTGGTGAAATGTGTAGTCCCGTCCACAGGCTCTTCCAGCCGCAGCTCCACCTGTTGATTGTTCACTGAATCGGCTTTTCGGCTAAGGATGAACTTGACAGGAATTTCACGGTCACGCGGGTTGTCCGAACTCATGTCAAACGTGAACTCGTGCTGATCTGACAACAACTCACCTTCTAAACTGTAAATGCCAGCCCTCAACTTGCGCGGCTGCAGCTTTTCGTTGGCCGCTTGCATTTGGTAGAACATCACGGCCACTTGTCCGGTGGTGATGTTGCGCCCGGCACCTGAGACGATGTCCACTTCGACTCGCCCAATATCGCTCTGACGTTTCTTGTTGATGCGAATCACCGGGATCACCAACTCCTGCAAGGTTGCCCCGCCGTGCACAAAGCGACTGCCAGAACCCTGCAAACGCAAACGGTTGATCGACTTGGGGATCTGGATTTCCGGCCCATCCGTCAAACCTACCTGCACGGGCTCAAAGGTGCGGAAACTGCTTTGCGATTTGAGGCCCCGCCCGAGAACAAAACGGCGGTCTTTGTAGAGAATCTCGGCTCCCTCAGGCGCTGTACTCAAAAAGTCGCTCTCGGCCAAAGGCTTGGCTTGGTAAATAAAGCCGTGATCAGCCGTCACCAGCAAATTGGTGGCGTTGGCGTTGGTCAGTTTTTTCACCAGCTTGATCAACTCGTCCAACGTTTGTTCTGCGGCATCAAACACACGCTCTTCGGTATCGCGGGTGTCGCCCGTCTTGTCAATCAGGTTGTGATAAACGTAAACCACCTCGTTGTCGCGGAACAAAGCGCGTGAATCATCTCTGCTCATCAGAATCAAATCCTTGGCCAACACCACACTCGACGCAGGCACCGTGGCCGCCAAAATGCGCGCCCTGCTCTCAGTGCCTTTAGCACTTTGCCCGTTGACCAGGGCATCACCCGAATCATTGACGGCAATAGCAAGCTCGGTGTTGGGCAACAGGGCCGCCATGCCCAGCTGGGTGTAGCTGGGCAACATGCTCAGACCCGGCAACAACTCAGCTTCGTAGCGGTCTTCCTGGCGAATCAGAGTGGCCATTTCCTCGCCCACCTCGAACCGGAACGCATCTGAGATCAGCACGCACACCTTGTTCTTGCGGTCCAGATAGGGCTGCACCATTTGCTTGAAAAAGTCTCGCTGCAGCAAGGCGGGCGTGGCCTCCCAATTGAGCGCTGCATCCACCTGCGTCTGCCAGCGGTCATTGAGCTGCACGAGATAACTGTTGGTGTAATGGTTTTCTACCAAAGCTGACAAATCACCCAAGAGCGACGCTTGGCCTGACTGACGCAAGTGGTACACAAACTTGCGGTACCGCTGGTCCAGCTTGAACCAGGACTTAGCGTACTTTTGCACCCCATCGGCAAACGACACCATGTCAAAAGACACGGCATCAAGTAACTGCAAAAACTGCGCGCCGTGCTCAATCGCCTGGTACACATGCGCAAAACTGTCAAACCAATGGCTCTGGCGTCGCACTCGCACCCACAGTTCGACCTCTTGCGCTGATACCGTACGGGCCACCACAGCGCGAACCATCTCGCTCAAAATCTTGCGGTCGATCAGCTCGTAATAATCCAGCTCCATCAAGGCGCGGAAATCAATAGCCTGCAGCTTGTCGTCCATCTGCAGCAGCTCTGCACACTGGGCCGACAATGCCTCAAAGGCCTCTTGTTGCTTGCGCGAGTCCTTCCAGCGCTTGTGAAACACCCAGGCCTCACTCGACAAGCTGGAGGGTCGAGATGCATCCACACCGGTCTCAAAGCTGTTCTTGAACAGCTCGATCACAAAATCTTTCACGCCCGGCTGGGCCGACTGGTAGCCATACACCTTGCGCACCTGTTCCCACACAAAGGCGCTCAGCCCGCTGCGCTCCAGCAGCTTGGCTTTGGTGTCATCGCCCTTGGCAAGCTCGGCCAGCAAAGCCTCCAGTACCATGTCCAGGTGCGGCTCCGCACCGGCACACACGGCAACCATCTTGCGCAGCAACACATCGCCGTTGTCGCCCTGCTCCAGCAGTTTCTTGAGCGCCTCACGCCGCTTTGCACCTTCAAAAAAGTAACTGTGCTGCTTGATCCGCTCATAGCACTCTGGCCCCAGCTCCAACTCGGTCAGCCAAAGGGCGCTCTGGTCGGTGCGGAATGTTTGCCCACTGGCCAGCTGCACATCCAGCAGCCAGTTGTCCAGGCGCTCGGGCTCTGCGCCTTCTCGGTAAAGCAAAAACTTTTGCTCAGGCTGATCGCGCAACACTCGATGCTTGATACCAAACTCGTTGTTGGCCAGCTCTATTTTTTCAACGCCCGGCAAATCCAGGCCCGCAAACGCTGCGCGGAATTCGTTTTGGTCGTCGTACCAAAAAACGATGCGCTGCTTTTCAAACAAATTGGTCAGCGCTTGGCTGATCTTGGATGCTTGGCTCATGCCTTGTTTTTCCCTTCAAGCACCGCCAGGCCTGCTGGCGTCAGGCGGTACTTTTGCAAACGGCTTTGTACCCGATCAGGCACGGTGTATTCGATGTGCGCCAGCTCCAGCAGGTCTTTGATGGCCCGCTTGAATGCCCCCGTCTTCGACTGCAAACCCATCTGGCGCTGCAGCTCGTTCGATGACAGTGGCTGCGCTTGAAGCAACTTGAGGATCGTAACCGTCTGGGCCCCTGACTGGGCCCCTGACTGGGCCCCGGGGCCCAGTCGATCCACTGGCCCCGAACGCCTGGACTGCCCCGGCAGCAGCGCCACCGGCACGGCCAATCGCACGGTAAAGCGCACCCGTCCGGCCAACTCCTCAATCACCGGTTCAGGCAAGCCCGCTTCTTGGGCCTGCGCAAACACCCCCGGCACGCCGCTGCCCCACTGCTCCACCAGCTCCAGCTCGCGAAACACCCGGGCGATCACCGGGTTGCGGATCTGCGAGACGCCCAGCTTCATGTCGACCACCGTCAGGCCCGGCAACAGCAGGCCGGGGCTTTCCACCTCGATGCGGTCGTCAAAAAACGCAATGCGCGTGGGCGTGCCCCGGTGCGAATAGTCGGCATGCACCAGCGCGTTGATCACCACCTCGCGCAAGATGTTGAGCGGAATGCTCCACACGTCCTTGCGTCGCACCCCCGAAAAATCCGCCCCACGCATGGCGTGTTTTTTCAGGAACAGCATGATCGCGTCCACCGCTTGCGGCAGCGGCACCTCGATGTCCTGGTGGTCAAAAATGTCCAGCTTGTCGGTGCCCACAAAGCGCCCGCACTGCACCCAGGCGTCGTCAAAATATTGCCGCCGGTCGCGTCCGTACAGCAACACGCCGCCCTGGCTGGGCACCAGCCGCCCCTGGTGGCGCACCAGCAAGCGCAGGCTCTGCAGCATGGCCTCGTCCACCGGGCGCTTGCCGGCAAAGTCGCGCTCAATGGCCTGGGTGTCCAGCACCTCGGGCGGCAGGTCGGGCATGGGCAGCGCGTCAAAGCTCACACCGGCCACACCGCGCTGCAGCTCGGCCACCAGCTGCGCGTCGGCTTGCCGGTTGGTCGAGCCCAGGCGCACATACACCCCGGCTTCCATGCCCTCGGCCTTGATGCAGTGCGGCCGTGTGCCACTCAAAAAAACCTCCACCAGCATCAGCGTTTTGCCCGCCACCGTCACCAGCTCCACATTGGGCACCAGGCGCGGCGCAATCTGGTCGGCAATCAGGTTGCACAGGCGTTCTTCTTCGGCCAGCGGGTCGT
>JACCDV010563821.1_pt1 | contig 13200 bp, 16 predicted proteins | sample 7446131 | NCBI WGS metagenome assembly JACCDV01 (sample SAMN15323448, study PRJNA562643) | freshwater metagenome | isolation source: river surface water | place: USA:Blue River Watershed | collected 2017-08-17 | reverse complement strand
TAAATAATATCGTGAGCGATAAATATTAAAAAAATATAGGAATAAAAATGTTATGATGTTGAGAGTTCGAAACAGTTAGGGTAATGAAGTAAAATAGTATTCCATAAAACAACTTCATCTTGAACAATTTCCACTAGAAATCGCGGCACTCCCCAACAATACCCAGCATAGAGGGATTACCAATGTCGCAATCCAGAAAACAAAAAAGTAGTCGAGACTGTTTCCTGCTAATGAAGCCATTATTAGTTTTGTAGTTGTATTCTGGATTTCTAATAAATCTTAAATAATAAATGAGGACGATCATCAAAGCTGAATTCTGCTTTGCACGAGCAGCGACTAATTTTGAAGGTTGATTGAGTACGAGGATCCATCTTCGAGGCGGGCGAGTGCCCTCTCGCAAGGAACCCCGTTTATGAACGTCATGTGAAGACTTAGCCTCGCTCCCTCCATGTCCAACTCATAGACTCCGATGTCTTCGCGCAGCCCCCCTCTGTATGAGCCCTTGAAGCTCAGGCATTCGCCTGAGCCGTAGATGAACGTAGCAGTCTTCCCGAACTCAGTCTCATACACTCCCTTCACCAAGCGTCCGTGATATTAGTCCCCATTGCTAAACTTTACGACCCCCTCCCCAGTGAGTATCTCCGCATACGACGTGGCATTCTTAAGGTTGACCGACCCTCTGTAAACCAATCTGTCCTGCACCCTCACAACAGCCTACTTTTACCCCCGTATTAATTAAAGTTCGAGAATCAACTGCTATGTCTTCCTTCCGTGCTAGTCTTTTCGAATAAGACATATTTTGCCTTTCCGCAGCTCACCATGCACCCAATTTCCCGTAATTTGATGTTAGTCAATTTCTCGAGTATAAAGAGTTCCTGTCCCGTGGGGCTCTTCGTTCATAATTTCTCCGTTGTAGTAACTGTTTGAGTAGACTATGCATCCCTTATAGCTCAGATTATACAGTTTACTGCTGCCTTAGATAAGTTCTGTTTTCTAGGATTGGTTAGCAAAGTCAGCTCTCAGAACTAGCTTCATCTCTCTTTAGATTGCCTCTTCCATGATATATGAGGGATTTTTGGAGTAGGGAACCACTTTGACCATGACATCCCCAATCATCTCCTATGTTTTATTACGCTTCTTAATAAGTTGAGATAGCTTGTCTCTATTTTTTGTCAAAAGTGAAGAGTAATTTTAGTCTTGGAGTGTCGTGTTTTGAGCTTCTTCAAACATTTACAGCAATTCATTGTTGATTGGAGCTGAATCCCAATCCGTGCAGAACTAGCTGACATTCCCCATGTAATAAGATATACTTAATAAAGGCAGACCCCCAATTAAGTAGAAATAAATCTAATCTGATAAATGATGATGCAATAGTGAGTAATAATTAAGTGTGGTCAAATTATTTAAAATAGTTTTAAATTGTATATTAATAATGCTTGCCGATCTCAAAATATTAGAGGACAAACTCTACCTCCCAGAACCACTCGCCGAATTCCATCAAGTATCCCTTACTCTACTTAGAAATATCCCATCTCTTAAATAATCAAGCAGCTCAACAAGGCTACCAAAAAAGAAACCAGGGAAAGAATCAAAACCTACCTATCAAAAGTTTCTACTTCCAATCACTACAAGGATTTTCTCTATGCTTCTCTTGCCGAAGACAATAGTACTATTGTATTTATTGAGACCAAAAGAAGGAGTTTATGAAATACGTTAATTCTTAGCATAGTGAATAATTCTTTACCCTTCTTGTCAATAAACGATAAGATATTGTAGCTCTTATTGAAAACAACCAAACTATCGTTCCTGTCCTTATGAAATTGATTGGGTTTTAGTTTGGCATCAAGCTCATTAAACTCTTCAAACAACTATATTAAATAGACTCATTTAAGAATTAATGCCTATTCAGTCCCCTCATCTTCAAAGGCTTGGAAGAAGGGTTGGGCTATGCTTAAGGAGAAATTGAGCCCATTGAAGGCATCGACACTGTAGCTCAAATGCGATATCTTGAAATAGTGGTCAATATAGCTCTCGTGGGTGGCCAGTGCTTTAAATTTGTCGGGTAACTCTTGAACAAAGCGCTTAATCTTTATAGCACTGAAGATATTTTATTAAAAATGGCCCTTGTGCAGATAATTTCAGTGCTGGGAGACGGAGTGGAATCTTCCCTTCTCCTCAAGGAGCATAGGATATGGAAACTAATATAGAAAGACGCAAGTGTAATACTGATTTAATTTAGGATGTAGATCAATAATTTTATGTGCGCAAATTTTTGCTCCTCCTTCTTGTAGATATGATTGCTCAAGGACATTACTCTTTAAGTCCCAAAATGGGGAAAGACATACAAACTTTCCTGAGGCTTAACCTAACTGGAGGAGGATAGTTTCTCGAGGCTGCCATCGATCTAATTGGACATTTATTCAAAAGCATTGAGGGATGTCAATTAGTTGTCCAGGATAAAGAAGTTTTCACCCGTTATGTGAAACTTAGCATTTCAACCTTAGACAGTATCAAATGCCCTTACTATGGCTCAATCCAAACACTGACAAATATAGGCGAATTGAAATAAGGAGAATTCAAAAAGCATCCTAAGTATAGGTTTGTAATAAATATCTTGAATTGCATTGGTTCTCCAGAGGATGCTCACAACTATAGTTCCAACTCTTTGCAGACTTCTTATATTGAGCGTTTTGGCAAATGGTTTGCATCTCTATTAAAACTCCCCTTTGAAGATGCTGAGACTATTTTGATCTAAACTTTCATCAACCTTCTCAATTACTATGAAGTTGCTGAATCGTTGCTTCAACTTCAAGATATTACCAAGTACCTCTTGAAGCCCATTTCTGGCAGCTAATCAAACAAAGTGCTTAAGAATCTCAAGAATAAGCTCATAGCCACCATAATTAACAAGGGAGATGCAGAATGGAAAGGACTGTAGCTTTCCGAATACAGCAGGAGCCTTTAGAAATTGCTTAAGAGTCGAAAGGAGGAGGCCATTTATGCTCTAGACATCGAATGATTGGATGATTTATAAAACACAATTATTATTATTAATGTACGAATTTATCTTCGAAGACCTAAGGTACGATTTTTAGCAAAAAATAATGTAGAAAGGCAATAATATCAAATAGAATTGTTACAGTCTTCATAAGAAGTCGCTGGATGGCGCTCTCCCCTACGCTGAGTGCATAAGGAAGGAAAAAGAGAAGCTGATTGAGGAATAAAAGAAGGGCAAATTTAAGATATTGCATATGTAGATAAGTTCCACTCGAAGCAAATAATTCAATTTGACCTAGAGCCTTTCTAAATTCATACATTAGTATTAGTTAGGATCGAATAAGCCATCCCCAACTGAGTGATCATGCAAAACATTCTATCGATTTTCTCCCTTCTTATCGACCGGCAGCTTTAATAGTCAAAATATATTTTATTAATACAAATTAGATGGTTAATTGCTAATAATATTTAGTTCGTTTGTTATTATATTTTATTGATGGCAAGCTTAAACTCGATTGTGAGGCAGCTAGATGCAAGCAGGCGTCTTGAGGAGGAACTGGCCGTTGAGAAACACCGCCAGGAACTAGAGAAGCAGAAGATTGAGAGAGAACTCTAAGGGTTGAGGAGAAGCCGCAAATAATTCATTGAGCATGAGATGCATTCCACTCAGAAAGACTATGAGTAAAAACTCAAGGAAAACCCTGATATTGCTGAGGAACACTTCTAAAGACAGAAAAGACTGGCTAAGGAAAAGTCCAAAGTGGCCCAGCAGGATTTCGAAAGAGAAAGGCAACGGCTTCTGGAAGAAAGAAACAATCACGATGCTTTGGATAAGCAATATAGAGCCTTAGACAAGAGTCTGCTTGACCTGGAAGCCAAGAGCAAGTACGACAACGAGCAAGAAGAGAGAAGGCTTAAGGATTTGTAGAACAGAAGGAAGCTGGTGACAAAGTTACTCCATGAAAGCAAGCAGCGATAACTGTAACATTTCGACAAAGCCAAAACCCTGTCTGCCAAGTGATTATCCGTTTTCATCCTATCTAGCATTGCCTGCTTAATACTGACAAGTTAGTAGAGCTTACTAATTATATTATTTTAAAATTGATAATCTCATGCGGAAGGACGGTTACGACCATTTGGCCAAGCTGCTCATAATTGGCGACAGTGGAGTTGGGAAGACCAACATCTTGCTGAGGTTTTGCGAAAACAACTTCATGAGTTCGCACTTGACGACTATCGGTACTTCCTATCTAAGCAAGGAATCGACTTTAAAATCAAAACCATCGAAATTGACGGCAAAAAGATACGCATGCAGATATGGGACACAGCAGGCCAAGAGCGATTCAAGACCATAACCCAGACATACTACAAGGGGGCCATGGGAATCATCATGACTTATTCCGTCAATGATCGCTCCTCCTTCAACGCCATGGAAAACTGGCTCAAACAAATCAAGACCCATGCAGCAGAAAATGTAGTCAAAGTACTAGTTGCTAATAAAATCGACTGTGAGGATCGACATGTCACCTCCGATTAGGGCAGAAAATTAGCCGACAATTTCGGGGTGACCTATCATGAAGTCAGCGCCAAAAATAATGCTAATATTTCGGAGATGTTTTATAGCATTGGGAAGTAGATAAAGGACAAGATTTTGAATGGTTAGATGAGTGCCTTTATCAACAATAGGAACATAACTAAGAGTAAGATTTAGAACGCCAAATAATAAAAGAAGAGTGGTTGTTGCTGAACTATACTGTTTAATCATCATATCAGTTTATACCAATCAGATGTAGATATCATCGAGGTTCTCACCGTGGTCCATTCGCATGTTCGGGAATATTTATGTCTGCTATAGCCTCATCTTTTATTCGTGGCGGGGATTTATGTTTTCGTTCACCCCTAAGATCTCCTCTCTGCGTTCGTTGAAATATAGGAAAGGATTTGACGTACTTTTCTTGAGTCTTGGTTTCCATTATTCTTCACTATTATTGACGTTTTATTTTTTCTTGGTTAAATGCTCTAAGTTTTGAATCTTTTTATTTTTGGCAAGGTCGCGAGCTAGAAGCTCAAGATGAATTTTATATTCCTATGGGCTTTAGTATATATTAAAGTTTTGCGCGACTGCCTTGAGGGGTTGAGCGGGTTCCTTTTGCTTGTTGTCCACGTAATTATTATCTATTTTGATGATAGTGGTTGACATATCGTTTATTGTATCGTCTAATTCGATGAATTTCATTTGTTTTTCTTTGCTCTCCTTGATTTTCTTTGTTAGCTTATTCAATTTCTATGACAGTTTATTGTTGCTTTATATTAAAACTTCATTCCTTCCTTACATTTAGTCACAGAATCTCTACAAAAGCTTCCTTCTATCCTTTTCCTCTCTAAAATCAATCATGATCTTAGTGAGCTATCTTCGGGTGTACTAAAGTTCGATTTAAAGCCTCTATATTTTTTATTATTTTGTGAGATGATTTCTTTTGATAAGTTCTGCCTTTATCTTCTCGTTCCCATTGACAACTGATCCTCTTATTTTAAGTAGGTCAAGATGTGGGACATTGAAATCTTTTTGCTTTCGTAGATTCTATTACCCGAAATATGTAGCTAACTAAGGTGCAATCAGTTATAAATCTTCTTAGCCCTCACTATCGGATTCATCGCCAGTAAGAAGGCGCCTTTGAGTTTATATGAAGTACATCATAAGTCTCTTTAAAGACTTATCCAAGATATCCCCGAAGTTCTTAGAAGGCATGGCAAGTTTAGCCTGCAGTGTAACAACTTTATGCCTCAGAATCTGAGTGAATAAATGATTACTCCATTAATTTTGAGGAGACTATCTTAATGTTCCTTCTCCTTCTTGAGTTCTGTTTTCAGCAGATGAATTTAATCATTCATGGATATTTACTTATTCTTGAACTCGATGGCTTGCTCAGTAGGATTGAATATATCCCGGTTCCTCTAAACAAAGCCCGTGATGGTATCATAGGTTCTTTGCCCTTTTTCATATGAGGTTATTTTTTTCTATAGTTCTTTAATTACTTGCTGTAGTTATAGTATTCGATCCTTATGGAGTTCCTCCTCCGCCTTCAGCTAACTGGTAGCTGAGTTATAAAGCTGTTCGTGCATGAGTTTCTACATAAAAGGGGGAGTACTTCTGAGATCATCTCTTCGATTCTCGCCTCCAGCAGTTCTATCTTCTTTTGGTTGTTCTAGTTGGCCACTCGATAGTTGGAAATGATTTCGATATACTTATTTTTGGAGTTATTTTTGGATAGGACATCGATCTCAACCTTATTCATTTTGATCATCTCGCGGTAGTCCTCGTTCTATTACCTTAGCTTCTTGTTTTCCTTCACTAAGTAGTCCACAATGTTGGACTCGTTTTTGCCACCGTCGCCCTGCATCAATATTATTTAAATACAAACTAAACTAATTTAATCAACTTTATTCAAATAGTACTACCCTACTATTATTGGTAAGGCTGCTCTATTTTGATGGCTTAACTCTTCAATATTGGCTCATTGTAAATTTGCATTTTGAGTTGGTAATTCTTGATGCAATATGCCTTATGGTGGCGGCTATTGATATTTTAGCTGATAATAATGGCTAAGCCTCCGAAAATACCCTAAAATATCATTATTAGCTTCTTCCCTCCAGTTACAAGCTCGCTATGTAAGTCTCATATGCAGCCAGTTCGCTCCTTTTGGATCGATTTCCTAAGTATCTGCACATTTTCTTGGCCATGGTTAGGTAGTATTGGAAGACTTCCTTTTACCCCATCCTTAAAGTAATAATATCAGCTAGAACTCCCTCAGCCTTCTATAATAATTTTTTGTCTTGATTTAATGTCGTAGGGTAATCCTTGAGGCGTTCCAATATGAGATTTTGCAGCAATTACATAGCTTTTATTTAATTTTAAATGCTTTTGAAAGCCACATGCTTCACGTTCTCCACAGACTCCTCTTCATCGCTATCGCAGTCCACAGCTTCCTTGCAGCTGGCTGCCACCCGAAGCATGCTCATCATGTCCTAAAAGGATTTGGATTCAAGGATGCGACTGACCCTCACTTTGGCATTGGAAGGAACGTTGGTGAATTTAAACGAGGGGAGGAGATTGAGCGTGAGTGTCTAGATAAGAAAGCATTACCACTTAATTATGCGTGTTGTTGGGAATGGTGAAGCCATAGTTGAGCAGGAAGCGGGAATTGCATTTTTGGCCATATGAGTCAAATATCTCAGCCCCAATGCTTATATCTTGCAGACTCTGGATCACGAAGCCCTTCATCGTGTCGCAATAGTACCAACCAGTCTGCTTTGGAAGCTGGTGGTTCAGCATGTCCGCCAGGGGAACCATCGCGTCTGTCTTGTTCCTCTCCATTATTATCCCGAACACGCGCGAACATACCAGAAGGCGCACCTCCACGAATCTCTCGAAGGAAAACCTTGCGAACCTTTCATCGACTGATAAAACAATATCATAATCTTTGGCCAAGTCTGATTTTTTAGATTCGATTTGCTCTAAGAAACATGTACCTGTGAGCTCATTCATCATAGCCTCGGAGTAATTGATGGGGAATCGAGAGAAATCGTTAGGAAGTGTAGACAAATAATTATAAAAAGGAGACTATTATCCTTTTTCGAACTAGTGCAGCAAAAAGACTGCAAGTTCTGTATGCTTTGGAGATTTAAGGAGATTGCGCTTGGCCATTAGCTTCTGGACGAGAGGAAGTGTCCTAGCTAGCTCTAGGGTAATTAGTTTATCTTTGGGGATGAACAGAATCTGCTCGTCTTTCTTTATATCTGCAGTTGCAATTATTATGCGGTAGTTGTCCTGCATCTCCAGGATCTACACTTTCTCAAGGCTGCATTTATCCCTCCTTAATTATTCAATTAAATGCCGGTACCTCTAGGCCCTGGGGGCAAGCTAATTAATCTTCATGAGATATCCGAAGAGTTCAGGAGTGCAATTTTGAGAGAGGGAGTCAATGAGTTTGGACCTGAGGGTGAGGTTCCACTCGTTCTTGGATGAAAAATGCTATAAGAAGATGTCAAGACAGGGAGGGCATCGAGGAGTTACTAAGAGAGATTGAGTGGAGAAGTCAAGACAAGAGTGATGCTGATCTAGAAGGTGTGCTAACTTCGTTTTGAGGCAGAGGTGCTGAGGAGAAAGCTGATCAAGAGATTGTAAGAGTCGCAGAGAGTAAGCATTATCTAGGGTTTAGAGGGCATAATCGATATGGTTATAATATGGGTGTGATTGTTTGGGAAGTAGGAGGGTGTTGTGCGTGTTGTTAGGAAGGGACTAGGTTTTGGGGTTGGGGTTTGTGAGGTTGGATCGCATTTCAAAAGTATAGAAGATATTTTAATCAAAATTAAGGGATAATTAGATATTTTCACCAGCCTAGGCTATATATAAATTGATTAAATCTATATCATACTTATCTACTTCTCTGCCCCATTGTATCAATTATCACCATCCACCCAACATCAACATCCCAACTCATCATCGCTTACCATCACTTCCTCCCCTTCTCAACCAAAAGACCTCAATAGTCACTCAACATAAACGCCATGGGAAGGTGCGCATTTGTAATAATGAGGGAAAGATACGAGGGTATTATAATAAGGTTTTAGTATTTGACATCAATTATTAATAATCTAAAAGCACTCATCAAAATAGCAATCATATTTGAACAATTAACTCAAAAGTTAGCTGCCTTTACAATTATTACTAAGACAATATTTAATTGATAAAGTGTTTGAATAGACTATTGAATCATATCATTAATTTTGATTGGGGATCAACGATATCCACTCTGAGTAATACTTCTAAAGCTCCATTATTATTTATACTTTTCCATTCCATAGTTAATTCTCCACACTGCTTAGTCTCTCCCATAGCTCATCCTCTCTAGTTATTCTCTTCTTAGCTGCGATAATTTAAAGCTGCAGTTGAATTTTACTCCCATAGTCAATGTTGAAGTATTTTATCAGCTAGTTGACCATATTCAATTTAAATTTTGTAAGCTTGAAGGAGAAAAACTCTGCAGCCTATGAAACTAATGTCCTTACTTCCATGATTTAGTGAAATTATTAAAGGTCTTTGACTAATTAATGAATTTGTTTGGCTCTCTTTGTCTTATGCAATGATTGCTTGCCAATGTCTTCCTCATCTTTATCGTAGTCAAGCTCCTAACAGCTATCAATTTGGTTTTCGCCCAGCAAAAACTCTTAGTCTTTTACTTAATACTTTTGCATAATATTATAAATGTTTTCGAAGGCAGTATCTGCTGTTGATATAACCTTTATTTCTAGCTTATCAACAGCAATATTCTTCATTCTAATCTCCCTTTAACCGGTTGCTTTCTTTTATCCGAATGTTGGATTCATTCTGGCGTCTTAAGCAGATGCTTTCTTTTTATCTAGCTTTGGATTATTCATGGCCTTTTTATATTCTTTTTATTCACCGATATGCTTAGTATTGATATGAGTATGGACGGCAGCAGCCGATCCATATCTCTTACCACACTTGCAGTAGAATGGCTTCTATTTATTGCTCCTCTTCCCCCCAGTATTTGAGAACTACTCTGATTAATTCATTTGTATCAATAATTTAAATAACTGATTCTCCAAATGCCTTTCATATATGTATAGTTTATTATCTAATTCTGATTATTATGCACTTTCATAAATTAACTCATTCATAATATAGGCCATAAATATTGAGATTTAATCAAGCTTCTATTTGCTTTATTGCATGCATCGATCATATTAAGATTAATAAATAAAATGTAAAATAATAAACAAAAGACCTAAGCGTTTAACTAACAACCCAGGAAAAAGTTCTATAGTCTAAGATCAATAGTAAATCTTCAATAATAAAGACTAACCATGATTTAGTGTCAAGTAATAGTAAGAACGGCCCATTAGAATAGCTTTAAAGATCACTGAACAGAGACAATAGATTGTAAGAGCAGCCAGTTGCCGAACCTATAGCAATCATTCCAGGCTTTTAGGAAGATACAATAGAGGGTAAACTTTGGACTTATTTCATCACAAAGGTTTAATTAGTTGGATCTAAAGTCGAGAAGGAAAAAGTCAATGCTCGAGAAAAACACTTTTGGGTCATTCATTAGCAAGTTAAAACTCTACAGAACAATTATTCCAAGCAAACTTCGCAAATCGAGTCAATTATTCGAGATAAATATAAGCAAGTGCATTCACTATTCTAAGAAATAAAGCAAGAGAGATCATTGAAAACATTCGTATCTAGTAAGCCAAAGAAGAATAAAAAGGATCCCATAATAATGGACAACAACTAAAAGCTAGTTGGGTTGAAGGAGCAGGTCCAAATGATAAGAAACGAAGTTGTGAAATTCGAAGCACAGCTCAATAAGATCAGCCAGGACGAGAATAAATTAAAGCGCTAGTGGCTTACCTTCCTCAAAAATATATTGAAAGGCGGCCTTTATCTCAAATAAGGCATGAATATTGTCCTCAAAGAGATGGCGCTCATGGATTACCCTCTCAAAATCGAAGATATGCCTTAAATACTAGACTAAATCTCAAAGAAATGCCTCCTATAATAATACAGCCTCGTAAAGCAGAGAGATAAATTGGCCCCTGCAGTCACTCCTCCCAACAAGGAGCGTTCTCGATTGTTCTCAGAGGCCAAGCAATCTCTAGGTGACATCGCAAAGAAGGATTTAGTGAGAGAAGTATACAAAGATACTAAAGAGTACGTGTCTAACTTAGTAAAACAATAAAGTTGGAGAAGTTCAAATATAACACTCCCAAGAATACAGCTATCGAACCAAAAGCCAAACTCTAATTGGAAGGATTACTAAAGAAGGAGGATATCGCATGCTTATGATGGGGACGACCTTATCAAAGCAAGAGGCATCTTATTCGGGTGGAAAGTTAATCCTTTGAAATGATTTATTTTTATAATAAAAGTCGATCCTTATAAATCTGTCACACAATAGGAAAAATAATTTTGCGAAGGAGATGAAAGCATTATGAAATTATTATAATGCGGACGTTTTGTAAATATGAGCTTTCTGATTTAATCAGTTGGTTGGCTATTTTTATAATACTATTGATTTTGTGCAAATGAAGCATATAATTTTGAGCAGCAATAATTCCTCCATCACACAATCAAGAAATCTGTAGATTGCAAAAAGCTAAGAGAAAGATGAATATGACCATCGTCAATATAGATATCTCATATCTATTTTTGCGAATAACATAAATCAGATGGTAAAAGGAAGTAAGGACTGCTTGGGGGAACTTTAATTTCAGCCCAAGTATAAAGTTACGCACTAGATGCAAGATTGCTATGAGTCCCATCTCACTGAAATTTATCAGAAATACAAGGATAAGATAGCGAAAGAAACCAAATATCGGAATGCAGCAATATAGAAAACTTGCTCGTCCTTTCTTACTCAGTACCAATAAGCCTTTCCACCCAATCCTAAAGTAACTACACCCATACTCTCTTCTTTCTCAATCATGAAAAAGGTTAAACATACTGGCAAGGACAGCCTTGTAAAGTCCATCAATTCTCAAACCAGAAAAACTACGTCAGCTTAATCCACTCAGGATAAGTCGGAAATAGTTTGCCAAACGCTGAAAACTTTTCAAACGGAAATTCCTAGCGCCCTTAAATTCAAAACAGTTTCTTCTGACAAATCAGAAAGGGAATACTTCTTCAAAAGCAGGTCAGCACTGCCTCGCAACTAGCGAACAAGGATAAAAAGTGATAGTCTAGCCTCCAAGACTAGGATATCTTCTACTTTAAAGTACAGCAAAAACTAGAGTTGGAAGGAGCGGATGTCTAATGAAATACTGGCAGATAGTAGAAGAGGATATAATAGTACAAACGATGAGTGGCAGTCTGAGAAAGAAGTACTACACCATAATAAATTCTGCACGAAAAGAGTGGTTGCGATTGGTCAGTCTCAAAAGAAAACAATTAATGACATATAAGTACTCCATTTACAAACCAATAATGTTTGTATCTCAAAAGCCTTCGAGACACTGCCAGATAGCTCTTACACCTACAAAGCAAAAGGAAAAAGTTGGCTCACAAAAGATTACAGCTGATAATTCTATATTCTAATAAAGTTCCCTATAATATGAATGTATCAAGTCTTCTTCTTTGGGCTCTATATATTTGTGTTTGAATTTATTTCAGGCAGTGTAGCCACAAATAACGAATTTCCTTATACGAATGACGATTAAGCCTTTATCTCATGACTGTGGCGATGTCCAAGCATTGACTCTTATCTCTCCTCTTCCCTCTCCCTCTCCCTCTCTTCGTAGGCTGCGCGGAAGATGAGGTCCATGATGAGGACTTGGTTGGCGATGACAAGGGAGACGAGGAGAATGGAGTACTCCTTCGGCTTCTCAGTCAGGTTGTGCACGAACAAAATGAGCAGCTTTCCGTTGTAAATCACCTCCCCGAAGAGCACGGCCAAGTAACAGACCAACTCAGCCGCCTCGCACTTCGTGTTGCAAATCAGGGAATAGTTCAGATTCGTCAGCACAATCTGAGCCACGTTCAGGCAGCAGCCTGTGTACAGAATGTAGAAGTAAACGAGCTCCGTCTAAGGCATCGTCCCCGCGCAGCCGAAAATGTTGAAGAACAGAAAGCAGATCGCAGTGACCAAGGCCCACGAAATCATGAACTTGAGTTGGGACCGAAAAAACAGAATTTTCCACATTCCCTCTGTTTTGTGCTTCCTTATGATTTGGATGGCGACGCATAGGGACATAGCTGCGACCCCAATCCCTTCGAATACGTTGACTTCGTCAGCCACTCCCACATCGTACCAACTCATATCGTCGAGGATCCTTCCCAAAAGGAACAACAGTAACTGAAAAACTAGCAATATTTTATGAAATTATTTATCCTCCATCTTCAATAAAATAATATGAAAACAGCTATGATAAATACAAATAGTTGAATGCTCATTCATTTTGCAGATTTCCTTTATTGTGTTTGGTTTTATATATATTTTTATCACGTTCCGATTAAATCCGTTACATTTTCCAAATCGTTTAATTTAAATGAATAGTTTAAATATAAATGTTTGAAATAAAGTAAAATTGAGCTGATCACTTGCTTTTAAATTTTTCTTTTATCTTTGGGATCATTTCATACATGAAAATATCATAATTTATAGTTTATGGCTCTGAAGAACT
>JACCDV010343707.1_pt1 | contig 13202 bp, 13 predicted proteins | sample 7446131 | NCBI WGS metagenome assembly JACCDV01 (sample SAMN15323448, study PRJNA562643) | freshwater metagenome | isolation source: river surface water | place: USA:Blue River Watershed | collected 2017-08-17 | reverse complement strand
GGCCAAGATGCTGGCCGACAGCCGCCCGGGCACCATCGTCTGGTGCATGGGCCAGACCCAGCACACGATTGGCAACGCCATGGTGCGCGCATCCTGCATCCTGCAGCTGGCCCTGGGCAACGTGGGCACGAGCGGTGGTGGCACCAACATCTTCCGTGGCCATGACAACGTGCAGGGCGCGACCGACGTCGGCCCCAACCCCGACTCGCTGCCGGGTTACTACGGTCTGGCCGAAGGTTCCTGGAAGCACTTTGCCAAGACCTGGGGGGTGGACTTTGAGTGGATCAAGGGCCGCTTTGCCAACCCCGGCATGATGGGCAAGAACGGCATCACCGTCTCGCGCTGGATTGATGGCGTGCTCGAGAAGAACGAGTTGATTGACCAGGACAGCAACCTGCGCGGCGTCTTCTACTGGGGCCATGCGCCCAACTCGCAGACCCGGGGTCTGGAGATGAAGCGCGCCATGGACAAGCTCGACCTGCTGGTGGTGGTGGACCCGTACCCGAGCGCGACGGCCGCCATGGCCGCCATGCCTGGCAAGCCCGAGGACCTCAACCCCAACCGCGCGGTCTATCTGCTGCCGGCGGCCACCCAATTCGAGACCAGCGGTTCCTGCACCGCCTCCAACCGCTCGATCCAGTGGCGCGAGAAGGTGATCGATCCGCTCTGGGAGAGCCGCAGCGACCACATGATCATGTACCAGCTGGCGCAGAAGCTGGGCTTCGACAAGGAGCTGGTCAAGAACTACAAGATGCAGAAGGTCAAGGGCATGGACGAACCCGTACCCGAGGACATCCTGCGCGAGATCAACAAGTGCGTCTGGACCATCGGCTACACCGGCCAGAGCCCCGAGCGACTGAAGGCCCACATGAAGAATATGCATGTGTTCGACGTGAAGACCCTCAGGGCCAAGGGCGGCAAGGACAAGGAAACCGGGTACGACCTGAGTGGCGACTATTTTGGTCTGCCCTGGCCCTGCTACGGCACGCCCGAACTCAAGCACCCGGGCTCGCCCAACCTTTACGACACCTCCAAGCACGTGATGGATGGCGGCGGCAACTTCCGCGCGAACTTCGGTGTGGAGCGCGAGGGCAAGAGCCTGCTGGCCGAGGATGGCTCCCATTCGCTAGGTGCCGACATCACCACCGGTTACCCTGAGCTCGACCACATCCTGCTCAAGAAGCTGGGCTGGTGGGATGAACTCACCGACGCCGAAAAGACCGCGGCCGAGGGCAAGAACTGGAAGACCGACAGCTCGGGCGGCATGATCCGCGTGTTCATGAAGAACCACGGATGCCACCCCTTTGGCAACGCCAAGGCGCGTGCCGTGGTCTGGAACTTCCCCGACCCCATCCCGCAGCACCGCGAGCCGCTGTACGGCACCCGTCCGGACATGATGGCCAAGTACCCGACGCACGACGACCGCAAGGCCTTCTGGCGCATGCCCACCCTGTTCAAGACCGTGCAGGAGAAAAACCTGGCCGACAAGGTGCACGAGAAGTACCCGCTGATCCTCACCTCCGGCCGCCTGGTCGAGTACGAGGGCGGCGGCGAGGAAACCCGCTCCAACCCCTGGCTGGCCGAACTCCAGCAGGAAGCCTATGTCGAGATCAACCCCAAGACGGCGGCAGACCGTGGCATCCGCAATGGCGACCGCGTCTGGCTGCACAGCCCCACCGGCGCCAAGCTCAATGTGGAGGCCCTGGTGACCGAACGCGTGGACAGCGACACCGTCTGGATGCCCTTCCATTTCTCGGGCCGCTGGCAAGGTGCCGACATGCTGGCCTATTACCCCAAGGGGGCGGCGCCCGTGGTGCGCGGCGAGGCGGTCAACACCGCCACCACCTACGGTTACGACAGCGTCACCATGATGCAGGAAACCAAGACCACGGTCTGCAACATCGAGCGCGCATAAGCTAAGGAGTCACGACATGGCACGCATGAAATTCATCTGTGACGCCGAGCGCTGCATCGAGTGCAACGGCTGCGTCACCGCCTGCAAGAACGAACACGAAGTCCCCTGGGGTGTGAACCGCCGCCGGGTGGTCACGCTCAATGACGGCGTGCCCGGCGAAAAATCCATCTCGGTGGCCTGCATGCACTGCTCGGATGCGCCCTGCATGGCGGTCTGCCCGGTCAACTGTTTCTACAAGACCGACGAAGGCGTGGTGCTGCACGACAAGGACGTTTGCATCGGCTGCGGTTACTGCTCCTATGCCTGCCCCTTTGGCGCGCCGCAGTTCCCCAGCGCCGGCACCTTTGGTGTTCGCGGCAAGATGGACAAGTGCACCTTCTGCGCCGGCGGCCCCGAGGAGCACGGCAGCCAGGCCGAATTCGAGAAGTACGGTCGCAACCGCCTGGCCGAGGGCAAGCTGCCCGCCTGCGCCGAGATGTGTTCGACCAAGGCCCTGCTGGCCGGCGACGGTGATGTGGTGGCCGACATCCTGCGCCAGCGTGTGGTGCAGCGTGGCAAGGGTGCCGAAGTCTGGGGCTGGGGCACCGCCTACGGCTCCGCAGCCAAGCAAGGAGCCTGACCATGCGTACTGTCCTATTGCTGACCGCCCTGACCGGCGCCATCGCCCTGAGCGCCTGCGGAGAAAGCCCGCAGGACAAGGCCGGCATCCGCAGCGACAAGCCGGCCCATGCCGGCTCCGGTGTGGCCCCGTTCACCGAGGCCGGCTGGACGGCCGGCGACAAGGCCAGCTGGTCCAACCACCTCAGGGCCCGTGCCAGCTATGGCATGAACGACCACCAGCGCTCGCCCAAGTGAGGAGACGCTCATGCACCGCCTCATCCTGATTGGCGCCTGGCTGCTGGCTTCGGCCAGCGCCTGGGCGCAGAACGCCGCCCCGGCCGACACGCCGGCAGGCGGCGTCAAGAGCGCCAACATCTTCCAGATCGCACCGGACGCCGACAGCGACCCCAAGTACAAGTCCCAGACCAACGCCGAACGTGCGAAGGTCCAGCCGGGCAACAACGCGCCCATGTGGGGCCAGGTCGGGCAGGGCGTGAATGGCTACACCAGCTTGCCCAAGAGCCAGGCGCCCGAGGCCGGCAACCTGATCCAGCCTTTCGTGCAGTACCCCGGCTCGCGCCTGACCAATGCCGGCGAAGCCTGGCGCCAGGTGCGCAACAACTGGCTCATCCCCTATGGCGGTTCGCTGCTGCTGATCGCGCTCGGTGCAGTGGCCCTGTTCTACTGGCGCAAGGGCACGATCGAGCTGCACGGCGCGGAAACCGGACGGCAGATCGAGCGTTTCACGCCCTTCGAGCGCTCGGCCCATTGGGCCAATGCCATCGCCTTCGTGGCCCTGGCGGTCTCCGGCATCGTGATGGCTTTAGGCAAGTTCTTCATCCAGCCAGTGATCGGCAATGCGCTGTTTGGCTGGCTGACCTATGCGCTCAAGAACATCCACAATTTTGCCGGTCCGCTCTTTGCGGTGTCCTTGGTGATCGTCATCGTCACCTTCGTGCGTGACAACCTGCCGAGCAAGGACGACATCGTCTGGCTGCTCAAGGGAGGTGGCCTGTTCTCGGGCACCGAGGTGCCCTCGCACCGCTTCAATGCGGGCGAGAAGGTGCTGTTCTGGGCGGGCGTGTTTTTCCTGGGTCTGATCGTGGTGGCTTCGGGGCTGGTGCTCGACAAGCTGATTCCCGGTCTCGTCTATGAGCGCGCCACCATGCAGATCAGCCACATGGTGCATGCCGCCGCCACCTTCCTGATGATGGCCATGTTCATCGGTCACATTTACATGGGCACGATCGGCATGCGCGGCGCCTACAGTGCCATGCGAACCGGCTATGTGGATGAAACCTGGGCCAAGGAACACCACGAGCTCTGGTACAAGGACATCCAGGCCGGCAAGATCCCGGCGCAGCGCAGCCAGCCTGTGGCCCCTGCCGCCAAGCCCGCGACCACCGCCTGAACACGGAGAAGACCATGAAAAAAACCTTCCTGCTGATGGCTGTGCTGGCCCTGTCCGGTGCCGCTATGGCCAAGCTGCCCCCCCTGAGCGATGAAGCCAAGGCCAAGGCCGCCGAAGCCGCGGCCAAGACGGCGCATGCCAACAAGGTGGCCGACTTCCAGCTGTGCAAGTCGCGCGAGAAAGTGGCCGCCCATTACTACAAGACCACCGGCAAGGGCAAGCCGGCGGCCAAGGAACCGACGCCGGCCTGCGCCGACCCCGGGCCTTACAAGCCGGCCGAACAGGCGGCTGCGCCTGCCGCCCCTGCAGCGCCCGCAGCGCCCGCCAAGCCGGCCGGCAAGGGCTGATTTGTTCAGCACGCCCATGGCCGCATCCCCCGACCGGTCTGGCGGGGGATTTTTGCATTAGGCTCTGCCCATGCCAGCTCACGTTCCTGCACCCGCAATCCCCAAGCCCCGTCTGACGCGCGCCCAGGTGCCGCTGACACGGCGTGTGAGCGTGCGCAACGAGTTCGGCGAGGTGTCCGAAACGGCCATTCCCGCAGAGCGGGCCCTGACCGTGTACCTCGACAAGCGCGAGCTGGTCACGCTGATGACCCTGGGTGGCGACCCCGAGTTGCTGGTGCTGGGCTTTCTGCGCAACCAGCGCCTGATCGATTCGGTCGGGCAGATCGAGTCGATCACCGTTGACTGGAGCCTGGGCGAAGGCGAGGTCGGTGAACCCGGTGTGGCGGCGGTCAAGACCCGGGACGACGCCGATGTGCGGGTCACCCGCAGCGCCGAGCGTGTGGTCACCACCGGCTGCGGTCAGGGCAGCGTGTTTGGCGACCTGATGGCGCACATCGACGAGATCACACTGCCCGAGGCCTGCATCACCCAAGGCCAGCTCTACGCGATTGTCAACGCCATCCGCCTGAAGGAATCGACCTACAAGTCCTCCGGTTCGGTCCACGGCTGCGCCCTGTTCCAGGGTGAGGAGATGATGTTGTTCGTGGAGGATGTGGGCCGCCACAATGCGGTTGACACCATTGCCGGCTGGATGTGGATGAACGACCTTGACGGTCAGGACAAGGTGTTCTACACCACCGGCCGCCTGACCAGCGAGATGGTCATCAAGTCGGCCCAGATGGGCGTGCCGGTGGTGGTCTCGCGCAGCGGCATCACGCAGATGGGGCTGGCAGTGGCGCAGCGCACCGGCCTGTGCGCCATCGGCCGCGCCACCAACAAACGGTTCCTGTGCTTCAGCGCCCCGGAGCGGCTGCTGGCCCAGCCGGAGCTGGCCAGGCCCGAGGCCATGGCCGCCATCGCGCCCTAGCAGACGCGCTTGGCAATGCGCTCGATCACCGTGTCGGGCTGGATGGCCAGCCAGTCGCGGATCATGCCCTCCTTGCGGATTTCCTGACCACCCGCCTTCGACTCGCTGTGGTAGCTGGTGTGCGTGATGCGCGCCTCATGGCTTTTGCAGTTGATCTGCAGCTCATTGAGGGTGGAGAGGTAGTGCCGTCCATCGGCGCTCTCCTGCGGTGCCTTGTAATCCATCAGGCTGCGCACCCGGGTGATCCGTTCGGCGGTCTGGACCGACTGCGGGTCGTAGGAGAACAGCCCCTTTTCCGCCAGCATGACGGGCACCCAGCGGGTCTGTGCCAGCAAGGGACTGGCCGACCACAGACCGGCGCTCACCAAGATGCAGGCCAAACGACAAATCTTGCTCATGCCCAGATGATAGGGGAGTTTGGGCCCCGCCACGAGACGGACGCTGCCCATGCCGGCCGCCGGCAGGGCCTGGCAAAGACCGCTGGACACAGGGGGGAGGTCGGTCTGCGGTATGGTCAGGGCATGGACACACATGGATGGACACAGGCCATGCGCCTGGGTTGTCGGCAGCTCTGGCGCGACCTGCGCGCGGGCGAATTGCGCCTGCTGATGCTGTCGGTGGCGCTGGCCGTGGCCGCGCTCACCGCAGTGGGTTTTCTGGCCGACCGCATGCAGACAGGTCTGTGGCGCGATGCCCGGCAGCTGCTGGGCGGCGATGCGGTGGTCGTCAGCGACCGCCCCACGCCCGAGGCTGCGCAGCAGGAGGCGGTCCGGCGCGGTCTGGTGACCAACACCAATGTGGGCTTCCCGACCATGGCGCGTGTGCCACAGGCCGACGGCGCCAGCCGCCTGGTGGCGCTCAAGGCGGTGGCGCCGGGCTACCCCTTGCGAGGCGCCCTGGAGCTCAGGCGCGATGCAGATGCCGCGCAGGACAGCATCCCGCCGCGTGGGCAGGTCTGGGTGGATCAGGCCCTGCTCGATGCCCTGGACCTGGCACCGGGACAGACGCTGGCGCTGGGTGAGCGGGTGCTGCGCATCAGCGCGGTGATCGAGCGCGAGCCCGACCGCGGGGCGGGCTTCATGAACTTTGCCCCCCGGGTGATGATGAACATCGCCGACCTGGCCTCCACCGCCCTGGTGCAACCAGCCAGCCGCGTGACCTGGCGCATGGCGGTGGCCGGACCGGAAGGCGTGGCCCAGGCCTATGCCGCCTGGGCGCGCACGCAGGCCGAGGACGGCCAGTGGCGCGGTGTACAGGTCGAGTCGCTCGAGAGTGGCCGGCCCGAGATGCGCCAGACGCTGGACCGGGCCAGCCAGTTCCTCAACCTGGTGGCGCTGCTGGCGGCCCTGCTGTGTGCGGTGGCGGTGGCGCTGGCGGCCCGCAGCTTTGCCGAACGCCAGCTTGACGCCTGTGCGCTGCTGCGGGTGCTGGGGCAAAGCCAGCGCACCCTGACGCTGGCCTATGCGACCGAATTCCTCGGGGCCGGTGTGCTGGCCAGCGTGCTGGGGGTGCTGGCCGGGTATGCGGTGCATCTGGGCTTTGTGCAGCTGCTCCAGGGCCTGGTCGAAGCCCAGCTGCCGGCCGCCACGCTGCAACCGGCCCTGCTGGGCCTGGGCATGGGCCTGACGCTGCTGGTGGCTTTTGGCCTGCCGCCGGTGCTGCAGCTGGCCCAGGTGCCGGCGCTGCGCGTGATCCGGCGCGAGCTGGGCACCCTGCAGCTGCGCTCGGGCCTGGTGCTGGCCATGGGGCTGGCCGGCTTTGCCCTGGCCTTGCTGATGGTCAGCCGCGACCTGCGGCTGGGCCTGATCACGGTCGGCGGCTTTGCTCTGGCCCTGGTGCTGTTTGCCGGCCTGTCCGCCCTGGCCCTGTGGGCCTTGCGCCGGCTGGTGCCTGGCGAGCAGGCGCCGCGCTGGTTGCGGCTGGCCACGCGCCAGGTGGCGGCCAGGCCGGTGTTTGCGGTGGTGCAGGTCAGCAGCCTCTCGGTGGGTCTGCTGGCACTGGCGCTGCTGGTGCTGTTGCGCACCGACCTGATTGCCAGCTGGCGCCAGGCCACGCCGCAGGATGCGCCCGACCGCTTCGTCATCAATGTGCAGCCCGAACAGGCCCAGGCTTTCCTGGCGCACCTGCAGGGCGCCGGAGTGCGCTCGCCCGATTGGTACCCGATGGTGCGCGGGCGGCTGCTGGCGATCAACGATCGCGAAGTGCGCACCACGGACTACGGCAGCGAGCGTGCGCGCCGGCTGGTGGACCGCGAATTCAACCTGTCGTACACCGACCGCCTGCCTGCCCACAATCCCCTGCTGGCGGGGGCCTGGGTGCCTGGCGAAAGGGATGGGGTGAGCGTGGAGCAGGGCATTGCCGACACGCTGGGCCTGAAGATGGGCGACCGGCTGCGTTTCGACATGGGCGGCGTCGTGCACGAAGCGCGCATCACCTCGCTGCGCAAGGTGGACTGGTCGTCGATGCGCGCGAATTTTTTCATGCTGTTCCCGCAGGCCGACATGCCGCAGCTGCCCACCACCTGGCTGGCCGCCTTCCGCACGCCCGAGGACGACCGCCAGTTCGAGCGGCACCTGGTGCAGAAGTTCCCCAACGTGACCAGCGTGGACATGCGCGCCTCGCTGGCCCAGGTGCAGCAGGTGCTCGACCAGGTGATCCAGGCGGTGGAGTTCCTCTTTGCCTTCACCCTGGCCGCTGGCGTGATGGTGCTGCTGGCGGCCATTGGCGCTGGCCGCCAGGCGCGCGAGCGCGAGTACGCCATCATGCGCGCCCTGGGCGCCGGCCGGGCCTTGCTGGCGCAGGTGCAAAGGGCCGAGCTGCTGGGGCTGGGCTTGCTGGCCGGCTTCATGGCCAGCAGCATGGCGCTGGCGGTGGGCTGGGCGCTGGCGCGCTATGCATTCGACTTTGCCTGGACACCGTTGTGGTGGGCTCCGCTCGCCGGTGGCGGGCTGGGGGCCTTGCTCGCCTGGGTGGCCGGCAGCCTGAGCCTGTCGGGGGTGCTGCGCCAGCCGGTGGTGCAGACCCTGCGCCAGGCCACCGACTGAACCCGGCACAATCGCGGCCATGCAGATCGAAGACCCAGTGCCGTTCGACACCCCCTTCGCATGGATCGGGGGCGAGGTCCGGGTGCGCGCCCTGGTCGACCGCTTCTATGACCTGATGGACCTCGAGCCGGCCTACGCCGAACTGCGGGCCAGCCACGGCAGCACCTTGCAGGATGCACGCGACAAGCTGTTCTGGTTCCTGTGCGGCTGGCTGGGCGGCCCGCAGCACTACCAGGAGCGCTTTGGCCACCCGCGGCTGCGCATGCGCCACATGCCGTTCTCGATCGGCATCGCCGAGCGCGACCAGTGGCTCGCCTGCATGGACCAGGCGATGGGCGAAACCGGCGTCGACCCGGTGTTGCGCCAGCGCCTTCAGCAAAGTTTCTTCCAGACGGCCGACTGGATGCGCAACCGGGTCGGGGCATGAAACTGAACTCCTTGCAGGACCTCAAACAGCTGCAAAAGGCGCTCGAGGCTGCCCACGCGCGTGCCCAGGCCGAAGCCGCGGCGCGCGCCGCCGCCGAAAAGCAGCGCGAGGCCGAGCGCAACCTCTTTGCCCGTGCGGTGGGGCCGGTGCAGGCCCTGCCTGACCGCAAGCACGCCCGCCTGCCGCGCGCGCCGGTCGAGCCGGTGGCGCGCCAGTTCCAGCAGGACGAGGCCGCCGCCTTGCGCGACTCGCTGTCGGACGGCTTTGACGTCAGCACCCTGCTGGACACCGACGACGCCCTGAGCTTTCGGCGCCCGGGCATCGGCACCGACGTGACCCGCAAGCTGCGCCGCGGTGACTGGGCCATCCAGCGCGAGATCGATCTGCACGGCTTGCGCAGCGACGAGGCGCGTGTGGCCCTGGCCGGTTTCATCCGGGAAGCGCACCGCCAGGGGCTGCGCTGTGTGCGTGTGGTCCATGGCAAGGGGCTGGGCTCGCCCGGCAAGACGCCGGTGCTCAAGAACAAGGTGCACAGCTGGCTGGTGCAGAAGAATCAGGTCATGGCCTTTGTCCAGGCCAAGCCGGCCGAAGGTGGGGCCGGGGCGCTGGTGGTGCTGCTCACGCCCGGAGGGTGAGCGTGCTCGCCGGTGACCGCGTTGCCCTGGGCAGCTTTGTTTCGTGGCCAGTGGCCGCGCCTACAGCAAACCCTGTTCGGCCATCGACAGCGTCTGGCCATGACCGACGATGATGTGGTCGAGCACCCGCACATCGACCAGCGCAAGCGCGGCCTTGAGGTTGGCGGTGAGCGCCTCGTCGGCCCGGCTGGGCTGCACCGAGCCGCTGGGGTGGTTGTGTGCCAGCACCACCGCGCTGCTGGCATGGTGCAGGGCGCGCAGCACCACTTCGCGCGGGTAGACACTGGTCTGGGTCAGCGTGCCGCGAAACAGTTCTTCCAGCGCCAGCAGGCGGTTCTGGCTGTCGAGGAACAGCACCGCAAACACCTCGTGCGCCTTGTGTGCCAGGTGCAGCTGCAGGTACTGCCTGACCGCGCCCGGGGTATGAAAGGCTTCGCGCTCGCGCAGCCGCTGCCCGAGTGCGCGCCGAGCCAGCTCGGCCACCGCCAGCAGCTCGGCCTGCTTGGCCGGCCCCAGCCCCTTGCAGGCCTGCAGCTGCTGGCGGCTGGCATGCAGCAGACCCGCGATGCCGCCGGGGGCCAGCAGCTCCTCGGCCAGCTGCAGGACGCTCTTGCCGGCCATGCCGGTGCGCAGCAGGATGGCCAGCAGCTCCACATCGCTGAGCGCCTGCGGTCCGCGCTCGAGCAGTTTTTCGCGCGGGCGGGCCTGCGCGGGCAAGTCATGCATTTGCATGCGGTGTTCCTCCCTGGAACGTCCCGGCGCTGGCCCGTTGGCATCGTCAGCAGCGGCCATTGAAGGGTCTCTGGCCGGGTTTTTACAATAGTGGCTTTGTTATGCGCCCACCCCCCTTGGCGCGACAACCCGGAAAACCCTATGCCCTCTGTCCAGCCCGGTTCCTTTCTCACCCTGCACTACCGCCTGGCTGGCCCGCAGGGGGACATCATCAACACCTTCGGCGACAAGCCGGCCACGCTCTCGCTGGGCTCGGGCGAGTTGACGCCGGCCGTGGAAGAGCGCCTGCTGGGCCTGGAGGAGGGCAGCCGCACCACGCTCGAGATTCCGGCCGGGCAGGCTTTTGGCGAGCGCAATCCGGACATGCAGCAGTGGGTGGCGCGCAAGCTGCTCAACGAGCTGGGTGACCCGATGGAAAAGTACCTTGCCGGTGATGTGGTGCAGTTCCCCACGCCCGATGGCCTGGGCAGTTATGCCGGCACCGTGTTGCAGGTGGCCGACGATGGCGCGGTATTGTTCGATTTCAACCACCCGCTGGCGGGCCAGCCGGTGACACTTGAAGTCCATTTGATTGGGGTGCTGTGATGGCTGAAATTGTTCTGGCGGAGCCGCGGGGTTTTTGTGCCGGCGTCGACCGCGCCATCGACATCGTCGAACATGCCCTGGCCAAGTTTGGCAGGCCCATTTATGTGCGCCATGAAATTGTGCACAACACCTACGTCGTCAACGACCTCAAGGAGAAGGGGGCGATCTTCATCGAGGAACTCAGCGAGGTCCCTGCCGGAGCGACCCTGATCTTCAGCGCACATGGTGTCAGTCGCGCCGTGCAGGAAGAAGCCGTGCGTCGTGGCTTCCAGATCTTCGACGCCACCTGCCCGCTGGTCAGCAAGGTCCATGTGGAGCTGGCCAAGATGCACAAGGAGGGCTACGAGTTCATCATGATCGGCCACAAGGGCCACCCTGAGGTTGAAGGCACCGTGGGCCAGCTCGACAGCGGCATCCATCTGGTCGAAGACCTGGACGATGTGGCGCGCATCGCGCCCGCGCAGACCGACAAGCTGGCGGTGGTGACCCAGACCACGCTCAGTGTGGACGACACCGCGGACATTCTGGCGGCCATCAAGGCCCGCTTTCCGATGCTGCGCGAACCCAAGCAGCAGGACATTTGCTATGCCACGCAGAACCGGCAGGATGCCGTCAAGCTGATGAGCCCGCAGGTCGATGTGGTGATCGTGGTCGGCAGTCCGACCAGCTCCAACAGCAACCGCCTGCGCGAAGTGGCCGCCCGGCTCGGCGTGCCGGCCTACATGGTCGATACCGCCGACGACCTGCAGCCCCAGTGGGTGGAAGGGCACTCGCGCATCGGGCTGACGGCCGGTGCTTCAGCCCCGGATGTGCTGGTGCAGGCCGTGATCGCCCGGCTGCGTGCACTGGGGGCTGTCTCGGTGCGCACCCTCGATGGTGTGCAGGAGACCATGAAATTCCCGCTGCCCAAAGGCCTCAAGCCCGACGCTTCGGGTGATGCGGCCTGACGGACCTCGCCGCCTACAATCCCTGCCATGCTTGACATCCTCCTTCTCCGCAAAGACCTGGACGCCGTGGTTGCGCGTCTGCAGACCCGCAAGAACCCGCAGCCCTTCCTGGATGTGGACGCCTTCCGCGCCCTCGAGTCCGAACGCAAGACCCTGCAGACCCGCACCGAGGAGCTGCAGGCCCAGCGCAACAGCCTGTCCAAGCAGATCGGCCTGCTCAAGGGCAAGGGCCAGCATGCCGAGGCCGACGCCGTGATGGCGCAGGTTGGCGCCATCAAGTCCGAACTGGACACGTCGGCCGTGCGGCTGGAACGGATCCAGGCCGAGCTGCAGGCCTTGCTGCTGGCCGTTCCCAACCTGCCGCACCAGAGTGTGCCGGTCGGTGCCGGCGAAGAAGGCAATGTGGTGGTGCGCAGTTGGGGCACGCCACGGGCCTTCGACTTTGCGGTCAAGGACCATGTAGAAATCGGAGAAAAGCTGGGACTGGACTTTGATACCGGCATCAAGCTCTCGGGCGCACGCTTTACCTTCATGCGTGGCCCGATGGCGCAACTGCACCGGGCGCTGGCGCAGTTCATGCTCGACACACAGACCCGCGAACACGGCTACACCGAGTGTTACACCCCCTACATCGTCAACGCCGACACCTTGCGCGGCACCGGCCAACTCCCCAAGTTCGAGGCCGACCTCTTTGCCGCCAACAAGGGCGGGCAGGAGGGGGGCGAGGAAAAGCAGGACCTCTACCTGATCCCGACGTCGGAAGTGACCCTGACCAATGTGGTGCGCGACGAGATCCTGGCCGAGGCCGATTTGCCGATCAAACTCACTGCCCACACCCCCTGTTTCCGTTCCGAGGCCGGTTCTGCAGGCCGTGACACCCGGGGCATGATCCGCCAGCACCAGTTTGACAAGGTCGAGATGGTGCAGATCGTCCACCCCGACAAGAGCGACGAAGCGCTGGAAGAGATGACCCGGCATGCCGAAGCCATCCTGCAGAAGCTGGGCCTGCCTTACCGTGTGATGAGCCTGTGCACTGGCGACATAGGCTTTGGCGCCAGCAAGACCTACGATCTGGAGGTCTGGGTGCCCGCGCAGGGCGTCTACCGCGAGATCAGCTCGGTCTCCAATTGCGAAGCCTTCCAGGCGCGCCGCCTGCAGGCACGGTTCAAAAACGCCCAGGGCAAGAACGAACTGGTGCACACCCTCAACGGCTCGGGCCTGGCCGTCGGCCGCGCCCTGGTGGCCGTGCTCGAGAACGGCCAGAACGCCGACGGCTCGGTCACCGTGCCGCCGGTGCTGCGACCCTACATGGGCGGGCTCGAGCGCATCGGGGGCTGATCGCGCTCTGCTAGAATCACCGCTTCGACGCTGCGGAGTGGTGGCAGAGTGGTCGAATGCACCGGATTCGAAATCCGGCGTACAGGTTCTCCTGTACCGAGGGTTCGAATCCCTCCTACTCCGCCATGATCATTTCGAACTGGTTCCAACTCGTTCGAACAGTTTCCGATCCGTTCTAAGCACCATTGGGTGCGCGCCTAGAACACCTTCCGTACCAGGCTGGCCTCCTCGTAGGCCTCAATGTCCTTGAGCCG
>JACCDV010796605.1_pt1 | contig 13203 bp, 13 predicted proteins | sample 7446131 | NCBI WGS metagenome assembly JACCDV01 (sample SAMN15323448, study PRJNA562643) | freshwater metagenome | isolation source: river surface water | place: USA:Blue River Watershed | collected 2017-08-17 | reverse complement strand
GGCGATGGCGGCTGCGGTGCTCAGCCATTGGCGCCGGGTCAGGGAGGCGGGCGTGTTCATGGGGCTTTCTTCAAGGGCGGGTCGTGGGGGCTTGCTGGCTGGGTGCTGGTGCAGGCAGGCCATAGAGCCGCAGTGGATGGACATGCACCATGTCGGCCAGGGCGGCGTGCCCCAGGGCCAGGCGCACGGGCTCCAGCAGGCTTGCATGCCGGGGGGCGCCCGGGTCCGGCAGGCCGGTGTGCGGCCAATCCGAGCCCCAGACCAGGCGCTCGCCAAAGGGGGCGCTGGCCCGCTCGATCAGCGGCACCATCGCCCGGTAGGGCGCCTGGTCGCCCAGGCGGTACCAGCCCGAGAGCTTGAGCCACGCACCCTCCCGGGCCAGCTCGGCCAGGGCCTGCCAGCAGGGGGGCGGGGCGGGCGCATCGATGGCCAAGCCGGCCAGGTGGTCGAGCACGAAGACCAGGCCGGTGGCCCGCTGCAGCTGCACCAGGCGCGGCAGCTGTGCCGGCTGCACATACCACTGCACATGCCAGCCGCGTTCGCGCAGGCGCGGGGCCAGGGCCGCCAGCGCGCGGTCGTCGTTGCCGACGGGCGAGACGCAGTTAAAGCGCACCCCGCGCACCCCCGCGTCGTGCAGGTCGTCGAGCTCGGCGTCGCTGACGGCGGCATCGACCACCGCGATGCCGGCATGGCGGCCGGGCGACTGGCGCAGGGCTTGCAGCAGCACGCGGTGATCGGTGCCGTAGACGCTGGGCTGCACCAGCACCAGGCGGCCCATGCCGTGGGCGGCGCCCAGCGCCTCGATGTCCTGCAGCGCATGGGTCTGCGGCCGATAGTGGCCCGAACGCACCGGCGCCTGCCCGTCGAAGACGTGCACGTGCGCGTCCCAGCCGGTGAGCGCCTGGCGATCAGGCTGCGCGGCGTCAGCCAACGGTGATTCCGCGTTCACGCACCAGCCGGCCCCAGAGCTGCTGCTGGGCGGTCAGAAAGCGCGCGGCCGCCTCTTCGTTGCCGTCGAACACATCGCCGCCGAGCGAGCGCACCCGGCCCAGCACCTCCGGGTCGGCCATGGCCTTGCGGATCGCCGCCGCCAGCTGCGTGCGCAGCGGCGTCGGCAGCCCTGCGGGGGCCAGCACCGGGTTCCATTCCAGCACCTCGTGGCCCTTGACGCCTGCTTGCTCCATGGTGGGCACATCGGGCAGCGCGCGGCTCCTGAGCTTGGCCGTCACGGCCAGCGGCCGCAGGCGGCCCGACTGGATGTGGCCCAGCGAGGAGGCCACGTTGGCAAAGAACAGCGGCACCTGGCCGCCCATCACGTCGTTGAGCGCCGGCCCGCCGCCCTTGTAGGGCACGTGCACCAGTTCGACCTTGGCCAGCTCTTCAAACAGCGCGCCGGCCAGGTGCTGCGCCGAGCCGTTGCCCGAGGACGCGTAGGCAATGGCCTTGGGCTTGGCGCGGGCCAGGCGGATGACGTCGGCCAGGCTGCGCGCCTCAAAGCCCGTGTGCGTCACCAGCACGTTGGGATACATCGCCAGCACCGCCAGCGGCGTGAAGGCGGTGGTCGTGTCGTAGGGCAGCTTGGGAAACAAGGCCGGGTTGACCGCGAAGGACGAGGCATCGAGCAGCAGCGTGCTGCCGTCGGGCGTGGCGCGCGCCACATGCTGGGCCGCCAGCGTGCCGCTGGCCCCGGGGCGGTTTTCCACCACCACGGGCTGGCCCAGCGCGTCGGCCAGGCGGGGGGCGAGCAGCCGGGCCATCAGGTCGGCGCCGCCGCCGGCGGGGTAGCTGACCACCAGGCTGATGGGCTTGCCGCCGGCCACGCTGGCGCGGGCGCTCCAGGCCGGCAGGGCCAGCGAGGCGGCCAGGCCCTGCATGAGACGGCGACGGGACGGGAGGAACGCGGTCATGGTGGACTCCTTCAGGTGATCGAGACGGTGTACTGGAAGGCGTGGGCGTCGCCACGGGTGATGCGGTATTCCACGCAGCGTCCGGCCAGGTCGAAGGCCTGGCGCATGACCTTGGCGCACGGATGGCCGGCCGCCAGGCCCAGGGGTCGGGCGTCGGCGGCGCTGAGGGTGTCAAAGCGGATGTCATCGACCGCGCGGTGCACATGCACGCCGCAGCGTTCGGCGTACAGCGGGTAGAGCAGGTCGCCCCAGTCATGGGTCGGGCCTTCGGCCAGCGCCTCAAACGCAGGCAGCGCCAGCCAGATGTCTTCGAGCAGGCAGGGCTCGCCGCCCAGGCTGCGCACCCGCCGCAGCTTGAGCGCCGCCTCGCCCCGGCCCAGGCCGAGCGCGCGCGCCGCCTCGGCAGGCAGGCCGCTGCGCTGGCGGGCCAGGATGCGCGAGCTGGGCACCTCGCCGCTGCGTTCACCAAAGCGGAAAAACCGCATCAGGGTGCCGCCACTGATCCCGGCGCGCACAAAGGTGCCGCGCCCCTGGATGCGTTCGACCAGGCCTTGTTCGGCCAGCAGATCCAGGGCCCGGCGCAAGGTGCCGAGCGCGACGCCGTGTTCGGCGGCCAGCATCTGCTCAGACGGCATGGCCGAGCCGGGCGGCCATTCGCCGGCCACCAGGCGCTGGCGCAGTGCAGCGGCCAGCGCGCCGTAGCGGCTTTGGCCGGGTTCGCGGCCGGCAAGGGCGATCACGGTCATGTCATGCAGTCCTCTAGATGACCACATGATACGCCAGGCGCGTGGTCAGGCCCCAGGGGTGAACCCGGTGGAGCTTACAGGTGCGTGCGCAGCTGCCAGATCTCGGGGAAGAGCACCACGTCGAGCATCTTGCGCAGGTAGCTCACCCCGCCGGTGCCGCCGGTGCCGCGCTTGAAACCAATCACCCGCTCGACCGTGGTGACGTGCCGGAAGCGCCACAGGCGAAAGGCGTCTTCCAGGTCGGTGAGTTCCTCGCCCAGCTGGTACAGGTCCCAGTGCTGCTCGCTGTGGCGGTAGACCTGCAGCCACGCGGCTTCCACCGCCTCGCTGGCTGCATAGGGCTGGGTCCAGTCGCGTTCGGTGTGGCTGGCCGGCACGGGCAGGCCACGGCGCGCCAGCAGCCGCAGGGCTTCGTCGTAGAGCGAAGGCGCCTCATGCGCGGCGCGCACCTGCGCCAGCAGGTCGGCGCGGTGCGCGTGGGGTTGGAGCATGGCGGCGTTCTTGTTGCCCAGCATGAACTCGATGCAGCGGTACTGGTAGCTCTGAAAGCCGCTGGAATTGGCCAGGTAGGGCCGCACGGCGCTGTATTCGGGCGGCGTCATGGTGGCCAGTACGTCCCAGGCGTGGACCAGCTGTTCCATGATGCGCGAGACGCGCGCGAGCATCTTGAACGCCGCAGGCAGCCGGTCGCTGGCCACGGCCGCCTTGGCCGCACCCAGTTCGTGCAGCATGAGCTTCATCCACAGCTCGCTGGTCTGGTGCTGCACGATGAACAGCATTTCGTTGTGGTCGGGCGAGAGCGGATGCTGCGCGCCCAGCACCGCGTCCAGGTGCAGGTAGTCGCCGTAGCTCATGGACTGGCTGAAGTCGAGCTGCGCTTTTTCTTCGTGGACGATGGCCTCGGGCTGGGCGCCCGGTGCGGGGCTGCTGTGGAAGGGGCACATGTCAGCTCACCTCAGGTCACCGCCAGTTGCTGCGCAAAGCGCGCCTCGCGCCACTGGCCGGTGGCCAGCACCTCGCGCAGGTGGTCGACGGCGTGCCAGACGTCTTCGAAGCCGATGTACAGCGGCGCCACGCCAAAGCGCAGGATGTCCGCATGGCGGCCGCCGTCGCCGGCGCGAAAGTCGCCGATCACGCCGCGCGCGATCAGGGCCTGCACGATGGCGTAGGCGCTGCGCTCGCCCTCCCGCGTCAGGCACACCTGCGAGCCGCGCGCTCCATGCGCGCGCGGCGTGGCCAGTCCCAGGCCATGGCCGGTGCAGCGTTCTTCCACCAGGCGGATGAACAGGTCGGTGAGCGCCAGCGACTTGGCCCGCAGCGCGGCCATGCCGCCCAGGGGCTCGGCGGCCAGCACCGTGTCCAGGCCCACGTCGAGCGCGACCAGGCTCAAGATGGGTTGCGTGCCGCACTGGTAGCGCGTGATGCCCGGCGCCGGCTGGTAGTCGGGCGTGAAGGCAAAGGGCGCGGCATGGCCCCACCAGCCGGCCAGCGGCTGCCAAAAGCGCTCGGCATGCTGCGGGTGCACCCACACGAAGGCCGGCGCGCCCGGCCCGCCGTTGAGGTACTTGTAGCCGCAGCCCACGGCAAAGTCGGCTTGGGCGGCGTGCAGGTCCACCGGCACGGCGCCGGCGCTGTGCGCCAGGTCCCACACCACCAGGGCACCGGCTGCGTGGGCCTGGGCCGTGACGGCGGCCATGTCGTGCATGGAGCCGGTTCGGTAGTTCACGTGCGTGAGCATCAGCACCGCGGTGCGCTCGTCGAGCGCCGCGGCCAGGTCTTCGGCCTCCACCAGGTGCAGCTCAAAGCCGTGCTGCCGGCACAGCGCCTCGGCGATGTAGAGGTCGGTGGGGAAGTTGCTGCGCTCGCTGATGATGCGCTTGCGTGCCGGCGCGTCGGCCTGGCTGATGGACAGCGCCGCGCTCAGCACCTTGAACAGGTTGATGGAGGTGCTGTCCACGGCCACCACCTCGCCGGGCCGCGCGCCAATGAGCCGGGCGATCTTGTCGCCCACGCGCTGCGGCAGGTCGAACCAGCCAGCGCTGTTCCAGCTGCGGATGAGGTCGTACCCCCATTCGTGCTGCACCGCGCGCGCCACGCGCTCGGGCGTGGCGCGCGGCAGCGCGCCCAGGGAGTTGCCGTCGAGGTAGATCACGCCATCGGGCAGGCTGAACTGCTCACGCAGCGGCCGCAGCCGGTCTTGGGCGTCCAGGTGCTGGCAGTCCAGCAGGCTCAGGGGGTTTTTCATCGGTCTCCTCAGAGTTCGCGCAGCACCGCGCGCACGGGGCTGGCATCAGCGGTGCTCAGTTTCAGGGGCAGGGCAATCAGTTCGTAGTCGCCTTCGGGCACATCGTCGAGGCACAGGTTTTCCAGCACCCGCAGGTCGCATGCGCGCAGCACCTGGTGGCTGTCCAGGGTCTTGCTGTCGGCCGGGTCCACGCTGGCGCTGTCGATGCCGATGAGCCGCACGCCGCGGCCGGCCAGCAGGCGCACCGTGTCGGAGTGCAAGGCGGTGAGCTGCGCATCGAAGGCCTCGTGCGCAAAGCGTCGGCAGGTGCGGATGAGCACGCGCGGCGGCAGCTTGGTGAGCGCATGCTGCACATGCACGGGCTGCACCAGCGGTGCGGCATCGAGCGCGTGGATGACGCGGCAGGGTCCCAGGTAGGGCGCCAGGTCCACCGCACCGATGGCCGCGCCCTGCGGGTCATAGTGCAGTGGCGCGTCGGCGTGCGCGCCCACGTGGGGCGAGAAGGTGAGGGCGCTGACGTTGACCGGGCAGCCCGGCGCGATGCGGGCGGCCCACACCTGCTGGTAGGGCGTGTCCCCCGGGAAAACCGGGCTGCCCGCGTGCACAGCGGGCGAAATGTCCCAGAGCTTTTTCATGGCGGTGCGAAGGTAGCACCGCCTGCACCGGCGTGGTGTCGGTTATTTCCAACGCACCCGTTGATCGGGTGCGTGGCTGGGCGGCTTCAGTCCAGCTTGGCGCCCGAGGCCTTGACCAGCTGGGCCGACTGCTCCCAGTCGTTGCGCAGCAGCTTCTGGAAGTCGTCGGGGGCCAGCGTGCCGGCTTCCACGCCCAGGCGGAAAAAGCGGTCTTGCACGGCCGGGTCGGCCATCACCTTGATCATGGCGTTGTTGATGCGCTCGACCTCGGCGCGCGGCGTGGCCGCCGGCGCGAGCAGACCGAACCACGAATCGAACTTGTAGCCGGACACGCCCGCTTCGGCCACGGTGGGCAGTTCGGGCAGGAACTTCGAGCGCTGCGCGCCGGTGTAGGCCAGGGGCTTGATGCGGGCATCGCCCTTGAAGCCCATGATGCCGATGAGCGCAGGCGCCACGCCCTGGGCGCGGCCAGCCACCACTTCGTTGACGGCGTCGCCGGTGGACTTCATGGGGATGTGCTGCATCTCCACCCCCGTGCGCGCCAGGAAATACGCCATGCCCAGGTGCGTGGCGCTGCCGTTGCCGGCCGAGGCGTAGTTGAACTGGCCGGGCCGGCTCTTGGCGAGCTTGACGTAGTCGGCCAGGGTGTTGACGCCCAGATTGCCGGGCACCGCGATCACGTAGCCCGCATTGCCCAGGTAGGACACGGGCGTGAAGTCCTTGATCGGGTCATACGGCAGCTTGCTGTACAGGTGCCCGGCCAGCGTGTGGCTGGCTGCGGCCAGCACCAGGGTGTTGCCGTCGGGCGCGGCCTTGGCCACGGTGGCCGTGCCCACGGTGCCGCCGGCACCGGCGCGGTTCTCGACGATGACGGTGGCGCCCAGCGCCTGCCCCAGCTCGTTGTTGAAGGTGCGCGCGATGGTGTCTTGCACCGCGCCCGGCCCGAAGGGCACGACGATGCGGATGACCCGCTGGGCCAGCGCCGAGCCCGTGGTCAGCCCCAGGGCCAGGCCCAGGGTGAGGATGCGCAGGGAGGTGTGCAGTTGCATGGAAGTTCCTTTTGTAGCGAAGGTTGAGGGCTCAGGGCTGGGCTAGCCACTTTTGTGCCAGCCGCACGAAGTAGCTGGCGCCGATGGGAATGATCTCGTCGTTGAAGTCGAACGAGGTGTTGTGCAGGATGCACGGCCCCGGCCCGTGGTCGGCCAGGCGGTGCGCGCCGTCGCCATTGCCAATGAAGGCATAGGCCCCCGGCCTGGCCTTGAGCATGTGGGCAAAGTCCTCGGCCGTCATCACGGCGGGGAACTGGTCGTCCACGGCCGCGTCGCCCACGATCTCGCGCATCACCTGCGCGGCAAAGCGCGCTTCTTTCTGGTGGTTCACCACCGCCGGCGAGGCACGGCGAAAGCTCACCTCACAGGTGCAGCCGTGCGCGGCCGACACGCCCTCGGCCAGGCGGCGCAGGCCCGCCTCGATGCGGTCGGTGGCGTCGTCCGAAAAGGTGCGCACCGTGCCGCCCACCCAGGCCACGTCGGGGATCACATTGGCCGCGTCCGAGCCTTGAATCTGCGTGACCGCCAGCAAGGCGCGCTCGCGCGTGGTGTCGATCACGCGCGGCAGCAGCGCCTGCAGCTGCTGCCCCAGGTCGATGGCGGCGGCCACCGGGTCCACACCCGTGTGCGGCATGGACGCATGCGTGCCCCGGCCGTGCACCGTCACCCGCCAGGTGTTGCTCGAGGCCATGAACGCGCCATCGTTCAGTGCAAAGTGGCCCACGCCCGTGGTGCGGAAGTTGTGCAGTGCAAACACCGCCTCGCACGGAAAGCGATCGAACAGCCCGTCCTGGATCATCTTGAGCGCGCCGGCCTTGCCCATCTCTTCGGCCGGCTGGAAGATGAAGTTCACCGTCCCGCTGAAGTCGCGCGTGCGCGCCAGGTGCCAGGCCGCCGCCAGCAGCATGGTGGTGTGCCCGTCGTGCCCGCAGGCATGCATGCGCCCGTCGTGCCGCGAGCGGTGCGCAAAGTGGTTGTCCTCCTGCAGCGGCAGCGCATCCAGGTCGGCCCGCAAGCCAATGCTGCGCCGCCCGTCCCCACAGCGCAGCACCCCCACCACCCCCGTGCCCGCCACCCCGGTGTGCGTCTCGATCCCCCATTCGCGCAGCAACTCGGCCACCAGCCGGGAGGTGCGGTGCTCCTCAAAGCCCAGCTCGGGGTGGGCATGGATGTCGCGGCGCAGGGCGACGAAGCGGGAGATGTCGGCGAAGGAGTCGACGAGGTTCACGGTGGGGGTTTGGGAGTTAGGTGACGAATTTTTGCAGTATAGGTAGGGTTTCGGAGCTATGGGATCGGGGCCTTGTTACGTTCGAATTAAGTACTTTGAATTTGTAGCTGCCGCTGACTTTCCAAAAATCATTAATCCGAGTTGGTGGAAGTTCGACACAAGGGAAGTACTGGGGACTTTGCTGGCTGAGGTCTGCCTTGCAGCGAAAGGAGTCGGTCCGGTCGGTCACCTCAAATGACGGTTCTTGTACACCTACCGCCTTTTGCGAATTACTGCTTCAGAGAAATGAGCGAAGCTGCAAGTTAGGTGAAGGGCTACTTACCTCGAGGCCGCTCGTCTTGAATATCCTGAGGCACAACCCGTTCTTGGTCGTTTGCCCGCTGTCAAAATATTGAAAAAACTTGTGTGATGACAAAGATTGCCACTTTTTACAACAATAAGGGCGGGGTCGCCAAGACTACGACCATCTTCAACCTAGCCGTTTTTCTCGCCAAGATACAGGGCAAGAAGGTACTTCTCGTTGATTGCGATCCACAGTGCAACTGCACGGAACTGTTCTTCTGCTCATCGGAGAACTTTGACGATCCGGATGCACCGCTCCCCGGCACGAGCATCTACGAAGCACTCAAGCCCCGGTTTGACGGCGATGCTGCTCGAATCGACGCCCAAAAGGTCGTCCTGACGGCCTCCCCGATCTACGAGAACCTATACCTGTTGCGGGGGGACATCAACTTCTCTCGCGCGGAGCAACACTTCTCCGTTGCAATCGCGCAAGCGGTCACTGAATCAGTGCACGAGAAGAACACATACGCTGTATTGACCCGACTGTTTAGAGACCTTGGCGAGTTACACGCGTTCGACTACGTTCTTTGCGATGTTGGGCCGAGTGCGGGCTCTATCACACGTTTGGTCATTCTCGCCTGCGATGGTGTCTTCATTCCCACTGCACCGGACCGCTTCTCGTTTCAGGCGGTACAAGGGATGGGCTCAATTTTCAGCGACTGGCTCACGCGCCACGAGGCGGTAACCGCCTCATTCGAGCCGTTTGGCCTCAAGGCCTATTTTCCGAAGACCCAGTTCTTTGGCGCTGTTCTCAACAACTACAAGATTCATCGCGGTGGTCAAAAGAAGGCCTCTTATCAGAAGTGGGAAACACGCGTGAAGGAAGCCCTGATTGCGTTGCTTCAAAGCCCGAGCGCAGCGAAACTGGTGCCGGCCTCCGCTGATCTCCTCAAAGAGCCATTTATTGCATCCGTCAGGGACGTAGGCCCCATGGCTCCCGTTGCACAGCTAGTCGGAAAGGCGATCTTCGATATCAATCAGCAGGACACGGAACTCGCTTCGTCGGATGGTGATTACTACCGTGGTGCTGTTTGGAGCGACTGGCAAAAACGCATGGGTGAGTACCAAGCGGAGATTGCACGTGTAGCTGCGCGTCTTGAATAACAACCATGGCACGCACCTATAGTCTCGTCGCGTTGTTGGACGTCCTAGCGTACCGAAACCATATCAGAGCAGATCGTATCTCTGGGACGGAGCAATTTAAGGGGAAACTCGAGGCAGCCCTCGCTGTGTTGACGTCAATCAATGAGACGGAGCTATCGTATCAAGCGATCAGCGACACGATCATCATTGCGGCCAATCCATCGACTGCGCTGGCTGACTTTCTCTGTACAGTCGGCGCAGTGCAGAGAGCATTTCTTCGAAGTGGTCTACTGATTCGCGGCGGCGTGGCCTTTGAGCAGCACTTCAAATCCGGGAATCTCACGTACAGTCACGCGCTTGCGGTTGCTTACGAGCTTGAGCAAAAGCAAGCAATCTACCCACGAGTAGTCGTCGACAAGAGCGTCATCGAGATGCTTCGTTCCGGTAACAGGTTCGATCCTAAAGACACGAAGCGAATTCAAGATGATCGGTTGATCTGCGTGCAGAACGGAATCTATTTCGTCAACTTCCTAGACAACCAGATAAGCGCCTGCTACGAGCTTGCCAAACAAATCTTTGAGTCGGAACAGCAGAAACTTCAAGAACGTGAGGCCGAGTTGGCCAAGCATCGATGGCTGCAGGACTACATCGTTGCCGCGTCACGTAACGAACTACCTCCGTATATGGGGGGGATTACCGCCTTCGTATTGACCTAAGGGTGAGCCATTCCACTGAACGGTTCCGCCTGATCCTTTTGCAGGATTGCTCGTCATAGGTAGGACGGTAGATCAAGCGCCGGGCTGTCCAAGAAGTCATCGTCCGCTCGCAACACCTGCGAATGTCTGCGGATTGGCTCGAACTTTGAGCGACCGTAATCAGGCCGCGAGCGCCGCGATGGGCACGTCCCTACGGGGCAGTAGCTACCGTTCGTAGAACGCACGACTGTCGACCGCCCTCAGCCTTCAACGGCCGTTCAGATATTTTGGGTCCGCTTCCATCGTGGGATCACCCCAGCAGCACCCCCAACCCATGCCTTAACCGCGCCCTCCCACACCCCTCACTCCCCGGCTCCAGTTCCCTGCAAGGATTCGGCCGCCACTCATAAATCCCGCAAGCCACGCGCTCGCCAATTTTTCCGGTGAGCGCTGCGCAGCGCGGGGGTGTGTGATCGGTGCCGCGCATGCGGCAGGTGGTGTCTGTCACCTCGACGGCCAGGCCTTCGGGCACGGTGCCGCCTTGGGTGTCGAGTTCGTAGACGGAGAAGTCCACCCGAAAGACCGCGCAGCAGGCGCCGCAGGTGGTGCAGGGGGTGTCGCTCATCGGGACGAAGGCACGTTGGTGCGCGTCATGGGCGTCAATGGGAGGCAGCAGGCCCTGGCTATCTAAGGGCTGCGGCGGTGGTGAGGCTCATGGATCGCCGCGCTTCGCTCGCGATGACGGCGATTGAGGGTGTTTGCCTTGGTGCGCTCAGAGCTTGCCGAGCAGCAGGTATTCCATCAGCGCTTTTTGCACGTGCATGCGGTTTTCGGCCTCGTCCCACACCACGGACTGCGGGCCGTCGATGACGTCGGCTTCCACCTCTTCGCCGCGGTGGGCGGGCAGGCAGTGCATGAAGAGGGCGTCGGGCTTGGCGGCGCGCATCATCTCAGTGTCCACGCACCAGTCGGCAAAGGCTTTCTTGCGGGCTTCGTTCTCGGCTTCAAAGCCCATGCTGGTCCACACGTCGGTGGTCACGAGGTCGGCGCCGGCGCAGGCCTGCAGCGGGTCGCTGAAGATCTTGTAGCTGTCGCCCGAGCGGATGCCGGCCACGTCCTGGTCCACCTCGTAGCCGCGCGGCGTGCTCACGTGCACAGTAAAGCCCAACAGTTCTGCGGCCTGCAGCCAGGTGTTGGCCATGTTGTTGCCGTCGCCCACCCAGGCCACGGTCTTGCCGCGGATCGAGCCGCGGTGCTCGATGAAGGTGAAGATGACGGCCATGATCTGGCAGGGGTGAAACTCGTTGGTCAGGCCGTTGATCACGGGCACGCGCGAGTGCGCGGCAAAGCGCTCGATCTTCGTCTGCTCGAAGGTGCGGATCATCACCAGGTCCACCATGCGGCTGATGACCTTGGCGCTGTCTTCAATGGGCTCGGCCCGGCCGAGCTGGCTGTCGCCGGTGGTCAGGTGCACCACCGAGCCGCCCAGCTGGTACATGCCGGCCTCAAAGCTCACGCGCGTGCGCGTGGAGGCCTTCTCAAAGATCATGGCCAGCGTGCGGTCTACCAGCGGGTGGTGCTTTTCGTAGTTCTTGAACTTGCGCTTGATGAGCGCCGCCCGCTCAAAGAGGTAGGTGTACTCCTCGGCCGTGAAGTCCGAGAACTGCAGGTAGTGGCGCAGGGTGGGCTTGTTCATGACACGCCTTTTTCAGCGAGCAGCTGCTTGATCAGCGGCACCAGGATGGCGACCACTTCGTCGGCTTCGGCGGTGGTCATCACCAGCGGCGGCACCAGGCGGATCACGCTGTCGGCGGTCACGCTCAGCAGCAGGCCGGCTTCGGCCGAGCGGCTCCAGATCTCGCCGCAGGGCACGCTCAGGTCAATGCCCAGCATCAGGCCCTTGCCCCGGATCTCCTTGATGCCCTTGACGTTGGCCAGCTCGCGCTGCAGCGCCGCGCGCAGGTGCTCGCCCACCTTCACGGCGTTGGCCAGCAGGCCGTCTTCTTCCATGATGCGGATGGTCTCCACGCCGGCGCGCATGGCCAGCGGGTTGCCGCCAAAGGTGGTGCCGTGGTTGCCGGGCTTGAAGATCTCGGCCGCCTTGGGGCCGGCCACCACCGCGCCAATGGGCACGCCCGAGCCCAGGCCCTTGGCCAGGGGCATCACATCAGGAACGATGCCGGCCCACTCGTGGGGAAACCATTTGCCCGTGCGGCACATGCCGCACTGCACCTCGTCGATCATGAGCAGCCAGTCGCGCTCGTCGCACAGGGCGCGCACCTGGCGCAGGTAGTCGGCGTCCATGGGGTTGATGCCGCCTTCGCCTTGAATGGCCTCGAAGAACACCGCCACCACGTTCGGGTTGCCTTCGGTGGCCTGGCGGATGGCTGCAATGTCGTTGATCGGCACGCGGATGAAGCCCTCGACCAGGGGGCCGAAGCCGGCCTGCACCTTGGGGTTGCCGGTGGCGCTGAGCGTGGCAATGCTGCGGCCGTGGAAGGCTTTTTCATAGACCACGATTTCCGGGCGCGTGATGCCCTTGTCCTGGCCGAACTTGCGCGCGAGCTTGAGCGCGGCCTCGTTGGCTTCCAGGCCGGTGGAGCAGAAGAACACGTTGGTCATGCCCGAGAGTTCGACCAGCTTGGCCGCCAGCTGCTCCTGCAGCGGCACGTGGTAGTAGTTCGAGCAGTGGATCATCTTGCCCACCTGGTCGCACAGGGCCGGCACCAGCTTGGGGTGGGCGTGGCCCAGGGTGTTGACCGCAATGCCGCCGAGCGCGTCGAGGTAGGACTTGCCATTGACGTCCCAGACGCGGCAGCCCTGGCCATGCGAGACGGCGATCGGCAGTCGCCCGTAGGTGTGCATGACATGCGGGGACGAGGGCGGCGTGTTCGGTGCGGTGACAGCGTTCATGGGGTCGGTGGCAGGAACAAAAGGGCCGGCGCTCGCTCATGACTCATGCGCGCGCACCGGCCTGGCATTGGCGGGGCAGGGCCGGGTGGCCCGAAGGATTTTTCATTGTAGGGCCAGGGATACGGCCATCGGCGCGGCGCGGTCGGGCGCGGGTGGCCCTGCAAGACTGGCCGGCCCGAGCTCGCCCAGACAAGGGTAAACGCGAGGCCCCAGGTCTTCTATAAGATATAATTTTGGCTGATGCGGCAGGCGCCAGACCCCGGTGCCGCGCCCAGCCATCTCTGCGACACCTCCACCCCATGGTTTCACCCAGCGCCAACGAAGTCTTCATCCAGGGCGTCACCCTTGACGGCAAGACTT
>JACCDV010137983.1_pt1 | contig 13209 bp, 13 predicted proteins | sample 7446131 | NCBI WGS metagenome assembly JACCDV01 (sample SAMN15323448, study PRJNA562643) | freshwater metagenome | isolation source: river surface water | place: USA:Blue River Watershed | collected 2017-08-17 | reverse complement strand
CTTGATAGATTACACCTTCATGAAATTTTTCGTGAAGATTTTATTGTAAAAGAATTATTATTAAATTTAAAAACAATATCTAGTCCATTTAATATTTATGGTTATATACGGGGCGCATACGATATATTATCGTTTAAGGAGCTCGACGTATTAAAAAAAAACATATCATATGATATATATCGATATTATGATTTAACTGGAATAACAGAAACAACGGCTAAATACAAATTATTTTATAAGGACAAAAAATGGGATTTTTTACCGTTTGAATATATAAAAACTAAATAAAAATGGAAAATCGTTGGTTCAATTCGTAAAGTTTTTAATATGTATAATAATGAAAATCGCATTATTTTCCCTCCTACAAATATGGATATTAACTACGCAATAGAACTTTATACATTTATAAACTTTTGCAATATGCAGAGGAAATGTATTATTCTAATTATTGCATCACATAGAGATAGAAAAAACAAAAAACATTGGTTGCCTGATGAACTTTTTAATTTCATATTCGAAGAATTCCTATTTTAATTTTTGAACAATATAAAAGTATAATAATGCTTTAATTTGTGTATTTTTTTCTATTTATCTATTTATTTAAAATTTATAATTTAGACTATTTATATATTTTCTAAACAAAATACACATTAATAATTTATAATATAAATGTAAATATATATATTTTTAATGCTAGAAACAATAATTTAATCCAAAAAAATATATATAATTTTTAAATTTATGGTAAAAATGAAATAAATCAAGTTTATTTTTTCAAATTATCGAGTGTTGAATTAGTTATTACGATGGATGAGGAAGAATCGCTATTATATAAAAAATTATGTAATAAATTAGGTGATTTGCCACACGAGCAAATGTTTGTCATAAGCGAATTATATTCACGTTTAAAAAATATACCGAGTCCGTTTAATATTTACTATTGTGATGGAAATGAACGCAATATATTATCATTTAAAGAATTTGACATATTAAAAAACCATATAATATATGATTTTAATAGAAGTTATGAATTCGCAGAGATAACAACTATAACATGTAAATGTAAATTATCTTATGAGAATAAGAAGTGGATTTGGTACCAGTTCAGGAGTGAATATGGCAAATTTATTTGGAATATACTCCGTTCGGTCGATAAAGTATTTAATTTATATAACAGTGGGACAAGCATTACTTTCCCTCCTACAAATACAGAAACTAAGTATGCAATTGAGCTTAATACTTTTATAGATTTTTGTAGAAAGCAACGAAAATGTATTATTCTAATTATTGCATCACATAGAGATAGAAAAAACAAAAAACATTGGTTGCCCGATGAACTTTTTAATTTTATATTTAAAGAATTCTTATTTTGATTTTAATTATACGGAAAATATATACACATAATAATGTATTAATTTTTAGATTTTTTTATTTTCAATTTATCTGTTTATCTGTTTATCTGTTTATCTGTTTATCTGTTTATTTATAATTTAAATTATTCATTTAGAGTCAGCCAAATAATATATATATCAATAGTTTATGATGTGAATGTTGATACTTTTAATCCGGAAAATTATAATTCCGTCCAAATAAATATTTAACAATAAAAATGAAACAAGTTATATTTAATGTATAGTTAGCTATCAAGCGTTAGATTAGTAATAATAATGGGTGAAGATGAATCACTATTGTATGAAAAATTATCTAGAAGGTTTTATTGTTTATTACGTAATCCGGCACATACTATTATTAGCGAACTATATTTAAAATTAAAAAATATATCAAGCCCATTTAATGTTTATTATTATTCAGGTAATGTATATGATATATATTCATTTAGGGAATTTGACATATTAAAAAAACAAATAACATATTATTCAACTTCATGTTGTTATCCATATTTATCAAACTTGACATCTATATGTGGATACTTCTACGAAGATGAATATTGGTATTTTAGAGGGGAATACATAAAAAAAAATTTAAAATGGGAATGCGTCAATTCAGTTAATAAACTATTTCATTTATATAATGACAATAATTGTGTTATTTTTACTCAGGAAGTAGAAAAAATAAATATTGCAGTTGAACTTTCTACTTTTATATATTTTCGCATAATGCAACAAAAATATATTATTCTAATTATAGTATCATATAGAAATAGAAATAGAAAAAATAAAAAACATTGGTTGCCTAATGAACTCTTTAATTTTATATTAGAAGAATTCTTATTTTAATTTTTTATGCACCTACTTACGTGGGTTTTTTTTATTTCATATATATTTTATTTATCGTCCATTTATATTTGGCCAAACAAAAAATAAAAATATATCAATAATTTATAATATGAATATAAACCCTTTTAATGCGGAGAATAATAATTTCTTCCAAACATTAAATACGCCGGTAGCACAACACCAGACAAACGAGGTAAATTATGGAAGTGGATGCGGAAATGGAAATATTAGCAATGCACAAATGATGGGCAGCGGCATTGAATATGTCGAGAGTCTAACAGGGGAGAGGGTTCCCGCAAGTAGTTTAACACATAATAACATGGTTCATTTTTACAGCGGACAGCCATATAATGCGGACTATAACAGAGTTCCCGACGTAGTTGGGCGGATGACGGGGGCCGACCGCCTAGAAAAGCCAAAGCAAGAGCAACGCACAGAACAATTTGCAGACATTAAACGCGAAAACATCTACGGAAACCAGACAATCAAGGCGAAACACCTACTACATACGGAGGGACGTTATATAACGACCGAGAAACGACAAAATGAGAAACCCTTCGAGCAGATACGTGTTGGGCCGGGTCTCGCGGCGGGGTATTCAGCGAAGCCTACGGGGGGGCTTAACCAGGCGAATAGCCGCCAATATGTAATGCCCAAAACAGTGGATGAGTTGCGAGCGAAAACACGCCAAAAGGCGTCGGGTCTTGAAGGGCGTGTTATAAAAGGTAGCCTACCGGGCGGCACTCGTGGTAAAATTGGGCGCGTTGATAAGAAATTACCCTCAAAATTCTACGAGAACACCCCCGATAAATACTTCAAGACAGGTGGCGGTCTGCGGGCCATGAAGATGCGGGAAAAAGTGTATGCCAAGCCAACCATGAGACAGAACCATCGCAGCTACTATGGTGGCCTAAGTGGCGTCGATAATAAAGCGACATATAAAGTGGCCGCATATAAGAAATCGACGAAGAACATATATAACACCCCCGCGGTTGGAAATGCTACCGCACTCGGGAAATGGACCGTCGGCGGAGATGATGGCGTCGGCGATTATGGTCTAGCATCCTTCGAAAACAAGCCCAATGAGCGTGATATAACCCAAAGCAGGTCAATAATAAGCAATTTAACGGCGGAGATAAAGAAATTTATTATGCCTATGCTAGATGCAGTTAGGGAAACACGGAAGGAAACAACAATAGGGAACGCACGGCCCGAGGGTTTCATGCATGCAGCAATGCCCGCGCGGCAGACCGTCTATGACCCAAATGACGTATTGCGGACAACACTCAAAGAACAACTAATTCACGACACACACGAGGGCTTCCTAGGGAAAACGGTTGAGAAGCAAACCGTTTATGACCCGAATGACCCGGCGCGAACAACGCTAAAAGAACAGCTAATCCACGATACACATGAGGGCTTCCTAGGGAAGACGGTAGAGAAGCAAACAGTATATGACCCGAATGACGTTGCACGAACGACGCTAAAAGAACAGCTTATACACGATACGCACGATGGTTTTATAAAGGGAGAGGGGAAGCAAACGGTATATGACCCCGACGATGTTCCGCGGACGACGATAAAAGAATTAAATACTGAGAATAAGACTCCATTTATCAACGCGGCACCTCAGCGCCCCAAGTGTTTGCGGGTGTATGACCCCGATGACGTAGCGAGGACAACAATACGACAGCTGTTGGAATATGAAAATTTTGGTTTCCTATCTAAGCCAGAGAAAACGGATAACGGGGCATATACAACACGGAAAATCGAACTTAAAGCGACACATAAGCAGTATTTGGTCGATAATGAATACTTTGGCAATGCAACGAAGATTAATTCGGCGGGTAAGGGATATTTAACTACGCGCTATAAAGCTCGCAATACGAACAGACAATTTCTTACGAAGTATTATCAGGGTAATGCGGGATATTATCAACCGCGGCAAACGTCTTATGCTACGGCTTATACGATGAGGCATAATGGAATGCGGGAGGATACACTAAAACAGCGATTTCCGGCGAAACAGGGGGTAAAGCAGACAAATGGGAAGGATGCTCTCAATGTTAAAATTAAGAAGATTGAGGGGGATATTATTAATAGACATGAACCGGCTACGGATAAAATAACGGTTTCCATTCCACAGAAGAATGGAGAGGGTATGACGCGTATAAAACAGAATCTACCTAATAACATTCAACAGGATAGGCTTGACCCATCTTTATTATCCGCATTTAATGTTAATCCCTATACAAAACCGCTTAACTCCGTCGCATAAATTCCTTATTTAATATTCTTGTATTTCTATTGTATTTATTATCGTTTATATTATCTTGATTTTCATTATTTGTGTTTTTTTGTATTATTATTATTATTTAAATTTGTAATTATTTAATAATAGATTTCAAGGATTATATAGGTAGATATATTTAAAATGAATGCAGCACCAGGAGACCCAGCAGCAGTAGTTGCACCGACAGGAGGCCCTGCACCAGCAGCAGTTCTAGCACCAATAGGAGACCCGGCAGCAGCAGCAGTCCCAGACCCAACAGGAGGCCCGGCAGCACCAGCAGCAGTCCCAGACCCAACAGGAGGCCCGGCAGCACCAGAAGTCCCACCAATAATGATAACAGAAGACCCGACAGCAGCACCAGAAGCAGCAGCAGCAGCAGCAGCAGTCTCAGCAGCGGCAGCGACGACAGCAGCAAAAGAACTAGCAGTCCCAGAAGCAGCACCAGAAGCAGCAGCAAAAACAAAAAAAACACCAAACCCAGAAACAGAAGCAAAACCACCAAAACCAGAATCAGGTCCATCAAAATCGCCTGCAAAAACACCAGAGCGTCCCGTTGATATAATCAACTTAAATGAAAATGTTAAAAATAATATCCAAATATATGGAGTTGTTTATACAGAAAAAGGTAAATTTGGAGATTTTGAATGGATGGTCGATAATGGATATAGAGATAATACACTATATATATTTAATGATAACACCGGGCACCACAATACAAATAAGGAGGGTAGTGGAAATGGTGTAATGAGACGGTATAATAAACATCGAAAAATTAATAATAATAATAGTATTGACCCAGATGATGATAATCGTAATTATTCAAAAAGGCCCCTTAGTGCAGGATTATCGACAGGTATATTTGAGAAATTTGAAGAAGAAGAACAAAAAATAATATTAAAAGAATATTATGAAATTATAGAAATATTAAATGATAATTATAAAGATGATAAAAATAAATATAAATACATATATTGTTCAGTAGAATTTGATGAAACAAAAAAAAAATATACATTAGGCGCAGATGCATATAGAACTCAAACGCATCCTGATTCTTTTGGTTTTATATACAACCTAATAACTAAATTATCTTCAAACCCAATTATAATATATAATTATAGTGAAAAAAAAGATGCTAAATCCCGAAAGTAAGTTTAAGAAAAAGAAATAAAAAAATAAAGAGAAAGTAGAAATACAGCCATATCCCGAGTAAAATATCTACCAATAAGCAAAAAAATAATAAATACACATACATAAAAAATACACAATTAACTAATATAATAATTATAAACTTTTATTAATTTTATACATATAATGTATTAATTATATGTTTTAAATCTCATTTACATTACAATATATTTATATTTAATATACGTTAATATATTAAACAAGTTAGCCATTATAAATTATATTAACGGAAGAAAATATAGTATTGTTAATTAATATAATATATTATAATCAAAAATATAAAGTTAGACCTTAATAAAATAATAATTTCTATATATGCAATTATAATAAATATATAAATTTCTAAAATAGCAATATAATTAATAATTACAAGGGAAATAATAAAAGTAATATTACCAGTGCATGAAATAGTAAAATACTACACAAAAAAATATTTATTGGATATAAGAGAAAAAATAGATGATAAAAAATATAAATGTATATATTATTAAATTAAACCCATGTAGTGAAAAAATGGATATAAGAATTGCAAAGCAAATATTTTTAGGCAACAGTATAATAATATGTAATATAGCAGATAATGATAGCAAGAGATGAAGTGATAAAATATAGGGGTAAAAAATTATATAAATTTAGTAAAATATAAGGAATGGGGAATATATAAAACAAAAATATATTAATGGAAAACATAACAAAATATATGGATTTAATATATTTAACAAATTACATGTTTATTTTTTTTTTATATATTAATAATAATAGGAATACATAAAAAATTATTTGAATGAATACAAATACAACTAACGTAGAATTAAATGAAAAAAGTTTAAAACATAAACATACCCTTAAATATTTAAATATTAAGTTAAAAACAACAGACAAATTTATACAACACGATGAATTTATTGCAGGACATATATATATAAATTTTTTAAATAAATTAATTAATTCACAGTATTATAAAAACAAGAATTTATATATTAAGTTAGGTCAATGTTTTAATTTCTATTTAAAAAATGATAATGTTAAAATTGAGGATGAAAATTTTAATGATGTAAATTGTTATAACTTAAATTGTATAATAAATCCAAATCAAACATATTCTATAATCCAATATTTTCCAACTTTTATTTATTTAATGAAACATTAAATAAATATAATATTATTGAAAATAATATGTCAATTATGTCAATATCTTTAACTGTTGATATTCTTGAAGTTATAAAATATTATAAATATAAAAATATTGATTTTACCTTTCTACAATTGAAAGAATACAAAAATCATTATAAACTCTTACCAGAAAAAAATGAAATACTCGATAACATTCATAAACATTATAATATCAATCCAATTTTATTAGAAAATATATATGATTATAACATAGCTACATTAAATAATAAAAAATATAATTTGATATATTATTCAATAATATTTATTAAAGATGGTCATCTAATAGAACATTATAATATATTTAACGTATTCGTCGGTTTGTTCTATGGACTTACATATACAATGGAAGGCGGTAATTTTATGTTAAACATGAACAACATAATAAACAAAGCATACGCCGATATATTCATCATCGCTAAACAACATTTTAATGAAGCACATCTATATTATGCCGAGGAGCAGAATCGTATTAAACGTTCAGGTGCAATGGCGATATTCAAGGGATTTAAAGGTGGCCCCGAGGTTGAAGATACAATCCAAAAGCTAACAATTATACTTAAAAAAATGATATCCTACGGAATGGATAATATCTACAATTTCAAATTAAACGACCCCACATTATATGAAAAATACAATTATAACCCCGCGGAATGTGAAAAATTAATGAAAAAATTCGGGACACGAGATTTTAAAGAACCCGCCATATATGTAAATGGATTTATAGACTTAAAAGGCTATACCGAGGAGGAAAGCGCCAAATTATACAAGGAAATACTTGATTTTAATAACCTGCGATACATCGAACAGTATAGCGTATTGGAAAAGGTAATAGAAATGATAAATAAGGGCGAAGATTGCGATAAACCAACACCCGAGAGAATACAGAAAACCGCCCTCTACTGCAAGAAATGGAATTTGGAATATACATACGAACTCAAAGAAAAACACATTAATACCCTATTAACCGACCTATATAAACAACTCGAACCCATATATTTCAAATTCAAAACAAATAATACTACATATCTCAAACATCTACGCCATACAATTAAAAACATCGCTACAACAACTATATCTATACATCCGCGGCGGACACAAAGAAAAACCTCTACCCGTAAAATATCATTCCGCGATATGTTCAATGAGATGAAAGAACAAGTTCAATCCACGCTCGGCACACCAAAAGGGAAAGACATGAATATTATCGCGGAACTAGACGAATCGAATAATGACTTGGTCCGCACAACACTCTATATCGACACTCGCCGCGATTTCTCAAAAGCAAACCCCGATGAACAGATACGAAAATATGATATGGCAAAGACGAAATTTCGCTTCTATAAGCCGGAAGACGTAATGGCCCGCCTTAGCACCCTCCTAGTAAAAAGACTCGGTATGGGGGAAATAAGTCAAGCATACTTGAAAATGTGGGAAATCCTCACCGACTGCGATATTATACCACATGACCTCACAACGCTTACAACTTTCCATATATGCGAGGCTCCCGGAATGTTTATTAAGGCGATAAATCATTTTGTATTTACAAATAAGAAACATCGAAGCATACAGAAATACATATGGAACTCATCGAGTTTGCATCCGTCGATTGCGAAGATAAAGGATACATATGGACTTATTAGAAAATATAAGAACAATTGGCATTTCGGGATCGATGGCACCGGGGATATAACAAAACTCGCAAATATCCATAACTTCGTAAATTTAGCGGCGAGTAGTCAATTAATCACTAGTGATTGCGGCCTAGAATACGGAGACCCGAAATATCATCAGGTAGCCGTGGCGAGTCTCATAGCCTTAATATTAATGGCTCCCCGAGGAGCCAATATCCTCTATAAAATCCTTGCACCTATTGATATCCCTCTCATATGGAATATCATATATATAGCTTTCACAACCTTCCAGAAATTAGAATTCTATAAACCACTTCAAAACACATATAGCCGCGAATTCTACATTATCGGTAAATCCTTCGGCGGCATCGACGATGCTACTCGTAAAACCCTCGAAATGGTTGTCGCTAACCTTGATAATAAGAAAATCGATATAGAGACCTTTGACCTATTCGATGGAGCATTACCATCGTTTTTTGTCTTGCAAGTTGTGGAATTTAATAAGGAATTTGCGCAGAACTTCAAGAATACAATATATAAGCAATTATACTATACGGATTATTATGATGAACTGAGCGCGGAGTTTAAAAAATATGCGCACGATTACGTAGTTGAGAAAAATAACGAATGGATGGAAAAATACAAAATTACGAAATTACCGCGTGAAAAAGATATATAGTATTGATATATATCTCATTCATTATTTTATCTATAAAAAAAAATATATATTTTATATTTTATGTTTTATGTTTTTATAAATATTAATATATCTTTGTATATGAGTATATTGTAATTTTTATTATAGCCAAAGTTTCTAGTTAGGTTGATTGTTAAAGGGAACAATTTCCATATTTTGGTTAGTCGGTTGGTGGTTCTGTTGATTATAAGGTGATATGGCGTTTTGAATCATAGGGAAATTTTGCTGTTGCGGAAGATTCAACGGTCGAGGAGAATTTATAAATCCGGTAAATGGCTGCGGTGGGGTGGGAAACATATTTCCCATGAATGGACGCGATGGAGGGAAAAACGTGTTTCCAATAAAAGAATGCATAAACGGCGGCATGAACATGTTTCCCAAAAATGGAGGTTGAATTGAACCGTAAAAAGGAGGATTAGAAAATCCATAAAGGGTAGCAAGTTCGCCACAAGGACTCATGGGCAATCGAACGCATGCATTTTTCATAAGCCGCATCTTATACTCAACGGACTCCTTAAAATATTTGATAAATGGAGGAACTTCTGGAAGATGAAAGAATGGATTATCAGCCGAACCATATTGGGGACTGTAAGGATACTGAAAAGGTAGTTGCGTAATATGTTGAGTAGGAAAGATAATCTCATGCATAAGTCTTAGCTGGTGCCACAACAATTGATTATTAAGATGTTGATGAAGCGTAATATAATTTAAAAATCGCTCGTAGTAATTAATAAATGCCATATTCATAGCATTCCGCATAAATAATAGTGTCATATTATGAGAAACGTAAATTAGATAATCATGTTTAAGATAATTTCCATATTCGAAGAAACCGGAAATACACATAATGAAAGAACCGATGAAAATTTTCTCGTCGTCGGTTAAAATACTATAATCATTAATACCTAATATAGGAGAAAGTCTATGTATATATTTCAAGAACATTTCCTTAGTGATTTTCTTATAATTCTCCATTTCATGATTAATACCCGCGATGGTAAGCTGGTTCATTCGCGAGATTGACCCAAGCAAATATAAACCTTAACCCGCGAATAATATTTCATTTTTATAGAAAACAATTTATTAATAATAAAAAAAATGGAAAATATATAAATCATACGAAGTCATATAAACAAATAGGGAGCAGCGGAGATGTTATTAATAATATAAATTAATGCTTTTCTATATCAATATTATTACTAATATTGTCAATATTGTTAATATTGTCAATATTGTCAATATTGTTAATATTATTAAGCCTTATCTAATAAGGGTTTCGCGAGTAATATTTGTTTTTCATAAAGGGCAAACATTTCCGGTGTGCGATTTGCTTTAATTGAAAACTTACATCTATTAAAGTGATTTATAAAATGTTCTAAAAATTTAATATAAACACCATTTTTTAGAAATGTTATAGAATTTAAGGTGGCTTCATATGTTTCATCATTTATAATTACCGCCACATTAAAGGCTGCGGAAAATGCAGTTATAATATGATTACATAGTATGTCTTGTTCTGCTGGACTATAACACATAAAAATACGTTTCAATTCTTCATTCATAAAAATAATTTTGCGTATTGTATTAAGCCTTATTTGTAAGTCTCGTTCTTTGTTATCAAGCTGCATTGATGGCGAGTTATTTATATAGACAATTTTCTGTTCTATTGTTGCTTCGAGAAGTAAAATACGTAAGGAATGAAATTTGTTCTTTGTCGATGAATTCTCATATTTAACATGTGTGCTCTTCATTTGAATTGATTTCTTCCTAAGGCATCTGGTTGAAAAATATGACAGATTCATATTGGGCGCGGTTTTGGTATGTGTGGTCCCCGCGTTGCATTTAATTAAATGCAAAATATATATTATTTTTTTTCAATTTTTACGTAGATATATAAAAATAAAATAGTATTTTTGCTTTTTTTCTAGATATCCGTTGTTGTATGCATATTAATATAGTTATTATCATTATTGCTGATATCGTTATTAAAATTGATATCGTTATTATAATTATATAATTTATCAACGTATATGATATATTCGATTAATTCTATTTGTTTATTTAATAGGTTATTTAGTTGAGGAAGATGAGGCCTTATATAATTTATAAAACACGAAATGCAATATAAGAATGACTTCCGGAGATTACCCGAATTTAATAATTTTGTGAAAAAAACGGTTTTATCAAGATACCATTCATCGGGATATGAAAAATTACTCTGGAAGTAGCCATATACACATATAATAAAACAACCAATAAAATGAAGATGTTCATCATATAACTCTGTCATCTTAATCGGTATAATATATAGGAAAAGGTCAAGATTAAGAAGCGCAATATTTTTTATTTGCGAAAATAAGTAGGCAATACGTTCCCGCCTTGCGTAATCGGCTAAATGGTCGTCAGCATCGCGTAATTTAATTGAGTCGATTGTTCGTTGAATTTCCCCGTCGCTGCTTTCCATCGCGAATAAAAAAACATATATGCCATTATCATTTCATTTTTTCTATGTTTTCATTATTTATAAAATAAATTATAAGTGTTTTTAAAATATCTAATAATTGTTTATACTTATCATAATCCTTCAAGAACGTCATACTGCTTTATATATTCAAATAATTTATTTATATCGGCATCGATTTCGGGGTCATATGGTGTATCAAATGGTATTTCCAGAATTTCTTTCATTTCCTTATGAATAATATTATTAGTATCATATGCTATTTTTCTTATGCGACTACAAAAGAAAAATCCGCATAGCATATGTGAAAGTGTATGAGAAATAAATTTCTCACATGTATATGGATTAAAATCTAATATGCGATTTATTATTTCAGGCGGTAAATATAAATTAATTCGTTTCAAACATTTTAAAAAGGTAGAGTGATTTTCTAGAACCGGGATTCCACTTTCAATCGCGCGGTCATATGTTTTAAGAACATATATATAATCAATATATATATTACCAAATGTTTTGATGTATGGTAATACAAAATTTTTATGTCGGCATGTTATAAATTCATTTATATCCTTTACACCAGCCTGACTTATAATAAAATCTAAATATTTATTATTAGCATCTTTGTCTAGGTAAGGACTAAATTCATCAATTATATATGTTATTAAATTGAACATTTTATTATATTCATTAAAATTAAATATTTTATAACTATTATCTATGTTATATCCTAAATCATACAATTTTTTTACAACTTGTGTAAAATATAACATTATTTTTTTAAACATTTCATTTGTTTCGATTGCGTTCATCTTAGTTAATACCCTTGCTATTACTTATAAATATATATGTGATTTTTTTTCATTTTTGATTAAATTATGCTTTTATATAAAAAAAAAATAAAAATTTAATTAATTATTATAGTATTTCAAGATGTTTATAACTTATTATTTACTATATATGGTAATATTTCTGTAAAATTTTCTTCGATGTTTGCATTAATTTGATGGTCAAAAGGCGCATTAAGAGGTATATCAAGGATTGTTTTCATCTCTTCGTGAATATCATTGTCATCATCATATGTCATTTCTTTTATACGATGATAAAAGTAAAATGCGTATAGAACATATAGACATACATCCTCTACATATTCTTCTATATTATATAGACTAAATTCAATAATATTATTGATTATCTCAGGGGGTAAAATATTAATTTTATTTAAACACATTAATAGGGTTATATATTTTTTAATAATGGAATTTTTACTATTTACCAGGCGAATATATGTTTTTTGAAGACATACAAAATCAACATGAATGTATCTAAAATCAACATAATTATATATATGTCTATTTCCTAGTGTATCCTGTATATAATAATCAGGAATATTGCGTATTATATTCATAAATTTATTATTTGAACTAGCAATATATTCATCTATATTTTCAAAACCCGCTTGACTTATAATATCATTTAAACATTTATCATTAATGTTTTTGTCTAAATAGGGTTTATAATCATTTGTTATATAT
>JACCDV010638164.1_pt1 | contig 13217 bp, 9 predicted proteins | sample 7446131 | NCBI WGS metagenome assembly JACCDV01 (sample SAMN15323448, study PRJNA562643) | freshwater metagenome | isolation source: river surface water | place: USA:Blue River Watershed | collected 2017-08-17 | reverse complement strand
GTGACAAAACGTTTTCTATTTCTTCAAACAAAAAACCACATAGAAACATAGGTTTAAATCTTTAGGCGTTTCACTTTTTTGAGAAAAGATAGCTCTTGTGAACTATAACGAACTCCTAAAAAAATTCTATGATTCTATGTGGTTAAATAATATTACCAAATTTTCACGCGTTTCTCAAAAGGTAAATACATACCGTTGTGTGGTAAAATATTGAACGCTTTGTAGAACGCTTCCACATTTTGTAACGGCACATAAGCACGATACATTCCTGGTGAATGCGAATCGGTTTTTACTTGGTTTTTGATAGCTTCATCACGCATTTTGCTTCTCCAAATGGTTGCCCAAGAAATAAAAAAACGTTGCTCTGGAGTGAATCCGTCGATTAAACCTGGATTTCCATTTTCTTTCAAATAGATTTGTAATCCGTCAAATGCAGCGTTAACGCCACCTAAATCTCCAATATTTTCGCCTAAAGTGAATTTTCCATCAACAAAAATTCCTGGTAATGGTTCTAAAGCTGAATATTGGTCAGCTAAAGCACTTCCTAAAGTAGTAAATTGTTTCAAATCTTCATCGCTCCACCAGTTTACTAAATTTCCATCCGCATTATATCTTGACCCTGAATCGTCAAATCCGTGAGAAATTTCGTGACCAATAACCGCTCCAATTCCACCATAATTTACCGCTTCATCCGCTTTGTAATCATAGAAAGGTGGTTGTAAAATCGCGGCTGGAAATACAATTTCGTTGTTCGTTGGACTGAAATACGCATTTACCGTCTGAGGCGACATTCCCCATTCTTCTTTATCAACAGGTTTCCCCATCTTTTCGATGTTCTTTTTGTGACTCCATCTTGCATACATTCTTGAATTATCGAAATACGTACCGCCTTGTTCTGGAGATTTTACTTGTAATTCTGAGTAATCTTTCCATTTATCAGGATATCCAATTTTCACTCGGAATTTGTTCAATTTGATTTTTGCATTTTCCTTAGTAGCTTTTGTCATCCAAGGTAAATTATCTATACGATTATCAAACGCTTTCATTACATTAGCAATCATCGCTTGTGCTTTTTCTTTAGCTTCTGGTGGGAATTTTTTAGCTACGTATAATTTTCCTAATGCTTCACCTAATCTTCCGTTAACCGTTGCTAAAGCTCTTTCTTCCGCTGGACGTTGTTTTACCGCACCAGTTAAGGTTTTTCCATAGAAGTCAAAATTCGCATTTTCGATTTCAGTTGAAAGTAATCCAGAAGTTCCTCTTAAAGCTGTCCAACGCATATACGCTTTCCAATCTTCAACTTGGTTCTCTTTTAAAATAGTTTCAACCGTTTGAATGTATTTTGGTTGCGAAACTACTAACGAATCTACTTTCCCAATTCCTACAGATTGAAAATAAGCATCCCATTTTACTGTTGGTGCTAATTTTTGCAAATCAGCAAAAGACATTGGATTATATGTATTTCTTCTGTCTCTTCTTTGAACACGGTCTAAAGTAGCAGTTGACATTTTAGTTTCTAAGGCTAAAATTTTCTTTGCATTTGCATTAGCTGTAGCTTCAGATTCTCCAATGAATTGTAACATTCTCGTAACGTGAGCTACATACTTGTCGCGTTTTTCTTTGTTGTCTGGCGCATCAGAAACGTAGTAATCTCTATCTGGTAAACCAAGACTTCCTGTACCTACGTAAATTACGTTTTTATTACTATTTTTAGCATCGGCGCCAATATAACTTCCGAAGAAACCTAATCCCATTTCTGGTTCCATTTCGGCTAACAAAGCAACCAATTGATCTGCATTTTGAACCGCATTAATTTTAGCTAAATAAGGTTTCAAAGGTTCAATTCCTTGTTTGTTTCTAGTTACCGTATCTAAAACCGTTTTATACAAATTAATCGCTTTTGCTTGGTCAGAATTTGGATCAATTGTTTTGTCTTTGATGGCTTCTTTTAAGATGGCCATAACGTCGTCATCCGTGTTTTTTCGGAGTTCATCAAAACTTCCCCAACGTGTTCTATCAGCAGGAATTTGGGTTTTATCTAACCAAGTTCCGTTCACATAACGATTAAAATCGTCTGCTGGATTTACGGATTTGTCCATATATCCTAAATTAATACCTACAGGCTCTTTTTTAGCTGCTACCTCTTGTGAAGATTTACAAGACGATAAAGCAACGGATAAAAAAAGAAAACCAAAACTTCCTCTTAAAATAAATTTGTTCATAGCTTAGTTTTTAATTATTTTTTTTACTATTGATTGGTTATTTACTTTTATTTTCAAAAAATATATGCCTTGAGACGCCGATGCGATGTCAATAGAAATTTGATTATCTGATGAACCATATTCTTTTTTAAACATAATTACTTTTCCAGTTATATCAAAAACTTCAATTTCATCAATTATTTTTGATCCTAAGTCTAACTTAAAAATTCCATTAGATGGATTTGGATATACATAAAAAGAACGTTCAGAAAATGAAGCACTATTAAGTGTTTGCTGCATTAAATTAAGCGCGGCTAACATATTAGGGAAAGGCCCAATATTCTTTGAAATATCTCCACCTTGAGGAAATCCAGAATTTTTCAGAATCGTTCTCATCTGTTGAGATGTTAAGGTATTGTTGGTTTGACTTTTATAATAAGATTGTAAAACAGTTACTGCTCCTCCTATTTGAGCAGTAGCCGAACTAGTTCCTGTAAAAGTCATATAAGACTGATTAAAGTCACTTCCTACTAAAGTAAATCCAGAGCCCGGAATGGCTCCAGTAGATCTAACATTTTGAAACCAACCTTGTACATCTACTCTTGAACCATAAGAACTTGTGTAAGTTACCCCACTAACTACATACGGTGGAAAAATGGCATGTGTAGTATTAGCAGTACCTCCACCCACAATTATAGCCCCACTATCTCCATAATTCATATAGTTTTGATAATCTAAACTATCTAAATTTTGGAATCCATTTCCAGCAGCTGCTACTACAATTCTTCCTGAATCTGTTAGTGCTTTTGTAAGATTCCAAACTAAAATATCATATTCTGCAGGTACAAATCGGGGGTCAGAAATTGTTCCATTATATCCATAAGCTTGCATTTCAAAAACAATTACATCTCCAATAGCTGAATTATTTAATGCTTGAGTAATAGCATTAATTCTACTATACCCGCTTTGCTGCCATTCAGGATACAACCAAACTTGTTGGGCCCCATGGGCAATTCCAGTAATACCATAAGTACCATTATGTCCAAATAGAACTCCCATAGTAGCTGTTCCATGTTCTGTATAACTAGCTGTAGCACTAGAATTAACATCCATTCCTGTTGCTATATGACAATTTGTTTCATTAAACTCTTCATGATTTTTATTAAAACCATATTCAATATTATGAATCGTAATATTTTGTCCTGAATATCCTAAATTCCATACAGCTTGAACATTTAAACCTGGGTTTGATTGTAAATACGTTTGTTGAGAAACAAAACTAGGGGTTACAGGTAAAATATCGCCTGGTGGAGGTACAATAGTAGCATTAGCTAAGTAGTATTTTATTTTATTTGTTTCTAAAAAATGGATTACTTCTTGGTCAAAACTAGAGATTGATAAATAGTTTTTTAAACTTATTACATTTGAGTCCGTACCCGAAATCTTAATAGCGTCATTTTGTAGTTCTTGAAATTTATCTTGAGAAATGTCATAAAAAGGTTTCGTTGATATTCCTTTTGATTGAAAAAAATTATAAGTCTCCGTTTTTTCTTTATCAAGGTTAATAACAAGTTTATTTTGCCCAACCAAAAAAGGAATAGCAAGAAAAAATAGAGAAAAAAAGAAAAAATATTTTTTGCTCACGCTTAGTTATTTCATTATTTCACACAAATATAAAGAAGATAATCAACAAATTAGAATTTTAACAAATGTCAATAGTTGTTTTAACAAATCTCGTTTGATTTATGATTAATTTTGCAAAAAAAATAATATGCTTGATTTTCTCGCTCCTTATAAAAAGTTTTTCATCATTTTTGGAATACTTTCCATTGTTATTTATTTAGGTATTTACAGCTTACTGGCTCCAAAAAAAATATTGCCCATATATTCTCCAAGAGACATTAATCCTGAATTAGTTGATACAACAGTTCAACACATTGGTAACGACCATAAAATTGCTGATTTCACTTTTATTAATCAAAATGGAAAGATAATTACTCAAAAAGACTACGAAAATACTATATATGTTGCCGATTTCTTTTTTACTACTTGTCCAACCATTTGTCCTAAAATGACTGATAACATGGTTTGGTTACAAAAAAAATTAAAAAACCATCCTGAAATAAAATTATTATCTTTCTCTGTTACACCTGATATTGATACCCCAGAAGTTTTGAAAAAATATGCCATCGAAAAAGGGGTTGATGATGCCCGTTGGAATTTAGTTACTGGAGAAAAAAAAGACATTTATTATTTAGCTAGAAAATCTTATCTAGCTGTAAAAACTGGCAAACCAGAAGAATTATTCGACATGGTTCATACCGAAAATTTTATTTTAGTAGATAAAAATAAAAGAATTCGAGGCTTTTATGATGGTACAAATTTGAACCAACCCACTAATGATTCTAAAACTAAAAACATGGAGCAACTTTTAGAAGATATTTTGTGGCTAAGCGAAAATCAATAAATTAATTTTTACAAATAATTACCTAAAATTGACAATTATCAGTTTTAGTCCAATTTAAATTTTTACTTTTGTATTTTAATTCAATCTAAATAAGAAAATGGAAATTTGTTCTTCTGAACTTAAAATTGGAGAAGTTGCTGAAATAACTTCTATCAATCTAGATGAAATCCCACTAAAGTTATTAGAAATGGGATGTTTGCCTGGAAATTCCATTACTTTAATTCAGATTGCCCCTCTAGGTGATCCTCTGTACTTCAACGTAAATGATTCACACGTGGCTATTCGATTAGAAACAGCTAAAGAAATCACTGTTGCCAAATTGTAATTCTCATGAGTAAAAATCCTATCAAAGTTGCTTTAATTGGAAACCCAAATGTGGGAAAAACATCCGTTTTTAATGAATTAACAGGATTGAATCAACAAGTGGGAAATTACCCAGGAATTACCGTTGAAAAAAAACAAGGGGTTTGCAAATTAAACGAAACTAAAAAAGCTAAAATCATCGATTTACCTGGAACTTATAGCTTAAATGCCAGTTCAATTGATGAAAATGTGGTGATTGAATTATTATTAAATAAAAACGACGAAGATTTTCCTGATGTTGCTGTTGTAGTAACCGAAGTGGAAAATTTAAAACGAAATTTACTCCTTTTCACCCAAATTAAAGATTTAGAAATTCCGACCATTTTAGTTATTAATATGGCGGATAGAATGAAATTGAAAGGAATTGAATTGGATATTCCTGTTTTAGAAAAAGAACTAAAAACAAAGATTGCTTTAATAAGTTCGCGTAAAAAAACTGGAATTGATAATTTGAAAGATTTAATTCTAAATTATAATGCTCTTTCTACCGAACCTTGTTTAAATGCATCTTCAATTGATCCAGACTATTTCAATAACTTAAGAAGAGCGTTTCCAAATCAGTTGCTGTACAAACTTTGGTTGGTAATTACACAAGATGTTAATTTCTTGAATTTAGACCGAAACGAAATCAAAAGTTCGTTTACTAAATCGCATTCCGATTTAAAAAAATTACAACAGAAGGAAACTATAAAGCGTTATCAATTTATAAACGATACTCTAAAATTAGGTCAAAAAATAGACGTTTCGAAAGCAACTGATATTCGTGCAAAAATTGACCGAATTCTAACGCATAAAATTTTTGGTTACGTGATTTTCTTCGGAATTTTAATGTTGATTTTCCAATTTTTATTTGATTGGAGCAGCATTCCGATGGATTTCATTGATGAAACGTTTGCTAATTTAAGTTCGCTTGCCAAACAACATCTTCCAGCAGGAGAATTTACCAATTTAATAAGTGAAGGATTGATTCCAGGAATTGGTGGAATTGTGATTTTTATTCCACAAATTGCCTTTTTGTTCTTGTTTATTTCCGTCTTAGAAGAAAGCGGTTATATGAGTCGCGTAGTATTTTTGATGGATAAAATCATGCGAAAATTTGGTTTATCTGGAAAAAGTATTGTGCCTTTAATTTCAGGAACAGCTTGTGCTATTCCGGCGATAATGAGTGCAAGAAATATCGAAAATTGGAAAGAACGATTGATTACGATTTTAGTTACGCCATTCACCACTTGTTCCGCAAGATTACCAGTTTATGCGATATTAATTTCCTTAATTATTCCCGAAAAAAGAATCTTCGGATTTTTAAGTTTACAAGGTTTAACCTTAATGGCGTTGTATTTGCTAGGTTTTGGAATGGCTGTTTTTTCAGCATATCTATTAAACAAATATTTGAAATTAAACTGCAAATCGTATTTCGTAGTTGAAATGCCAAGTTATAAAATTCCGATGTTTAAAAATGTTGGAATCAATGTGTTAGAAAAAACAAAAGCGTTTGTAACTGGTGCAGGGAAAATCATTTTAGCCTTATCGGTTATTTTATGGTTTTTAGGTTCGCACGGATTAAGTGATGATTTCAACAACGCTGAAAAAATCATAACTGAACAAAATCAGAACAAAAACATTACTTCAGAAGAATTTGAAGACCTAGTAAACTCCTTCAAGCTTGAGAATTCATATATCGGTTTCATGGGAAAAGCCATTGAACCCGTTATTAGACCTTTAGGTTATGATTGGAAAATTGGAGTTGCTGTGGTGAGTTCTTTTGCTGCTCGTGAAGTTTTCGTGGGAACTTTGGCAACCATTTATAGTGTTGGAAGTCATAGCGAGGAAGAAACGACCATTAAAAACCGAATGGCTGCCGAAGTACATCCTGAAACCGGTAAAAAAATATTCAATTTTGCTACTGGAATTTCCTTATTACTATTTTATGCTTTCGCGATGCAATGTATTTCTACTTTAGCTATTGTGAAAAAAGAAACCAATTCTTGGAAATGGCCGATAGTTCAATTGGTGTTTATGAGTGGATTTGCGTATTTAACTTCTTTAATTGCGTATCAATTTTTGAAATAATTCTCTTTTAATAATAATTTAAATCTAAAACTAGATTTTTTATTTAATTTTTATTAATTAAAAGTTATATTAATAATATAAAACTCAATGATTTTTGACAAATTATCATGATTTTTAAAAATAAAGTTTAAAATAATTGATTTTCCAAAAATCGAATAATAGTTTATAAATTTTTTATTTATAATTTGTCTAAATAAAATTTAGTGGTTAATTTTGCAATGTAGAATTAATCTAAATAAAAATGAAATATATAGCCCTAATAGCTTTATCAAGCCTTTTTTTTTCACAAAGTCTGATTGCACAAAAAATTGAATCTACTGATTCCATAGTACAATTAAATCCTGTTACCATATCACCAATTCAACAAAGTCCTGAGAGAATGCCAGAAACGAAGGGAAATGTAATTTTTTCAGGAAAGAAAAATGAAGTTATTAAATTAAATGCTATTAACGCAAATTTAACCACAAATAACGCTCGTGAAGTTTTCTCAAGAATTCCTGGAGTTACAGTATGGGAAAATGAAGGTTCGGGAATTCAAATAAATGTTGGTGTTAGAGGTTTGAGTCCTAACAGAAGTTGGGAATTAAACACAAGACAAAATGGGTATGATATTTCATCAGATGTTTTTGGTTACCCAGAAGCTTATTACAATCCGCCTTTAGAAGCAGTTGAATCTTTAGAATTAATCCGCGGTGGAGCTTCATTACAATTTGGACCTCAATTTGGAGGTATGTTAAATTATATACTAAAAAGAGAAACTAAAAAGAAATTTTCTTTTGAAACACAAAATACTGCTGGAAGTTACAACTTAATGAGTTCTTATAATGCTATTGGTGGAAAAGTTGGCAAATTCTCCTATTACGCTTATAATCATTCAAGAAGTGCAGATGGTTGGAGAGAAAACAGCGAGTACAAAGTAAGAAATTCTCATGTTTTCCTTGAATATGCATTCACTGAAAAAACAAAACTTTCAGCAGAGTATACAAACATGGATTACCAAATGCAGCAAGCAGGTGGTTTAACAGATGAACAATTCAATAATAACCCAAGACAATCCTTAAGAAACAGAAACTGGTTTGGAACACCTTGGAACGTGTTCTCGTTAAACTTTGATACTAAAATTAATGACAAACTAAGTTCAAATACTAAATTATTTGGGTTAATTGGTGAGAGAAATAGTGTTGGTTTTACAGCAACTCCAAACAACACTGATGCTATTAATCCATCAACCAATGATTATGCTAACAGAAGAGTTGATAGAGATTTTTATGAAAATTTTGGATTAGAAAACAGAAATTTATATCAATATAAACTAGGTAAAATCAATAATAATTTAGCTTTTGGTGTTAGATTATATAAAGCCAACACAACTAGAAAGCAAGAAGGTAGAGGAACAACTGGTTCCGATTTTGACCTATCAACTGAAAATGGTTTCCCAAGAGATTTAAATTTTAATACTGAAAACGTAGCTCTATTTGTTGAAAACCAATTCAAACTAACTGAAAAATTTAGTGTAACTCCAGGCTTAAGATATGAATATATTAACTCTATTGGAAACGGAAGATTTGGAATTAGTTCTGGAAATGATGTTCCATTTGAAGAAAAAGAAATTAGTAGAAGTAAACCATTATTTGGCTTAGGAATGGAATATAAGTTAGGTTCCACAAATATTTACGCAAATATTACACAAGCTTATAGACCTGTTCTTTTCTCTGATATTACTCCACCAGCAGTAACTGACCAAATTGACCCTAACTTAGAAGATGCTTCAGGTTATAATGCTGACTTAGGATACAGAGGAACATTTAAAAACTATTTGAACTTTGATTTTAGTTTGTTCTATCTTTCTTACAACAATAGAATTGGTGGTGTGAGACAATTTGTTAATAACGACCCAACGCAAGGCACTTTCTTATACAGAACTAACTTAGGAGAAACCATTAATAAAGGAATTGAAGGATTTGTTAATCTCAATGTAACTAAGTTTTTAGAGATTGACGAAAAACTTGGAAATATTGACCTATTTGCAACTATTAGTTTCATCGATTCTAGATACACCGATTTCAAAATCTATTCTGCATCTGGAACTGCACCAAATGTTGTCATTACTGAAAGCAACCTTAAAGGAAATAGAGTTGAAAACGCACCACGATATATTCATAATTTTGGTTTAGGATGGAATAACACCAACTTTTCTACTACATTACAATACAAAATGTCAGGTAAAATATTTACTGATGCAAACAATACAGTAACGCCTTCTGCAAATGGAGTTACAGGATTACTTGATAAATATCACGTTTTAGATTTATCAGCTGAATATAGATTCTTAAAAAATTATAATCTAAAAGGTGGAATTAACAATTTAACAGATGAAATGTATGCAACAAGAAGAGCAGGTGGATATCCCGGACCTGGTATTTTACCTGGAGAAGGAAGAACATTCTTCTTATCAATTGGAGCTAAATTTTAATAATTTAAATTCACTTTAAGCTAATAAAAAAGCAATTTCAATAATAATGAGATTGCTTTTCTTATTTTTGTACTATGGATATACAACAAATCTTAGTTTACCTTTCACTTGCCATTGCCGTAGGTTTTTTGGTAAAAAAATTCTTTTGGAAAAAACGCATTAAAAAATCTAAGCCTTGTGGAGACGATTGTGCTTGTCATTAACCCAAAGCTACATCTAAAGTCATCATTACAATAAAACCACCTATAAAACCTAAAGTGGCAATATCCGTATTTTTATCTTGTTGCGTTTCTGGAATTACTTCTTCCACTACTACAAAAATCATGGCTCCCGCTGCAAAAGCCAACGCGTAAGGTAGAATGGGCGTAAAAAAAGTCACAGCAACTGCACCTAAAACACCAAAAATGGGTTCGACTAAAGCAGAGGATTGTCCAAAAGTAAAGCTTTTTAATCTGCTCATTCCCATTCTTCGTAACGGCATAGAAACCGCAATTCCTTCGGGAAAATTTTGAATTCCAATTCCGATAGCCAAGGTAACCGCTCCAGCAATAGATGCCTCAGGAATTCCCGCTGCAACACCACCAAACAAAACTCCAACCGCTAATCCTTCAGGGATATTGTGCAACGTTATGGCTAAAACTAAGAGTGTAGTGCGTTGCCAAGGCGATTTTATACCTTCGGTTTCTTTAAAGTTTATATGCATGTGAGGCAACACTTTATCTAATCCGAAAATAAATATTGCACCTAATAAAAACCCAACTGCCGCAGGAATTACTTTTGTAAAACCATCGCCTTTACTCATTTCAATAGCAGGAGCTAACAAACTCCAAAAACTTGCAGCTACCATTACGCCTCCTGTAAAACCAAGCATTCCATCTAATACAACCCGATTCATAGTTTTAAAAAAGAACACAAAAGAAGCTCCAAAAGCAGTTAAAGCCCAGGTAAATGTAGTCGCTAAAAAAGCTGCTAAAACAGGGTCAATACTTTCAAAAAAATGGATTATTGAATCAAACATAATTATTGAACATATAAATTATTAGCAATTTTATTCGAAATCGTTAATCTTTTTCCATCAATTTCAACCGTTAACGTATCATCAAAATCTTCTTTGTCGATTACTTTAACAACTGAACCTAATGCGATTTTTTGTTTGTCTAAATATTTTAAAAAATCAGTAGAAGAATCTTTCACTCCAACACAATGAAATGATGCATTAATTTCAACTTCTGATAAGAGTTGTTTCTCAATTTTCTTAATCACACCTTTTGCATCAGGAATGGGATCACCGTGTGGATCAGCTACTGGAAATCCTAAAAAAGCATCTAATTTATTTATCAATTGTTCCGATTTGATATGTTCTAATTCTTCAGCAATTTCATGCACTTCATCCCAAGAAAAACCTAATTTATCTACTAAAAAAACTTCCCACAAACGGTGTTTTCTCACAATCATTTTTGCTGAAAAAAATCCTTTATCTGTTAAAGTAACACCTTGATATTTCTGATACGTCACCAAATCTTTATCCGATAGTTTCTTCAACATATCGGTAACAGATGACGCTTTAGTATCGAGCATTCCCGCAATAGCATTCGTATTAACGCCTTTTGGAGAAACCAACGACAAATGATAAATAACTTTAATATAGTTTTCTTCCGAAATGGTCATAAACAATTCATTTTGACAAATATATAAAGTTTTTTAGTTTTGTAAATGTTTTATTTTTAGTTTTGTCTAAATTTATTTTTAATATGTATAAAATTTTAATTTACACAACACTTCTTTTTTCGTTATTTTCCTATTCTCAGAATAGTATTTCTGGAAAAATAACGGCTAATAATGAACCATTAGCCTTTGCCAGTATTTATATCAAGGAACTTCATAAAGGAGTAGAATCCAATGAAAATGGTTTATATGAATTCAAAGAGATTCCTAGTGGCTCTTACACAATTACCGCTTCGTATTTAGGTTACAAATCGGTTACGAAAAAAATTCAATTAGCAAATGCTGGACTAACAATCCATTTTAATTTGATTGAAGATGCGAGTAATTTAGAAGAAGTTGTAGTTTCTGGAACACTAAAACCTGTTTCTCGAATGGAAACTCCAGTACCAGTTGAAGTTTACACAACAGCTTTTTTGAAAAAAAACCCTACATCTAATATTTTTGAAGCTTTACAAAACGTGAATGGAGTTCGACCACAACTAAATTGTAACATTTGCAACACTGGCGACATTCACATCAACGGATTAGAAGGTCCGTACACGATGGTTACGATTGATGGAATGCCGATTGTAAGCGCACTTTCAACTGTTTATGGTTTGTCGGGAATTCCAAATTCGTTAATTGATAGAGTTGAAGTTGTTAAAGGTCCGGCTTCAAGTTTATATGGAAGTGAATCCGTTGGCGGACTGATTAACATCATTACCAAAAAGCCTTTAAATGCACCTAAGTTTTCTGCAGATATTTTTTCAACTTCTTGGTTGGAAAATAACGTTGATTTGGGTTGGAAAAGTTCGGTTGGAAAAAAAGCAACGACCTTAATTGGCATCAATTATTACAATTATAACCAACCTATCGATAACAACAACGATAATTTCACCGATGTTACGTTACAAGAACGAATTTCCATCTTCAACAAATGGAACTTTGAACGAAAAAATAATAAAGAATTTTCCGTCGCAGGAAGACTGTTTTATGAAGACCGTTGGGGTGGCGAAATGCAATGGAACAAATCGCATCGTGGTGGTTCAGAAGTGTATGGTGAAAGTATCTATACAAAACGTTTGGAACTTTTGAGTAAATATCAATTACCTACTTCTGAAGATATGTATCTTTCATTTTCGATGACGGCTCACGATCAAAATTCAGTATATGGAAATACAGTTTATTTAGCCAATCAAAAAATAGCTTTCGGACAATATACTTGGGATAAAAAGTTAGAAAATCACAATTTGTTATTGGGTGCCGCTTTTCGTTATCAATATTATAATGATAATACACCAGCAACAACTTCGGCAGAAAAAACTTCTATCTATAGTATTTTTCTTCAAGACGAAATAAAGTTGGCCGATAAGCATCATCTTTTATTAGGCGCTCGATATGATTACAACAACAATCACGGTACTATTTTTACTCCGAGAATTGCCTACAAATGGAACCCAACAGAAAATGATGTATTCCGAATTAATGCCGGAACTGGGTTTCGTATTGTGAATTTATTTACCGAAGATCACGCTGCTTTAACCGGTTCAAGAGACGTAATCATTACCGAAGATTTAAAACCTGAAACTTCGTATAACATTAACTTCAATTATTTGAAAAAAATCAGATTTGAAAACGGTATTTTTTTAGGCTTTGAAACTTCAGCTTGGTACACCTATTTTAACAACCAAATTATACCAGATTACGACACCAATCCGAACCAAATTATTTATTCAAACCTTAACGGATATGCTCAAACATTAGGAATAAGCGGCAATATTGATGTAGTTACGCCTTTCGGATTAAAAGCAATTGTTGGTTTTACAATAATGGAACCTAAAAACGTGCAAAACGGAGCAAGTTCAACCCCAATTTTAACCGAAAAATACAGCGCTAATTGGACAATTAGTTATGATATCCCAAAATGGTTTTTATCCAT